>Ga0315310_10001039_pt1 | contig 17503 bp, 18 predicted proteins | sample TDP5_MG_FD_203630 | JGI IMG/M metagenome (GOLD analysis project Ga0315310, IMG submission 203630) | Freshwater sediment microbial communities from Lake Towuti, South Sulawesi, Indonesia - TDP5 | ecosystem: Environmental > Aquatic > Freshwater > Lake > Sediment | place: Indonesia: South Sulawesi... | reverse complement strand
TGGTCCAATCAGTGTTCTACGTGATCGCCAAGGATCTCACGGTCGAGAATGCTGCTATAGCGGTTACTCTCCACACCGGCGACATGACGCTATCTGTCTACGACAAGCGTACTGGTCAGACCTGGTCTCAGCAGTCCCTTACGCGAGATGTGGTGCTCAAGGACTGTGACGCTCTGCCTGTCGTGGCTTGTGTTCTCTGCCAGGGTCTTGTTGCCGCAGCGTTTGCGATCGGATAGAGCCCAGTGAGCCAGAATGAGAATGAGCCGCGTTGAACTGTTCGGATTGGTTGTTCAACCGATTCTCCTAGGCGGCTTGCTATTCAACTACATAGATGGACCGCCCACATGGCCCCTGCCCGGCATGATTACATGGTTCTTCTTCCTCTCCATTGTCTCCTTCAGCTGGCTGTACCTGTACGGCGGAATCGCGTATGTTCTCAGTGGATGGATCATGGCCACCTTCTGGAACGATGCATTGTGGGGTTTCTGGTGGGGATGGTCGAACGGGGTCTGCAAAGCGTCTTGGCAAACGGGTGTATACAACTTCTTCACTCACCTCGATCCAACCTACAATGGCGGCCAGTGGACACCCGTTTTCTTTGGCGTGAAGCTAGCTGCTGTTAGCTACGCCATAATGTTCTGGAGCTTAGTAGGCCGCGTGTTGTTCTCCGTCTCTCTCGTTCTCATTGGGAATCGGACCTTCGGACAGAGGAGATTTGGCGCGGCATTGCTGGCAGCAACCGTGACCACAGGAATACCGTTTCTTCTTCAATTCACTTCCTGCTATAACGTGCATTTCACCTTGCTTCAAGTGGCACAGTTCACATTGGAACTCTCCATCGCACTGCCGATTCTCACAATTCTCTTCCACAAGACGATGGGCTGGATGGGGGGCGCTCCACATATTATTCCGCCCACGTTAATCTCCTCAAGACCCTTCAACGAACCATACTTCAAGCACCCTAGAATAGACCGATCAAAGGAACCTATACTATAAAGAAAACAAAAAATCCCGATTGAAAGCCATTTCTGCGAGAAGTTGGCACGCCCGCGCGGACACCTACACCGCAGCCTAATCGCCTCATACGGGACTGATGTCTATGCGCTGGCGAATCCGGCGGTAACCCCATACGACAGATCCACATAGTAAAGCTAGGTGGAAACAATCTTCAGCCTTACGGGCTTCTTGTTCTGTTGGAAAACCCTCAAAGCCTGAACCCTCTCCACCAAGACCTCGAAACAATTCCTAACGATCATACAGATAGAACCCAGTCAAACAACCGAAGGCGTTATCTTGACAGTTTCGAGCTGGAAACCGAAAGAAGAATCAAGAGGAAGGCTCCAGAAGACGCTTAAGCAGGTGATTCTCGAAGTCCTAAAATAGGCTCTCCTCTAAACTTGTCATAGGAGGAGAAAAAATGGTAAGGCGCAGACCGCCTCCTTGAAGGAGAAGAAGTAAGTGAAGTTGAAAACAGTTCTTGGAGTGTTTACGGTTGTTGTGGCAGCTGTGTCGGTCTTTCTTTTCACCGCGCTGCAAGAAAGACAGGCAAGCGCTGCAGAGATTGACGCTGCCGCGTTGAGTCTTCAGGGCTGGGCTCAAACCGGAGTTGTCCAGAAGACTTCTATGGATGTCAATTTTGTAACCAAGCTGAAGATCAACATCGCTATGCTCACCTACGCAGATACTGAGGTGATAAGGCGGATAAACGACGAAAAGAACCGAATAGTGAACTCCTACAGGGCAATATATCCTTCTCTAGCCGGCAGCATAAATGTCCCAGACATATCTTTGGGTCAGGGTCCTACGCTTGTAACGGTGAGAGTAATGCCTCCGATGATCGCAGACTTCTTCAAGAGTGAGGTCGTCAAAATGGTGTCAGAGAATCTAGTTCCCCAGTATGTGAGCATGGCCACTGAGAGCGGAGTGCAGAATCTTAAGAAGGCAGGAGAGACACAGCTGACTGTGAGAGGAAAAAGTGTGACTGCGACCTTGTATGAAGGAAGCATCAACGCCGACTTACTCGGGAACAAGATACCTGCAAAGGTGAAAGGAGTATTCGCAGTGTGGGCCGATACCGGCATAGTTGCTGCTATGGGCATAACCCTGGCGGGAAGCATAAGCTATGAATACAAAGTAGGGCCCATGGCAGTTCCATTTTCTTTCAATTTCGAAAATAGCGGTGCAAGCGGTGGTTCGGAGTTCAACGAAATCATGAAACTCATAGAGAGCATATCGTAGCAATGTCAGCAAGGACTCCTGTCCTAGGGCGTCTGCTTGCTTGGACTGGCCTGCGCGTCATAATGGTTTAGCTCTCTCTGACTCTTCAGCAATGGGTGTGTCAACTCGATGACCATAGTGATGCTGAAAGATGTCTGGAAGACCTACTCAGGCCGGGAGTTCGTTCTCAAAGGAATCAATCTCGAGATCAAAGAAGGAGACTTTGTGCTCATCAAGGGCAGGTCAGGAGCGGGTAAAACAACTCTACTAAAGATAACTGGCCTGCAGGAGAAACCGAGCAGAGGAAGCGTTGCAATACTCGGCAGAGAGGCCGGTAGTCTGAATGATACGGAGGCATCGGCCATCAGGTTGAACGACATAGGCTTTGTCTTCCAAGACCTGAGCCTCATTCCCCACATGACGATACTCGAGAACATCGAGATCCCAATGTACCTGAAGGGAATGAATGTGAGCGAGAGGAGGGCGAGAGGCTTGGAGTTGTTGAATAGGTTCGGCCTAGAGTGGCTCGCAGATCGCTATCCCGACGAGGCGAGCCAAGGAGAAAAGCAAAGGGTCGCTGCGATACGTGCACTTGTCAACGGGCCCCGCCTCATACTTGCGGATGAGCCTGCAGTCCATCTAGACGATGAGAATGCTGAGTTGCTCTTCGAACTCTTCAAGAGCTTGAACAGAGACCATGAGACTGGTGTCGTCATGACCGCCACAGGTGACGAGAATGCAAAACTGGCCAAGATCGTCTACGTTTTGGAGGCAGGCGCTCTCAGAAAGGCTTAGGACATGCGTCTCAGGCTTAGAGAAGCACGAGGATGCCTGCGCTAGAAAACCACCCTGCAGTTCCTATTTGTGAAAATGCAAGATCTTGTCGAGGCCGTTTGAATAGATCAGCGCTATCCTTGTGTCGCGTACGTGCGCATCAATTCTACCTAGAGGGATGGCTGTCCCGTACATGTGGTTTATGTAACCTATATCTCGCATTAACGTGCTGGAAATCAGGCATCCACTGGCAGGTGCCTGGTTTGAGAAGAAGTATCTAAATCCTCCGTCAACGTCAATAGGTATCCCGAAGTAACCTTTGACGAGATAGGAGAACCGCAGATCTCCGTAGATCCTAGTACTCGAAGCTACGTTCATGATCCACTCTGCTGAAGACAAGTCTGCTTTCCTGTAAACTCTCTGGCTACCCATTATTGGATCGGAGTAAAAAGCTGCACAGGGCACAGTGTAAGCTGAGACTGAGACTGAAAGCAAGATCAGTATCAAGGCTACGATCCTCAGACTATTTCGCGACCACATGAGCCTGAACATACGCGCAGCCAGGACTACCAGGCCTATGTACAGGAAGTTCTCGAACCTGTAGGTAATGCCGTAATTTCCTGGAGTGCCAAACGTTAGATATCCAACAAAAGCTAGGAAGCACAGGCTCCACAACGTGACATATTGAAAACCATAATCTGATCGCAGTCCCAGTAGGATGACTGCACAGGCTGCCACGAACCACACTGCAACGTGAGGCAAGATTAACACTAGCTCTGGTGAAGACATCATAGGCGTGTCCACAGTCACTCTCAACTTCAAGGCCAGAAAAATGAGGCCGGCGATGCCTATGGCCATTGTCAGAAACCATGGCTTTGCCAACCATAGAAGGTTTCTGCTTAGAGCGAGCCCTAAAGTTATCGGCAGAGTCGCCACAACTAGATAGCTCACCACTGACACGATATCAGTTTCATTGAGAATTGGCAAATGGCTTGCATAGACATGGAGATAGTAGTACAGCAAGATTGAACAGCCAGCCAACGTGAGAAGGGCCCACTTCTTAGTTACGGGGTCTACTCTTCTTGTCGAAAGGAACGTGAATGCAAGGCAGAATAGAAGGATCAACACCACAAAACTTGTGACATAATGCGTTATGACTAGGGAGGAATATAGTAGCCCAGAAAGAAGAACGAGGGTAGGGCTCCCCCTCCCTAAGCCCAGCGTCATCACAAGAAGAATTGCTGTGAAGAGAACATAGGCATATGCTTCCTTAAGCACTCCGGCAGAAATGAGAGTGCTTGGCCCAGCGAACGCGTAGAGGAATGTTGCGAGAAGAGACTCGGAGTCCTCGAACCCAAGCCTTCTCAAGAGAGCAAAGAAGATGAAGATGCTTGTACTTGACACGAGAGGAAAGAAAACAGGCATACATGAGGCGGGAGGTAATTGCAGTATTGTTGAGAGAAAAGCGCCAAAGAGCTTTATCCCGGGCCAAGCAATGTCATAGCTATCGAAACCGCTCTCCGGCGTCAAGGCTACCGGCGTTTTTGACAGCAAGGTCTCAGTCGTCCTCAATGCAAACCACGTATCAGTATGATAGGGAACTCCTGAATACACGTAGGGGAACACTCGGAGAAGGAACGTCCCGACAAATATCAGTGCCAAGAAGACAGCTTTTCTATTCATGCAAATTCCACCTGTGCTCCTTGACATGGAAGCCACTCATCTTCGTGCCTGTCCACTTCACCTTTGTAGGCAGTGGCATCGACAAGAGCGCCGCCAAACATATCAGAGACTGCAGAACCACGTAAGGAAAAAGCACAAGCACCATCCTTGCTCTATGCGTCGCAGAAACATGGTCATTAGCCATCAATGCGCCCATCAACTGCATAAGAACAACATAACAGAGGAGTATCTGCAGGAACCCCCCCTGAATCAGTGAGGCAATCATAAAAGGTATGAGAAAAGCGGCGAACATGGGAGCTAGGAAAGTGAAAGACAGATCCAATTTCTTCAAGAAGTCAAGTTTCATCAGATCTTTGAAATGCTTTCTGTAGACATCCATTGCTCCCCTGTACCAGCGAAACCTTTGCTTTACGAACTCATCAAGTCTAGCAGGTGCTTCAACGCCGAAGTTCACGGGAGCTAGACGGATTCTTCCCTTGTTAATCCAGAGTCGAATCGTAAGCTCGTTATCTTCCGATATCGAGGACTCATCCCACCCTCCAATCCTTCGGATTGACGAGGCACGGATGAGCGAGCAGCCGCCAGGCGCCTGGACAAGCAATCCCAATCGATCTTTGGCCAAACTCAAGCCTTTCCATATATTCAGTTCGGACTTGAAGATTTGGGGCAACAGTCCTTCTGCCTCGTTCAGGGGGTAGAGTACACCGGAGACTGCTGAGACGTCCGGATTCTGAATCAATGGAAGCATCTTTTGCAGTGCATCCTTGTCCGGGATGCTATCTATGTCCAGCAGAAGGACGAGTTCGCTCTTCACGTGAGACAATGCCTGGTTTAGGGCTGAAGCTTTGCTCACCCCGTCTTTGACTGTCACAGTTCTTATCTGACCCCTGAAAGACGAACAGGTCTTGAGGGTTTCTTCATCCTCTTCGTAAGCAGCAACTACGATGGGTAACTTGCCTTTCGGACAACTCATTTCGCACACATGATCGAGGGTGTAGAGAAGAACCTCCGCAGGGCCTCTTGCGGCCATCAGCATCGTCACAGTTGGCAATTCTAATGGCAAGTGGGAAATCTCTTCGGATTTACCTCTGAACCGGCTGTAGAGCAAAAGGAGAATTGCGTATGAGAAGAAGGCTGAGACCATCAAGCCGACAACGAGAGATATTGCTGTGTACAGGATATTCACGGTCAAGATACCCTTTTGAATCTATCAACGCTGCAGATCCATACTAGCATCTCCGTGAAGACCACTGGCAGTAATGTTGAGTACACAAACAGACTAGCATCCATATGTGGGATAATGGTATGGAAAAGGATTCGCCACAGACCCAACTGAGACGCGATAATCGCAATGGAATATCCTGTAGAGAAGCCGGCAAGGGCCGCGGGAACTGCTAAGACTGAAAAATGCAAACAGATTACCGACAAGATCCTCCTCTGAGTGGCGCCTATCGACCTCATGGTTGCTATGATCGGACTGGCCTTAACGTGGAACAACGAAACGGCATGGTAAAGCGTGAAGATGGATGATGCCATCACGACAATCGTCAGCACGCATAGAAGAGTGCGTGAGACAGCTACCCCTCTTCCTATGGCATTCTCTGCTATCTGTTCAGGACTGCTTGCTTGAATTGCTTCGCGCACGGCTGATTGTGCAGATGGAGGAAGGTATGAGCTGACAGAAAACGGGAACATGAACCCCCGGTTCTCAGGGACGCGCTCTCTCTTTTCCACACCTAGAACTCTGAGAACCTCGGATCTTGCTTCCGGGGAAGCGACCTTGACCCTTATGAGAGAAAACGTGTTGTCCGCTAGGCCCCTGAGAAAGCGAGCAGAGGGGACTGTGGTTACTATTTCGTCGTCGAAGACCTCTCCTGTCTCGAAGATTCCTGTGACGGAAAAGGATGCAGACCGCTGCGCTAGGGCGCTCTTTGCAAGAAGCCTGTCTCCCGCATGAACCTTCAGAAGACGGCCTGCCCTGACGCCTACCAGAGCTTTTCCCTGTCCAAGCTCAGAAACTCCTTCCAGCAGTCGGAGGTTTGTCAGGCTTCCAAAAAGCTGCATATCAACCCCTCTCAGGAACAAGATGTTGTCGTTGACCGATACCAAGCTCAGGGCTTCTGGGCTGATCGACTCAACCCCCTTCAGACCGCCGATTCTGTCTATCAAAGTAGCTGGGATGATGCCAGTCTGCGGAATCGTGGATACACCAGAGAAGATCGTGAGAGAATCACTTCCCGCTGAAGATGATAGAGCATCGGCAGCGCTAGTGAGCAAAGTGTTCGTGAAGGTTAGCACAATAGTCAGGGCAAAGACCATTCCCACCAGAGGCGCAAAGTACCTTGCAGGAAACATCTTGAAGAGCAGTCGAACTCACCTGCCGATCGCTTTCCTGAACCTGAACAAAGGTGCCAGACTTCCCAGCAAAATAGCGGAAAGAGCAAAAAAGAGCTGGAAGAACAGATCAGAAAGGAACAAGACCGGGATCTCGTACGGTGCGCCAGAAACATATGCCATGCCTCTAAACGAGAGCTGGGCCAAGACTAAGCCTGCAGAAGAACCCACAAGCCATCCGACAATACCCAGAAGAATCATTCTTACAAGGACGAGATCGAGAATTTTGGATCTTGAAGAACCGATGGCCTGCAGTAGCGACGCAGTGGAGTTGAACTCGGCCAGAGTATGTGCTGTGAGAACGTATACGGCTGCAAAGACAAGGAGCCAAACTATCAAGCTCCAAGACCAAAGGATCGTCAGAACGTCCCCTATCGTGGCAAGAATGAGAGAGACATATGCGCCGTAGGCTTTCTGCGCTAGGGTCGTTGCCCGCGGAACGTTCATCAGAGCCGTGGATCCGGAGATGAGAACCAAAAGAGAAGCGATCGTGAAGGCTTGCGCAGTAAAAGCCTTGCGTGACCCTATGCTTAGACGAACCAAGAGCCCAGTGTCAGAAGCCTTCATAACGATTCCGGGACCCTGCACAGAGTACGTGCTAGCGTTCTACCGAACACATTATGCCTCTGCCCTTCAATAAACCCTTGTAGTAGACATATGGGCCCCCAGCTACTATCTGGTGTTTGGGCAGTGGATCCTGTGTGCGGGTCCTGCTGGCTGGCGGGCTAAGGCTACGACCATGCCAACGAAGAGCTAGCATTCCTCGACACTTCCAAGGAACGCGCACGCGGCTCTTTCATCTCTTCTAGCGCGCTTGACTTTTGGATTAGTTCCTCGCTGTGGGTTAAGTCCAAAACGTTACGAACACACTCCAGGGCCGTGTCTTCCCTTCAGGAACTTGACTGGGAATATTCCTAGGTATCTTGGTTTCTGAACGGTTAGGCCTGATTCTATGCAGTTGCGGATCGACGTGTCTGCGAAGGATTCTCCATAGCGCATTCTTCCTCCGATCAGAGCCCACACATCCCTATAGGGGAGTATGGTTCGGTAGCCTAGGAGAACGCTGCCGCCTCTGTGTACTATTGTGTCGACGCATGGGATAGGCATCTTTCCAGTGACTTGCTTCCAGCAGTTGGGGGTGATGTACCATTCTGGGAGTGATCTGCGCATGGGTGAGTTGGCTCCTTCTCGATGATGTGCTCTGCTATTTATCGTATGTACGCTGCATTCGCTACGACTTATCGGAAATAGGTATGGGAAGCTTCGATTTTGCTGTCATGCATCCTGACAACTTCGTCTACATGCTCGCCTCTCTCGCAGGGTATCACTGGGAAGGCCGTCCAGCCTGGACGTTATCGAGTAGACTCCGGATCGTCGCTCCGAACTTGATGTCGCGGTTCAGAATCCAGTACTAGGCGTCGTCGCTGGTCTCTGCCTTCTTGGCACCTAGTCTTGTGGTCGTAACCGTAATATGCAGCAATGAACTCAAAGACATAGCGAATAGATCTGCTTGAAACTGTGCTTCTCGGACTCCTCTCAGATTTCGTTCAACAGTTTGATGAAATCTTCCCGGCTTAAACCGGCCTCCTTTACTATTGCTCGTATTAGGCCGGGTTTGATGTCTTTTCCGGGATGGACTGGTATCACTATCCTAGTCCTTCTTTCATTCATCATAATGACGTGTGAACCTTTTTGGCGGATAGATCTGAAACCTACTTTCTCGAGGAGCCTGATGAGTTTGTGAGGGCTTAGGGGCGGGATCCTAGACAAGAGCCTTCACTTTCTGTATTCCAACCACCCTTTGCCGTAGAAGTTCCTTCTTCTCTTCTTCTTCTAGCGTCTCCAGGTATAGTTCGATGGCTTCTTTCAGGTTGTTTGTGAGTTCTTCCAGTGTGTCTCCCTGCGTATGACAACCTGGTAGTGCAGGTATGAAACCTATGTATCCCCCAGTCTCCTCCTCCATGATGACCGCGTCGAACTCATACATTGCTTATCCTACGGGACAGGGTTCGCGGACAAATATAAGTCTCTTGGCCGCGACCTTGCTCTCTAGGGCGTCGAACCTTGCGTTCATCTCGTTGCAGGTGCGTATGGCTTCCGTCGATGATGGTTTGGACTGAGCTGGAGTATATGGCGGTTTTCTCCTTCTCAGCGTTTGGTGGTGTCGCCTTGTTGGTTGCGGGTTTTCTCCTGTCAAGGTTGAGCGAGTCAGCCTTGCATGGGGTAGGGGAGGGGAGGGAAGGGTTCAGCTGTCGAATCGTGTCGGTTGCTTGGTGGCTTTCTTGATGTGTGCGGGATTGAGGCTTGTTCCTGAGGTTTTGTCGTTTCCTTATCCGATTGGATTTGATACAGTGCAGTATGCGGTTGGGCTTGTGGATTTTGGGCGGTGGCTGGAGGTGCGTGGGGGTTCGTGCCGCCTCTCTTTGTCGTGATGCTGATTCCGTTGGCTAGGGTTGTGGGGGCCGTTTATGGCGCTTAAGACCGGAGCATCGCTCTGTATGGTTTGCTTGGAGTCGCTTGCTATGGGCTTGGGAATCAGCTGGGTTGGAGTAGGTTCGAGAGCTTGCTGGGAGCGTTCATGGTGGCGTTCAACTTTGTGACTTTGAGGGTGAGTTGGGACCTACACAGGAACATGCTTGGAATGGTGATCTTGATCTTTACTCTTCCGAGACTCGCTAAGATGAAATCTTGGCGCGACGTCGCGATCGTCGCCGGACTTTGTGCTGACGGTGTTGGGTCACGAGGCTGTTACTGATATTCTCTTGGTGACTTCGGCGGCTGGGCTCTCCTCCTCCATCTTCGCGTGTCATGTCATATCGTTTTTGCCACTACAGCTACATTCCATGTATTCTCGGATGGGGGTCTGTTCAGATACGGAAATTCACAAAATCTCACGACCTCAAAGCGCGCCTCACCAAGGTAGTGAGTCAGCTCCTGAGGGAATAGGTACCTCAATGTGTGCACCTCCCGGGCCTCATCGACGACCGTGCCATCTTTAATGGCAATCAGGTAGTAATTCGATTTTTGTACGTGCTTGAATGTATCTAGCTCGGGAACGACAGTCCTGATGATTTTAATCCCGCCTTTCTCAACAACCTTAACTTTAGCAGATGGTTTGATAGATAGAACGGCGGGCCCGTACCACACATCAAATATGGACAAGGCATCATGCCTGAGGTTTCTTCTGATGTTTACAAGGGCTTTGACTAGATCCTCAGTTTCTAGTATGTAGTTCAGCACGGCGAACATACATATGCACGCATCAAACTTCGAGTCGAAGGAGAAGTCCAGAATATCTGACACATGGACTTTGGAACTTAAGCGAAGTCTTCGAATATTGTCTTCAGCGATTCGCACCATCGACTCTGATTTATCAATCCCCACTAAATCATAGCCTCTTTTGGCTAGTGGTATCAAGTGGCGTCCTGTTCCGCAACCTACGTCCAACACCCTAATCGGTCTTACAGAGGAGTACTTCATGAAGGCTTCTTCTATGAAGTCACACTCCCTGTCATAGTCCTTGTCCCCGTAAAGAGCATCGTAGTAATTTGAGTACACCTTACCGAAAACTGCATTCATTTCAGTTACACCCAGGCAAAGGCTGATCCTGTCAACTACTGAGTATCTGTCTTAGATTGTCACAGATGTATTGTATCTCGTCATCTGTCAAACCCAATCCGCTCGGCAGATTGATACCTCGCTCCGATACGAATTCTGAGTTGGGGTAACTCTCATTTCCTTCAACGCGCGGCCATATGGGCTGTCTATGGACAGGAACAAAAAAAGGCCTTGTTTCTATACCATACTTTGAAAGACTGTTCATGACATACTCACGATCCGGCTTACTTTGCCTCAACATAATCGAATACATCCAGAAGGAACCTACAGAATTAGGTGGTTCACGATGAATATGGAGAGATCCCACGTTCGCCAACTTGTCTGAATATGTTGCAGCGATATTTCTTATTCTCTCAAGGTGTGAATTGATCCTAGAGAGCTGTGAGAGGCCGAGGGCAGCTTGCAATGCCGAAAGTCTATAGTTGTAGCCTAATCCCTCGTGGAGGAATTTGTTTCGCTTTCCGAAGCAAAGCTCTCGTAGAGAACGTAGCTTTTCAGCTGTCCTCTCATCATTTGTGCAGACCATTCCGCCCTCACCACTCGTAATAAGTTTGTTGGCGAAGAAGCTAAAGGTTGATGCACTGCCGAAAGTGCCCGTCCTACGGCCTGCGTAGGATGAGCCTAGACTTTCTGCGCAATCTTCAATTAACTCCAGTCGATGCCGCCGTGCTATTTCACATATGATATCCATCGGAGCAGGATTCCCATATGTGTGAACCACGAGTATAGCTTTCGTTTTCTCTGTGATCTTCTGTTCAATATGCTTGGGATCAATCGTCCAGAAATCTCTATCAACATCCACCAAAACGGGAGTTGCGCGCTCGTATAGGAGAGCGAATACTGGCGACATCATCGTGAAAGATGGCGTGATGGCTTCGTCGTGTGTGGTTATGCCTAGGGCTTTGACCGCCAAGTGTAGAGCTGCAGTTCCGCTGCTGCAGGCAACTGCATACTTAGTGCCAATATACTCAGCGAACTTCTTCTCAAAGTCCTGCACAACAGGGGCTTTGCCTGAAACCTGTTTTTCCAAAAGGATCTTGGAAACAAGTTCCACATCCTCCTGTTGCACATAAGGCTCCGAAATCGGTATCCTTCGGGGGGGCATCTTGTTTTGCCTCACAATGCAAGCGTGCGCTATCGCATCATAAGGGTTCCTTCAACCCAGTCTTCCCAACACCATTTGGAACCATGCTTTCTGTACCAATCCACAGTAAGCCTAAGGCCTTCTTCAATGTTGACAGTCGGAGACCAACCAGTATATTTCCGAAGTTTCGTATTATCACAACAGAAGTACTCTATGTCGTGGACTCTCAACCTCTTTTCATCTATCACTATTGCTGCATCGGACTTTCCCATTATAGACATTAGTTTCTTAGCTATCTCTTCTACAGAATATGCTATTCCAGAACCGATATTCACCGAGTCACCATCTGGTAGTCCTGAACACAGAGTCTTAATCAAAGCATCCGCTGTGTCATGCACATAGGTAAAGTCTCTTCTTGCCTTTATGTTCCCCAGATGAAGAACATCCTTTTTGTCTAGCTGACATATGATCTCTGGGACGACGTAGGGTTCCGTTTCTCTTGGGCCATAAGAGTTGAAAATTCTACCTATCACGACTGGTATCTTTTGCTCTTCACTTAAGGTTCGACAAAGATGATCCGCTGCGAGCTTCGTGACAGCGTACGTGTTTCCTGGCCAGAACGGATGAGATTCATTCATAAACTTACTCCGCGCCTCTCCGTAGACCTCCGTGGAGGAGACGTAAAGAATTCTTTTCACCTTCTCTTTACAAGCCATAAGAAGATTGAATGTCCCTTTGATGTTTATGTCTATGAAACGACCAGGCATATCGTAAACGGTAGGAACATAAGTATCACCGACGCAGTCAATGACGAACTCTATATCGTGTTTTCGCATTGTCTCTGATAGTCTCCACGGATCTAATATATCACCTGCAACAATCTCGATTCTTTCTTTTACTTCATCTAGGTGTTGCCTATGACCATGTAGAAAATTATCGTAAACGACGACATTTGAACCTAGTTTCAGAAGCTCTATGACGATAGCACTACCAACAAAACCAGCGCCACCTGCCACAAGAACATTCCTTCCTCTCAGATCGGGAGCAAGCATTTTCATCACTTTGATCCTTTCTTGATCATCCGTGTTCAGCTACCATTCAACTCTATCCAGAATTGTGGGATATCAAACGTAGCAGGGCGGATCCAGTATATGCCTTTCGACCGAGGCTGCTCTGGGGTTCGGGCCAAGCTGGCGCGCGCCGGCCCATGCACGCCGGGACATTACGACATTGCCTATACCGTGCATAGGAAGAACCGGCCCGAGAAGACTCCTGGACTTCATGTATGTGAAGCTGAAGATGAACCACATAAAATAGCCGGCGCGAAACTGTCGAGTCTATGAAGTGTCCGAATAACACCACGTTGAGGGGGCTTCTTGCAAAATTGGACGTTATCTGTTTCATGCCACAGCATAAGAGCGCTTATTCTTATGCGTCCAGAAGAATTGTGTAACCACTGTAAGAGCGCTTCACGTTGGTTCAATGTAGGTTGATGCATGCTTTCCTATAGACTCTTCAGACAGACGAACAAGACACTGAACACTGCGCGCACTATTCGATGGGTAGCTTCTCAAACAGTGAGTCTCTGTTGAGCATGCCTTCATGAACGCCTTCAGTTGCCCATATGCTGGCGCACTCGATCAGCCCGGCCTTCACAGCTGTCATAAGATCGTACCCCTCAGCATGTAGCGCAAGCATTGCTGCGGCAACTCCATCGCAGCATCCCGTACTGCTAACCCTCTTTATGATGTTCACAGGTCCCACAGCTACTCTGCCGTTGTTTCGTTTGAATATGTCTGCCCTACCAGCTATCTTGTCGACCATTATGATCGCACTTAGATCTGATGATATCTCAAAAAGCTCACTTGGATCTTCGATTCTGAAAGCCTGTTTTAGTAGTCCAATTTCATGTCCGTTGCCGAAAACCATGCTGCACTTAGGCAGTACCCTCCTCAGGTAGCTGTCAGTAGTTCCATAAGCGCCAATATCGAACAATATTTCCTTTCCCTCCTGGTAGGAGCTTTCTATCAGCCTGCAATTGTAGGACGGCTCCCCACTTGTCACAAAGACCCCGTCACATTCCTCGATCAGTTGCTTCGGCAAGGGGCTCTTTTCTGCCAGCACATGAGCGCCTCTGATGTCGTCGATAAGATACATATCGAGACCTGCGAAGTCCTTGATACAATATACTGTCGAAACCTGCTTCCCTCTGAAGGCTAAGACTCCATATGCATGGTCTTCGCGAAGCGACTCAAGTTCGTTCGGTTTCAAATCAAGTTGATTGATGATGACTCCAGCTTGTATTAGATGTGTCCTATAACCTCCGTCATAGAAGCCCTGATATGCCTTATCGAAGTCTTCTCCTACGAAGGTGTTCAGTTCAACCGAGGCTCCTAAGATGGCTGCTCCATAGGCGATGTTGGATGCTCTACCGCCATAACTACATACTATCGGAGCAACTGCGTGCTGGTTCAAAAACTTCCAGGCCTTTTTGAAAGTCCAGTCCCCACCTATCTCTGCGCTCAGTCTCGAAACAGGGGTGCTAGTTCTGAAAACCTTCCGAAATTCTGGTGGGAGGCGCGCAAGATCTGAGATCTTGATGTGGACATCCTTCGCTGTGTGGCCTACTACGAGAAACTTCCTGGCGTGCGCGCCCCGCAACCTTTGTTGCGTCTCCTGCCTCAAGCTTACTCCTGCATATTCGTAGCTTATATGTAGTTCACGCGCGCTCGGCTTCTCGATAGGAATCGCAGGCGGAGATGTGGCAATAACGCCATCGTTAGTCCACATCGCCATAACATTTGCCGTGGCGTTTCTGATATCGATACCCAACATGCTGAGCAAGCACGCGTCTGGAACCACATAGGTCACACACCAATAGAAACCGCGCTCATTAGCAGAATCGTGCCTCTTGCTGTGCGATCTCTTACAAAGCGAGATCGGCCAGCATGATCGCTTTCTGTCTTGCGTCAGAGGATATCAGTCGCGTTGTCAGGGTGCTGTCTGCCGTGACCATCTTTAAGGATCCATGCACTGCAAAAGCAACATAGGCCGCGTCATAGACGGATATGGGATTCTCGAGAGAAAGCGCGAAGGTGGTTGCCCACTCACGGTCGCGAGGCTCACGGGTGACCCCCCGCGCGATGACTTGACTTGGCGAGTTCACGAATCAGCTGGTTAGCGGCTAATCGAATAGCTTCGTCGCTGCTTCGTTGGGGTTTCCAACATAGTCTCTTGATCCTTGAAATGTCAAGTTGCATCGTTTTGACATCACCTGGCCATGCTCTACCGCCGGTTGTTTTGATAGTTACGTTGTTCAAGCCCATTTCGTCTATGACGATTCTGGCGATCTCCATGACGTTTGTTTGCTCTTCTGAACCAATGTTGTAGACCTGTACGCCATTTCGCCAGAACTTGTCATCCAAGGCCATCAGGAACGCGTCGACGCAGTCGTCTACATGCAAGTACGATTTCGTCTGTGTTCCATCACCGAGCACCTCAAGTCGCTCGGGATCATTTCGCAGTTTCATAATGAAGTCGTAGAGCACACCATGATTCGCTCGGGCTCCCACAACGTTCGCGAAACGGAAGATCACAACCTGGAGCGGAAGAAGCTGACTGTAAGATGCCGCCAAGGCCTCACAACCGAGTTTGGTCGCGCCATAGGTCGAGATCGGAAGCAGTGGCCCATAATCTTCCGGCGTTGGAATCTCAGACGATTCCCCGTAGATCGTGGAGGTAGACGCAAACACTAGCTTGGTAGAAGTACCCCTTTTTCTCAACGCCTCAAGGAGGTTGAAAGTGGCGTGTAGGTTCTGCCTGAGCTGTGTCTCAGGGTTCTCTGCGCCAGCTCGTACTTCCGGATCCGCAGCCAAATGGTAGACTAGTTCGCATTTCCCGAGCACATGCGTCGTTGCCTCGAAATCCAGGAGATCGCCTTCGACAAAGCGAAAGTGCGAGTTCTCTGTCACACGAGCTAGGTTGGCCGAGTCTCCCACAGACAGATTATCGAACCCCACGACATCCAAACCCAAGCCGACAAGACGATCCGTCAAATGACTGCCAATGAAACCAGCGGCACCTGTAACCAAGACACGCCTACGCAAGCCTGGCACCACGATTAAACACTCTGGAACGATCCCATTTGGGCTAATCACGCACGACGCTGTTCACAACACGGATTGTCCTGCACATTCCAACAACCGCCCACGGAGACACGTCTAAGATTCCGTGGCTGTGACGTTTCAGTTTCCCCATTATGGAAGCCGAGACATAGCATGACATGATGGAATTCTCCTCTAGCTTGTCGCATGGAAAACGACTAGGAACACACACCAAACCTCAAAGAATGCACTTCACGTCTCTACTCAGTTTCTCATTTCCCTCGGGACGAGGTACCTCTCCAACAGGCCTTGGACAGACCCAAATCTCGGACCCAAGTATCGTGTGGTGAACTCTAGGTCGGATGGTTTGATCACATGTAAGATTCGTAATGACGCAAAGTAGGTTAATGCCCCGACAAGCACGTAAAGCGGGAGCAAGTATCTACTGTACATCAGTGTCTGCATTCCGAGGACTACGACGGCCATCACTGCTCCCACGATCAGGCTCTTGCATATTGCCTCAAGGTCGAGCTCCAGACGTACCTTTCTACTGAGAAACATGAACGTCAATGCTGTTGTGAGAACCATCGCGAGGCCGCGAGCAACGGCCGCACCGACTATGCCCCACAACGGCAGTAGGATGAAAGCTACCACAAGGCTGGTAACAACGGAGACGAGCGTAATTGCGGAAGCTACACGTGTCTCACCGAGAGCGAGGAGCATCGGGCTCAGAACTGTTCCAACAATGGTGAAGGCAAACGTTGCCGCCAGTATCATCAGCGGTTTTGTACCCTCAATGTAGCCTGGGCCAACGAAGAGGGTCAAGGCAGGGTCCGCTGTTGCCAAAAGGCCTAGTGCGAGCGGAACCGCGACAATGCTGGCGTATCGTGAGGCCATACGAATAGCATCGCTCAGAGTCTGACGTTGATGCGAGCTTTGCATAGCCGAGTAGGCCGGGAGTAGCGTCTTTCCCATCGCGACAGCTATGTTGGCGAGGACATTGAAGGCGGTTATTGTTGCGTTGTACACGCCAAGCGTCGCAAGCGGAACGAACATCAGCAGAACTGCACGATCGAACCATGTGCTCGCAAAAGTGACGGCATCGATGAGACAAAGAGGCCACGAGAACTTCAGAAGCTCTCGCAACCGAAATTCAAATCTAGGTGGACCCAGCGTCCTCAAAATGTACGCCATACAGATCGATGACGTGATCAGGTCGGATGTGAGCCAAGCCACGACCAGACCGACAAAGCTCCGCATCGCGATTATTAGGATTATGATGAGCGACTGCCTCACCAATGTGTTAACAATGCCGATCACGGCTGTCTGCTTGAACTTCTGCAGGCCCAGCATCGCACCTGCTAGTACAGGAAGCACCGCTCCGTAGACTGGGATGTCGAAAGCTAGTAATTGAAAGAGTATGGCGTACGTTGGTTCGCGCAGCAGTTGAATTGACAGGACTGTCGCGCTGAGGAGGACGATAAGTCCGAGGGAAACCGCCAACATGAGCGTTGTTCGAAGAACTTGATAGAAAACGGAAGCGGAAACATGTTTCTCACCTCGCCCCGAGTGTTCTGCGATCGACTTTGTTGCAGCCTGTGGAAGAGCTAGCGTTGCAATGATTTGACAT
>Ga0315310_10001037_pt1 | contig 17521 bp, 12 predicted proteins | sample TDP5_MG_FD_203630 | JGI IMG/M metagenome (GOLD analysis project Ga0315310, IMG submission 203630) | Freshwater sediment microbial communities from Lake Towuti, South Sulawesi, Indonesia - TDP5 | ecosystem: Environmental > Aquatic > Freshwater > Lake > Sediment | place: Indonesia: South Sulawesi... | reverse complement strand
GTGCTCCTTGGCGAGCTGCTTGATATAGTTGGAGATTGCCTGTGGTGTGACGCTGAGCTTTCTGGCGATGTCCCGTTGCTGGATATTGGGACCGCTCCGGGCAATTTCCACGAGAATCTGGAACTTAGTGGCGAGGTTCTTATTACGTAATATCTCTACCATAATCTAAAAGTACTATTGAATAATCAGGGCAAATTCCTTAGTGTATTATAGCAATTTGTTCCTACAAACAATAGCGCCGGCAAAAATAGAACATTGTTCCTTTACATAAAGACTCAATGTTATTATGATATAGAACAGAAGACCAGTCGTTGAACGAAACAAGGTCAAGGAGGAAAATGGACGAATCTCAAAACGGCCGACGGGTGGTAGTTACCGGCCTCGGCGTGGTCAGTCCGGTGGGGCTGAATGTCCCAGACACGTGGCAGGCGCTTATTGCCGGGCAGTCCGGGGTTGACTATATCTCCAGCTTTGACCCAGCGCCTTTTGGGACCAAATTTGCCGCTGAGGTGAAGGGCTTTGATGCTACCCAGTATGTTGACCGCAAGCAGGCACGCCACATGGACCGGTTCACTCAATTTGCGGCAGCGGCTAGCCTTCAGGCGGTGGAAGCAGCGAGATTGGACTTGAATGCGGTCAGTGAAGAGACAGGTGTCATTATTGGCAACAGCTTGTGCGGACTCCTGTCAGTCAGCGAGCAGTTCAGAGTGCTGAGCGAAATGGGTCCCCGCAGAGTAAGTCCGGCTCTTGCCCCGACTATGACCGGTGATGCGGCTTCGGTCCAGGTGTCTTTGCTTCTAGGGAGTAAAGGCGTAAATTATGCTCCGTCATCGGCTTGCTCCAGCGGTAGCGATGCTATCGGGCAGGCGTACGAGTCAATCCGGCAGGGCTACGCTAAGGTAATAGTTGCCGGCGGAACTGAGGCGTCAATTATTCCGCTGGTGCTGGCTGCCTTCGGTGCTATTCGGGCGTTGTCAACACGGAACGATAACCCCCAGGCGGCATCCCGCCCCTTTGACGCTGAGCGAGATGGTTTTGTCTTAGGCGAAGGCGCGGCAATGATGGTGCTTGAGGATGCCGAATATGCGCTGGGGCGTGGCGCTCCGATTCTGGCGGAAGTCCTCGGCTATGGTGCCACCAGTGATGCTTTCCATCTCACTCAGCCATGCCCTGACGGTGATGGTGCGACCAGAGCCGTAATGTTGGCGCTCAAAAGGGCGAGCATCAGCCCCACCGAAATTGATTATATTCAAGCCCACGGCACAGCAACCGTGCTGAATGACCGCACTGAGACTGCCGTAATTAAGAAGGTCTTCGGGGAGAGAGCCAAAGACATTCCAATATCAGCCAGCAAATCTATGATTGGGCATCTTCTGGGAGCGGCGGGGAGCATTGGGGCAGTAATAGCTGTCCTGGCAATAAAACACGGTATGGTGCCGCCGACGATAAACCTTACTCACCCTGACCCTGAGTGCGACTTAGACTACGTGCCAAATCAAGCGCGGCGGGTTACTATACGGGCAGCAATGTGCAATTCGTTCGGATTTGGTGGGCACAATTCGGTGCTGATATTTCGTCATTTTCTGAAGGGCTCGTTGTAGCGTCGCTGGTAGGGCTGAACCGCCACGATGACCTCTACCTTAACCCCGGTTGCCGTTTCGGTTTGCTCGGCGATTTCGTTAAGTTTTTCTTCTGGCACTTCCTCAAGGAAAGTATCGGCGGGTGGGCGGTGCAGGGAATAAATTTGAGCCTTGACGGGCTTAATTTCACCCACTCTGGCTATCCAGTCGGCTACTTCTTTTTCGCTGACATTTTGCATCCTGCCATTAAAGAACATCGTCTGAAGGGTCACTTTTTCTAATTTCTTTAAGCCGTCCACAATTGCCTGGTAGGTTATCCCTGGGGAGGGCAGATTGATTCTTCGGAAGGCATCAGAGTCACCGGCATCAAGTTTCATGATGCGGAAATCTAGTTTATCAAGGGCTTGTCGCACTTTCTCCTCACTCACTAACGAAGAATTGGAGAGTATGCCCAGATTGGCTTGAGGGAAATGTCTGTCCCGGAGCTCCCGGGCAATGTCAACCAGCTGGTTGAACTGGGGGTGAAGGGTCGGCTCACCGTTGCCCGAGAAGGTGATGTTATCAATCTCCATGCTGCGGAGGAGAGCCGCTTCTAGCGCCTGGCGGAACTGGTCGGGGGTGGGGACATCACCAAGCCGGCTGGTCATATCAGTGGTGCGCACTTGTGTCCAGCCGTACTGGCAGTAGACGCAGTTGAAGGAGCAGAGTTTATAGGGAATTGGCGAGATGTTCAGCCCTAAAGACCAGCCCAGCCGCCGCGTCCGCACTGGACCGTAGATAATTTCCGATTGCAAAGGAATTGGGCTCATTGCCGCTTCTGTTATTATGCTACACCAGCGAAGCGGAGAATCGCAAACATAAGCCTATCCCTTAATCCTCTGAGCAACCTTCCGACCTAGTTCTTTGGCGGCTTCCAGTGCTTTGTCATCAGGCGCACCCTTGATGTCCAGAACGTCAAGAATCTCAAATCCGGCGGGCTCCAGCATTTCCTTTGCCTGTCGGGCGGCACCGCCACCCCACCCGAAGGAACCGAAGAAAGCTGCCAGCTTAGCGCGGGGTCGGAGCGCTCTCACCAGAACGAGGGCATAGGCGGCGAGGGGGTGTAGCCCGCCCAGTACGGTCGGTGAGCCGAGGACAACGGCGCTGGTATCCACCAAATCGCGGGCAATGTGGGAAATATCGGCGGAAACGAGGTCGTACGGAATTGCTTCCACGCCTTCCGCCGAGATAGCATCAGTTATCACCATAGCCATCCTGCGGGTGCTGTCCCACATTGAAGCGAAGACCATAATTGCCTTCTTGGCTAATGGTCCTCTGGTCCACTGTTCATAGGCGCTCAAGATTTTTTGCGGGTTGCGGTAGACTGGACCGTGGCTTGGGGCGATTATCTTGGGACTGACGGCTAGAGCTTTATCCAGACCAGCGATAGCCATCTTGGTGTAGGGCATCATGATTTCGGCGTAATAGCGTTTGGCTTCGGGGATAAGGTGGTCACTCACTTCATCATCAAAGAGTTTGTCACTCGCTAGGTGGGTGCCGAAGAAGTCGCATGAGAAGAGAACTTTATCTTCAACAGCGAAGGTGAACATGGTCTCGGGCCAGTGGAGCCAGGGGGCTTCAATGAAGCGCAAGGTCTTACCGCCAAGGTCAATGGTGTCGCCTTCCTTGGCGACCAGCCGTCTTGCCTCCGGGGTTCGATAGAGAGACTCAGCCAATTCGGCCCCTTTCTTGGTCAGGACCAGCTTGGCGTTCGGGGCAGCGGTGAGGACATGGGGAATGGCGCTAGCGTGGTCGGGCTCAGCGTGGTTCATTATCAGATAGTCGATTTTGTCCGGGTTGAGTATGCTGGAAATTTTGGCAAGCAATTCGTTCTCAAATCCAGGGTTGGTAGTGTCAACTAGGGCTATCTTTTGCTTACCCATGACGAGATAGGCATTGTAAGACGTGCCATAGGGCAGGGTAATCAGACTATCAAAGATACGCCGATGAAAGTCCTCAATCCCCACCCAGTTAATATTTGGCGCAATTTCAATTGTTTTGACTGGCAATGACATTTCTTTATCTCCTCTCAGATTAAAGATTTAATCCCTCTAATAAAATATTATAAATCATTTTCCGACTAATATGATTTAAATCACACCGATTTTGAAGTTCAGAGAGACCATTGATAGAGAGAACTCAGGCAAGGCGCTTAGTTAACTACAATCCAAAAAGCTGTTTTTCCTTAGTCCAAGTTGTCCTAGACTTCTGCCCGGTACTTCTTGGCGAGCTCTGGGTCATAGCGCGCTCGCCGACCAATGCAGTGCTCCCGAGGACATAACTGACAGCTTTCAAAACGGATTTCCGTGGGAAAGAATATGCCCGATACCGATTTTATCGGAATCATCAGGCAGCTATCGGTCAGTTTCACACCAATGAGTTTTTCAGTATCACCGAAGAGAGAGAAAAGTTGTCTTTGCTGGGTGAGGGGCCAATCTTCGGCTGACCCCGCCCCTGGCGCCATCCGAGACACCTGCCCGAGGGCGTAGGTTTTCACCAGATATTCCTGAAGATAGGTGCGGGCATGTTGCAATGTCAGCTCTTTGATAACATCAAAGCAATAAGATTGCATTAAATCATCCTGAGGGATAGGCATCGCGTCAATCTCGCGACCACAAGTGGCGATGTAAGGAAAGACCCTTTCTACCTTGTCCAGATTAACCCGGAGCACTCGACTGGTAAACTTCACCCCGCCGATATAAAGTGAATCGCCATTTTTGTTTTCCACATAGGCTACTTCATAAACGGCTTTGGGTCGGGCGATGGGTCGGGCTTTTTTCAGTAATTCCCGTACCAGACTTTCAATGCGTTCATTGCCCTTATTTAAACGCATCTTTTTGAAGACTTCTTCCGGCGGTAAATCAAATGGTATTTTGTCCAGAATTTCCATTCTCTTCCTCACTGATTAAATTTACTGCTGTTGTTTCTGACGTTGACGATAAGCTTCAATATAGCGCATCGCATACTGGTCACGACCCAGAATAAGGTCGGTGGCGCGGATAACGGGCAGGACTTTTGCCACGTCCACAATTGGGCAGTTCACTCCACCGGCGATGACGATGGCGAGGAATGTGGTATTAATCAGGGGTCGGTCGGGCAGCCCAAAGGAGACATTGCTGGCGCCGAGGGTCTGGTTAACACCCAGTTCTGTCCTTACTTTCATAATCGCTTCAATCGTCGCGATGCCAGCGCGATTATCCGCCCCCACCGTCATCGCCAGGCAATCAATGACTATATCTTCACGGGGAATGCCCAGTTTCGCCGCTTCGTTGACAATCTTGTGGGCGATGGCAACGCGGTTGGTGGCATCGGTGGGGATGCCCGCATCATCCATTGTCAGCCCGATGACGGCGGTCTGGTATTCCTTCACCAGAGGCAGAATTTCCTTCAGCGAGATTTCCTGCCCGGTAACCGAGCTTACTAGTGGCTTCCCTTTGTAGACCTTGATGGCGGCTTCCAGGGCTTTGGCATTGGCACTATCAAGACAGAGGGGGACATCAACCACTTCTGTAACTGCTTTTACCGCTTTAGGCAGCAAAGCGACCTCATCCACGGTAGCACTGCCAACGTTAACGTCAAGGATATCAGCGCCGACTTTGACCTGATTAATTGCCTCCTGTCGGACGATTTCTAGGTCACCCGTCTGAAGCGCCGCCGCCAGTTTGGGTTTGCCGGTGGGATTAATGCGCTCGCCGATGAGAACAGTGGGTCGCTTATCGCTAATAATCACCTCTTTCTTGGCGCTTGAGATTCTGGTTTCCATTTAGCCTCCTTCATTTTCATGCCCGATGTTAATTGCCTGGACAAAAGTCGGCATAAATTTGGGGTCGGCGGCAAGCTCAATATACTTTACCTTACGGGCGAGTTCCTGTGCTTCGGCTCTCTTCTGGCGGGAGATTAGTGCCAGTCTGGCGCCGGTACCGGCGGCGTTACCCACCTGGCGGAAACGCTTCAGGGGCAGTTTGGGCAGCATGCCGATGGTTATGGCACTGGAAACATCAATGTAGGTGCCGAAGGCACCAGCGATAATTACCTGTTCAATCTCCGGCTCGGAGCGCTTTTTGGCTTCAAGGAGGAGCTTGATGCCAGTATATATTGCCCCTTTGGCGAGTTGAATTTCGCGGACGTCCTGCTGGGTGATGGTGATGGCTCTACCGCCATCTCGCTCCGCTTCGCTCACCAGGACGAATTCATTATGACCCTTGACATGGCGCACTCTCGGGTGGGTATCAAGCATTTTCCCGCTCTTATCAATTATGCCCGCAAGGTAAAGCTGGGCAATAGCATCCAGAATACCGGAGCCGCACAGCCCGACCGGTGGGGTACTATTAATGGTCTGAAATTCAACTTTCTCATCACCGATGCGTAATCGCTCAATCGCCCCACTGGCAGCACGCATGCCGCACTGAATATGAGCGCCTTCAAAAGCTGGTCCCGAGGCACAGGAGACACTGGTCATATCGTCATTGCTGACCAGACAGACCTCAGTGTTAGTGCCAATATCAATGGCGATGACAACTTTGCCTACCTTCCATGGCTCGGTGGCGAGTAGCACTGCCACATGGTCGGCACCGACAAAGCCAGCAATATTGGGTAGCAGGTGCACGTAAGCCCCTGGGGCGATGTTCAGTCCAATTTCCCGGGCTTTAACATCCAGAGCTTCACTCACGGCAGGAACATAAGGAGCAAGACCCAGCTGGGCGACCGGTAATCGCACGAAGAGGTGGTGCATTGCCGTGTTGCCCACCACCACCGCCTCCACGATGTTCTCCGGCTTGGCTTTGACCTCCCCGCAGAGGTCTATGGCAATTTGGTTAAGCGCAGTAACCACCACAGTTTGGAGTCGGGAGGCTTCCGCAGGCGACTCTCGGGCGCGACCGATACGGGTGATGACATCCTCTCCATAGCTAATCTGGGGGTTCATCACGCCGGTGGCGGCAAGAGTCTTGCCTGTCGCTAGGTCGACCAGATAGCCAGCAATTTTGGTCGTGCCAATGTCAACTGCCAGCCCGAGGTAGGGGCTGGGGGAGGGGCTGAGGGCGACTATTTCACTACCACGTACTGACGCCTGAGCCTGCCAGCTCCAGGAGCGCAATCTTGGCGACATCTCACGCCGGACGTTGGGGTCAATTTGGGAACACCTGACCTGATGTTGCTGTTTTAAGGAATCCAATAGGCGTTTATCATCCGCCCTTAAGTCAGTGAGAGAGGGGGCTGGTATTTGGAGCTGATAGGCGTGGACAGGAGGGTCAGGCGCAACGGCGACCTCCATCCCCTCCACCTGAGTGCGCTGCTGGGCGGTCATTGACTCAGGTGGGACGCGCAGTTTGAGGTTGGACTTGAGATAGGTCTGGCAGGCGAGTCGGTAGCCCTGCTCAAGCTCTTCGGCGGAGAAAATATCTTTCTCCGTAACGTTGAGCGGCGAGACAGTTCCCTTTATTACCTGGATTTTACAGCCGTAGCAGGTGCCTACGCCGCCACAGATGCTGACTAAATCCACGCCCAGCTGATGGGCGCATTCCAGAAGTGACTGCCCCGCCGGGCAATCGCCCCGCCGCCCGATTGGCTCAAAATCAATATGATAGGTTGTCATTGTGAACTAATCTGGCTCCTTCATCTCGCCCCATCGTTCTACGTATCTGGCTTTCGCCTGTGGATTGACCAGAGATTGGGGGAATTCGCCACGCACCACCCTTGCCACCTCTTCCACAGGACGTTGCCAGCGTTCCGCTTCCGCCGTCGGCGAAAAGAAAGCGGAGTGGGCGGTAATGATAACGTTATCTAACGAGAGAAGAGGGTTGTGGCGACCGGGTGGTTCGGGGTCCATAACATCCAGGGCTGCCATGGCGATTTTCCCGTTCTTAAGGGCTTGATAAAGGGCGGCTTCATCAATAAACCCGCCCCGCGCCGTATTAATCAGACAGGCGCTCGGTTTCATCTGGCTGAAGGCTTGGGCATTAAAGATACGCCTCGTTTCCGCCGTCAGGGCGGCGTGAATGGAGAGGAAATCCGACTGCTGGAGCAGAGTCTTCCAGTCCACCATCTCCACACCGAGCTGTCGGGCAACATCTCCCGTGACATAAGGGTCATGGGTAATAACCCGGAACTGGAAGCCCCTGGCTTTGGGCACCAGCGTCCGGCTCACCTTGCCGAAACCAAATAAGCCCACCGTCTGTCCCTTGAGCCGTGAGAGCTTGGGCCAGATTTTGGTCTGTATTTCAATGCCGTCGGGAGAAAGCCCCCATTGCCCTCTTTTGGCTGCTTCATTAAGCTGGACTATCTTTCGGGCGCAGGCTAAAATCAGCGCCATAGCATGGTCAGAGACTTCTTCAGTGCAGTAGTCCGGGACGTTGGTCACCAGAATACCCTGTTCGGTGGCGGCGGCAATGTCAATGCTATCGTAGCCTATCTGGGTATTGCTGATAAGGCGGCACTTTTTCAGACCTTCAATAACCTTACGCGGCAGCGGTCGGATGCTGCCCACCGTGATAATCGCATCGGCGTCCTTCGCCAGAGTAAGGAATTCCTCGTCATTGCCACAGGGCTGGCTGACAAACTCGGCACCGAGTTCACTGAATTTCTTCGGGTATTTGGCTGACTCGCCGCTTAAAGCCAGGGGCAAAACAACTTTGAAGTTAACTCGTTTCATTGGGCTGACTTGCTAGATTTCACTTTTGATTATAACATATAGGATTGGTAAATTAACACAATTTACTTTGATGAGTCGGCAGATGATTGATGTCAACGCTTTCTACAAGGCACTGCGGGATGTGAACCTGATTCCGGTTGAGCGCATGGTGCTGGGATACCTGAAAGAAGGTATATCCGCCCCGCAAATCCTCAACGAAGGGCTCATTGGGGCGATGAATATCATCGGCAGGGAGTTTAAGGCTAAAGAGCTGTGGGTGCCTGATGTTCTCCTCGCCGCGCGGAATATGCACGCCGGAATTGCCCTTCTGAAGCCTCTTCTGCTGGGCGTCAAAGCTGCTGGTAAGGGCACTCTGGTCATTGGCACCGTTTGTGGTGATATTCACGATATTGGTAAGAACATTGTCTCGGTGCTGATGGAGGGCTCCGGGTTTGAGGTTATTGACCTCGGCGTTAACGTGCCCACGGAAGGCTTTCTGCGGGCAATGGAAAAGCACCAGCCAGAGATTATTGGTCTTTCGGCTCTGCTCACCACCACCATGCTGGAGATGGAAAAGGTAATCTCGGCAGTGCGGAAGCAAGCCAGTGGTAATCAGGCGCCCAAAATAATCGTGGGTGGGGCACCAGTAACTCAGCAATTTGCCAGCGAAATCGGTGCTGATGGCTATGGCGAGGATGCCACCTCGGGAGTGGAAATAGCCCTGAAGCTGTTGGGGAAAGCGTAAGAGGAATTGTCATGGAGAAACCTGACTTGTCACCGCGCCGTCGCTTTCTTTCTGGGTTGCTGGGAGGTAGAAAGGGGAGGCGGATTTCGGTCGGCAATCCAACCTCTATCGTCACATTGGGGTTGATGGCGAAAATGGGGGTCTATTTCCCTCAGGCTCATCTTGATGCTCAGGCAATGGCGGAGCTGGCGAGCGGGGGCTACGAGATTCTCGGTTTTGATACTATCATGCCTGAGTTCAGTGTTCAGCAGGAGGCGGCTGCCCTGGGGTGTGAGGTGGACTGGGGTAACCCGAATATGATGCCGGACGCCAAGACTCACCCGGTCAAAGACTCAAAGGACGTTGCTATTCCGGAGAATATCCTGGAAAAGCCTTCGTTGAAGGTTGTATTGGAGGCAATTTACTTGCTTCGTAAGGAATACGGCGACCGTGTTGCTATCCTGGGTAAGGTTATGGGTCCCTGGACGATTTGCTACCACTTGGTTGGTGTCCAGGACTTCCTGCTAATGACTTGCGTTGAGCCAGACAAAGTCAGGCGATTTCTTGATGCCTATAAAGAGGTCACGATTAAATTTGCCAATGCCCAGCTTCAGGCGGGAGCAGATGCAGTCGTCCTTCCGGACCATGCCACTGGCGACTTGGTCAGCCCCCAGACCTATCAAGAGTTTCTCGTGCCAGTCCATCATGAGATGCTGGGTCGGATAGGTGGCCCAACCATCCTCCATGTTTGCGGGGACTGCTCTGACCGACTTAATATTTTTGCTGACGAGGGTTATGATGGCTACCACTTTGAGTGGCAGGTTGATGCTAAGGAAGCGGTGCGCATCGTCAATGGCAGAATGTCGCTGATAGGCAATATCAATAATGCTCAGACCCTCTTGCGGGGTACTCCCGAAGATGTCTATAAGCAAGCTCGTTACTCCATTGAGGCAGGAGTGGATGTTCTGGCGCCGGAATGTGCCGTGCCCCTCCAGACCCCGCTTGAGAACCTGAAGGCGATTGTCGCTGCCGCCGAAGAGGGCTATTAAATAGGCTCTCTCCCTTTGAAAGCTCGAGGTCTCTCTGTTAAAATGGGGGGAGTGAAGCGGAATTGACTATGAGAAAACAACATCTTGAAGAAGGTGCCCAATTGGGGCTATGATTATGCCTACGGGCGCTGCTAAGGGAAAGGAGACGGATTAATGAACTTCGCCAGCAAGGTTCCTTTGAAAATAACTGATATTACCTTCCGTGACGGGCATCAGTCAGCTTTAGCCACACGGATGCGCACTGAGGACATGCTCCCCATCGCGCCGGAAATGGACCGGGCAGGATTCTATTCTATGGAGGTGTGGGGTGGGGCGACCTTTGACGTGGCAACACGGTTCTTAAATGAAGACCCGTGGGACAGACCCCGCCAGCTGAAGAAGTTAATGTCCCGGACTTCTCTACAGATGCTACTCCGTGGGCAAAACTTGGTCGGCTACCGGCACTATGCCGATGATGTGGTTATTGCCTTCGTCCATCACGCCGCGGAGTGTGGTATTGACATTTTCCGCGTCTTTGATGCCCTGAACGATGAGCGCAATCTGGAGACTTCCCTCAAGGCGATTAAAGAAGTCGGCAAGCACGCTCAGCTTGCCATCTGCTACTCCTTGACTGAGCCTAAGATGGGTGGTCCGGTCTTTAATCTTGATTACTATATCAAGAAAGCTAAAATTCTTCAGAATATGGGGGCGGATAGCATCTGCATCAAGGATATGGCTGGTCTGATTGCCCCCGATGATGCCTACACCCTGATTTCCGCCCTGAAGAAAGTCCTCAAAGTGCCGGTGCAGTTGCATACCCACTATACTAGTGGCATGGGAGCAATGGCTTACCTGAAAGCCGCGGAAGCAGGGGTGGATATTATTGATACTGCCCTGGCGCCTTTTGGTCTCCGCTCGTCTGAGCCAGCCATTGAGCCGATTACGGCGGCACTGCGCGGAACACTCCGCGACCCCGGTCTTGACCTGCAGCATCTGCTCAAGCTGGACGATTTTTTTGAATCTATTGCTCCCAAGTATCGCGATTTCTTAGACCAGACCAAAATGTCCATAATTGATACCAATGTGCTGGTGCACCAGATTCCCGGCGGTATGATTTCCAACATGGTGACACAGCTCAAGCAGTCCAACGCCCTGCACCGAATCAAGGAAGTCTATGACGAGGTGCCGCGAGTGCGCAAGGAGTTGGGCTATCCACCTCTGGTAACGCCGACGAGTCAGATTGTTGGCGTGCAGGCAGTCCAGAACGTGATTGCCGGTAGATATAAGCTGGTCTCCAGCCAGGTGATGGACTACTGCTTCGGACTGTACGGCAGACCACCAGCACTCATTGACCCTGATATACAGAAGTTGTGTTTGAAATACTACAAGAAAGGTCAAACTCCCATCACCGTTCGTCCGGCAGATTTGCTGGAACCAGAACTGGATAAAGCCCGGGAGGCAACCAAGAGCTTTACCAGCGATATTGGCGATATACTTACGGCGGCGATTTATCCCATCACCGGTTTTCGCTTCCTCAAGTGGAAGTATGGCTTGGAGAAGCCGCCGCCGGAAGTCCAACCCAAGACGATAGAAGACGTCAAACGGGAGGACGAGCTTATCGCCAAGGCAAAAGCGGGCAAGCTGGTTGAGAGACCAGTGGATACTTAGCGCACCTATCCTGACTTTACCAGCGATGAATGCGGGAAGAGGGGGAGCTATGGAATGGCGCGATTTGGTTATTGACGGCTACGGGCGGGTATTGGATGTCTTAAAAGAGTCGCTTAATGGACTCAGTCAGGAAGACCTGAACTGGCAGCCGAAACCCGATTGCAACAGCATGGGCTGGCTTGCCTGGCATATTTCAAGAGTGCAGGACGCTGAGATTGCCGGACTAATGGGCGTGGAACAGCTCTGGATAACGGAAGGCTGGCACCAGAAGTTTAATCGTCCGCGCGACGCCGATGACACCGGCTACGGTCATACCAATGAACAAGTGGCGGCATTTAAATCGCCGGACATTGAGACACTGCTGGCATACCATCGCGCCGTAATGGAGCGCACCCAGAAATACCTGAAATCACTGACGACGAAGGACTTGGCACGTGAGCTGGATGAGCCCTGGTACCAGCCTTTGCCGACAGTCGCGGTGCGCATCGTCAGCGCGCTCACTGACAATCTTCAACACACCGGCGAGATTGCTTACGTCCATGGACTATTAAAGGGGAAAGGCTGGCTGGGGTATTAGCTTCCAGCCGAAAATTTCGTTTTGTTACTAAGATGAAGTACTCTTTGGGTCTGGACATCGGTTCGGTCAATGCCAAACTGGCGCTCGTTGCTGAGGGCGGCAGAGTTGTCCATCTTGACGTGGAAAAAATCACCGCCAACCCCAAATCCGCCGTAAATGCGCTCCTTTCCCGGCTGAGCCAGAAGTTTAAGCTGGGCGAGATAACTGCGGCGGGGGTCTCTGGGTCAGGCAGGGGGGTAATTCCGAAAGAGTTTAACTGGATAGAGTACAGCAGTTCGCTGGCAGTTGCCTCGGGGCTGCTCCATCAATATTCTGACGTCAAGACCATTGTCCAGATTGGCGGTCAGACCTCGCTGATCATCACTCTGGAAGACGGGTTGAGGAAGCCGTGGAAGGTCACCTCAAACCCCCTCTGTGCAGCGGGGACGGGTAGATTCCTGGAACAGCAGGCTTACCGACTCGGTATCAGTATGGCTGATTTTGCCAGTACCGCCTTGAAGTTCCAGGGCACGGCACCGCGGATTGCCGCCCGGTGCAGCGTCTTCGCCAAGAGTGATCTCATCCATCTCCAGCAGAAGGGTGCCCCGGTTGAAGCGATGCTCTACGCTTTGTGTGAAAGTATTGCCCGGATGGTCGCCTCTCTTCAGAAGGGTACATTTGCCGAGCCAATTTACTTTGTGGGCGGGGTGGCGGCAAATAGTGCCATCATCAGGGCGCTGAATGAAGTCATTTCGGCACGAAATGGGCACCAGGTTCAGGTAATTGTTCCGGAGAACTCCCTGTTTATTGAGGCTCTCGGTTCAGCCCTTCTTTCCAGAGATAAGAAATCAAAAGTAAGTCTTTTACCTGAAGCAGATGTGCGCCAGCGCTATTTTGAGATGCCGAGGCTTCAAGTCGTAGACATCCCGGGAAATGGCGCCATTCCCAAAATAACCGAACCCTGTCCGGGTTACTTGGGTGTTGATGTTGGTTCTACCAGCACCAAGGCAGTGATACTAGACGAGTCTGGCAAGAAAATTCTCGCCAAGAACTACCTGATGACCGCGGGCAGACCGATTGAAGCTGTCAAGCAGGTCTTTCGTAACTTGCTCAAGGACGGTGCGGATAAAGTTGCCATTGCCGGGGTGGGCGTTACCGGGTCGGGTAGGTATCTGGTCGGGAGTTTAATTGGCGCTGACCTGATTAAGAATGAGATTACCGCGCAGACTCGTGCCGCTGCCGAGATTGACCCTGAAGCCGATATAATTGAAATTGGAGGTCAGGACTCCAAACTCGTCATCAAGCGGAACGGCGTTGTGGTTGACTATCAGATGAACAAAGCCTGTGCGGCGGGGACGGGGAGCTTCATTGATGAACTTGCCGAGATGCTCGGTGTTAAAGTGACCAATGGTGATTTCGCCCGTCTTGCCTTCACTGCACCTTGTACCATTGACCTGGGCACGAGATGTGCCGCCTTTATGGGGCAGGCGGTCCCCTCCGCCCAGCAGGAAGGCGTCCCCCTAGAGGTAATCACGGCTAGCCTGGCGAATTCCATCGCCAAGAATTATCTGTCCAAAGTGGTGGGGAGCCGAAAGCTGGGCAAGAAAGTTATACTGACCGGCGCTGTATTTTATAACCAGGCAGTTGTCTCCGCCTTCTATGAACAGCTTAAGGGTAAGAAATTGACTGTCGCTGAACACCGGGAAGTGAGTGGCGCTATTGGTGCCGCCCTTCTGGCGAAAGAGGCAGGCTCAGTGCAGAAGTCAAAGTTCAAGGGGTTCCACAGGGTTGTTGACGGTGAATGCCGGTTATCCACTTTCATCTGCAAGGGGTGTGACAACAATTGTACCATTACCCGAATGCAGACAACGGATGACAAGCCCACCTTCTACGGCAGTCGCTGCGACAAGTACGATAGCACCATCAGCCAGGCGCGTCGCGAAACGTTCTTTGACGAAAGAGAAAAACTGCTCTTCCGGAACTATGGAGAGAACACTGGGGCCGGGCCCACGGTGGGAATTCCCCGGGCGCTTCTGACACACGATTATGCGCCTCTGCTTCTCGGTTTTCTCAACGCGCTCGGTGTCAGCACTATCCTCTCCAGCAAGACGACCAAAGAAATTATGGAGCAGTCAGTGGAGTTGAGCTATACGGATAGCTGCTTTCCGCTCAAGCTTGTCCACGGGCACATTGCGGTACTCAAGGGTAAAGTTGACTTCATCCTCTACCCCTGCTTCATCCGGTTGGGGAGGAAAGAGGGGGAGGAGAACCAGAAATACGCCTGTCCGCTGGTGCAGGCGTCACCATTTATCATCCGCCAGGTGTTTGACCTTGGCGACCGGCTCCTGGCGCCAATAATTGATCTCAGCCGTGGAAATGATGAGGTAATCAAGAATCTCGCTGATGTTGCCGTGAAGCTGGGGTTCAGTCGGAGTAAGGGGAAGGAGGCGGCGCTGGCGGGTATTTCCGCCCAGCAGAAATTTGAAGGCGACCGCGCGGAAGTGGGTGAGAGACTGCTGAAGCAACTGAGAGAAAGCAAACAGCTTGGCGTGGTGTTACTCACGCGCTCTTATATGTCGCAGGACGCCGGTGCCAACCTGGGTATTGCTGAGAAGCTGGCGCAACTCGGCGTCGTGCCAATACCGATTGACTTTCTGCCGCTAAGCTCAGTAAACCCCAAAGACTACTCCGACCGCCCCTACTGGTCTTACGAGAGCAAGTTCATTGCCGCCGCGGCAATCACGGCAAAAGACCCCCAGCTCTATGGGCTGGCGCTGACTAACTTCGGCTGCGGTCCGAACTCTTTCATTATCAATATGCTGGCAGATATTATGGGTAGTAAGCCCCTCGGGCAACTGGAGATTGACGAGCACGCTGCGGAAGCAGGCATCGTCACCCGACTTGAAGCATTTGTTGACACGATTACGAGCTATGCCCGCTCCGGGAAGCCGACTGAAGTTAAGAGAGAAGAAATTTACCGCGGCGCCTCGCCGGTAATAAATGTCAAGAAGACTCTGCTCATACCCCATATGGCGCCTCACGCTGAGATTGTTGCCGCGGCGATGGCAGCCTATGGAGTCCGTGCCGTGGCGCTCCCCGAGCCAGACGAACGAGACATACTCTATAGCAATCTGGTGACCTCAGGAACAGAGTGTCTGCCTTATCGCGTGACATTGGGCGGGTTTATGCGTGCCTTTTATGAGAATGGCACCAACCTGAAAAATGCCGAGGGGTTTATGACCGGTTCTTATGGTCCGTGCCGATTAGGCAAGTATGCTATTGAGCAGGGGCGGATACTGAAGGAAATCGGCTTTGACCTACCAATACGCACCACTGTCGCCAATACCGCCTATCGTGATTTGAACCTTGGTACAGCGTTTGAGCGCCTTGCTTGGAAAGGTATTGTTGCCGTTGATTGTCTGGAGAAACTACTCTGGCGCACCCGCCCCTATGAGAAGGTAACCGGCGAGGCAGAGAAGCTCTTCAATGAATACGTGGCTCTTATCGCCGACCGCATCCGTCATAAGGCGAGTTACCGCGACCTGCTGAGCCGGGCAGTCGTTGATTTCAAATCACTGGTGGACCCTGACCTGCCCAGAAGGCCTCTGGTCGGTATTAATGGGGAAATCTTTTTGCGCTCCAATAAATTCAGCAACAATAATCTGGTTAAGGTGTGTGAGGCAGCTGGGCTGGAGGTGGTCGTTTCACCAATAGGGGAGTGGATGAAATACACTTCCCATCGTAACCTTGAGGATACCGTTAGGAACCGCGCCATAAGGAAAATTATCCGGAGTTATGTCAGGAAGCTTATTCAGGAATATGATGAGCAGCAGATAACCTCTGCCTACGGCGATGCTCCTGACAGCAGGGAGCCGTCCACGGCTGTGATACTGAAAAAAACGGGGAAATATCTCTCCCCGCGCTGTGGCAGTGAGGCAGTGCTCAGCATTGGTGGTGGGGTGGAGTGGATGGAATCCCCCCATTTTGCTGGCGTTATCTCGGTAATGCCTCACGGCTGTATGCCGGGCGGTATTGTGGCGGCAATGGCAGAGAAGATCAGCGCCATTTATCAAAAACCCTGGATCAGCCTCACCTATGATGGTTTCCTTGAGACCAATAACCTCGCTCGCGTCAATAATTTTGCCGAAATCATACGCTTCTGCTGTCAACAAGCTAAAGTCTGATTCCCTTGTCGGGTACCCGATGGACAAAAACTGGTACAACCTCAGCCCTGATGAAGTCCTGCGTGAGCTAAAAACGAGCCGTGCTGGGCTAACTGAAAGCGAGGCGGCGGCAAGACTGCACCAGTATGGCTTTAATGAGTTAAGAGGCAAAGAAAAGACCCCACCGATAGTCGTTTTTCTCCGTCAGTTCCTCAGTCCTTTGATATATGTCCTTCTTGTTGCCGGCATAATCTCGCTGGTCTTGGAGCACTTCCTAGATGCCGGGGTAATAATTGGCGTGTTGTTGCTCAACGCCACCATTGGCTTTATTCAAGAGACACGGGCGGAGAAAGCGATGGAAGCCTTGGTCCGGCTGGCAGCACCGAAAGCCCCGGTCAGACGCGATGGCAGGATGAACCTGATTGCGGCTCGGGAAATTGTGCCGGGGGACATATCCCTTCTGGAGACGGGAGACAGAGTTCCGGCAGACGCCCGGCTGATTGAAGTCTCCAATCTCAAGGTAAACGAAGCTATGCTGACCGGCGAATCAATGCCCGTAGACAAGCATACTGAAGCTTTGCATGGGGAAGTACCGGTAGCCGAAAGAAAGAACTTGGTCTATATGGGCACTATCGTGACCTACGGGAGAGCCACGGCGGTGGTGGTGCACACCGGTATGTCCACTGAGATAGGTAGAATTGCCACGGCGATTCAGGAAATCAAGCCAGAAAAGACGCCGCTGCAAAAAAGTATCGGCAAATTGAGCCGGTATATCATTGTGATTTTTCTAAGCATCTCCATTCTTCTGATAGCAGTTGGGGTGTTCAAGGGGCTGGGGTGGCTGGACATGTTTTTGCTGGCGGTGGCGGCAGCGGTCTCTGCCATACCGGAAGGACTGCCTGCAGTGGTTACGGTAGTCCTGGCAATCGGTATGCGGGCGATGGCACACCGCCATGCCATCATCCGGAAGTTGGTGGCGGTGGAGACTCTGGGGGCAGCGACGGTTATTTGCTCCGATAAGACCGGGACGCTGACCCTGAACGAGATGACCGCCCAGAAGGTTTACGTCAATGGTCAGATGATTGAGGTAACCGGCGAGGGGTATGAGCCAAAGGGGGAGTTCCGCCGTGATGGG
>Ga0315310_10001035_pt1 | contig 17534 bp, 14 predicted proteins | sample TDP5_MG_FD_203630 | JGI IMG/M metagenome (GOLD analysis project Ga0315310, IMG submission 203630) | Freshwater sediment microbial communities from Lake Towuti, South Sulawesi, Indonesia - TDP5 | ecosystem: Environmental > Aquatic > Freshwater > Lake > Sediment | place: Indonesia: South Sulawesi... | reverse complement strand
GACGGTTCATGGTCTAATGATACGCAACTGACCACGGCTTGGGAAGATGACCAATGGCCATCGGCAATGCAGACCACGGACCTAACTATTTGGGTAGTGTGGACTTCTCCACGTTATCAACAGTTATATCCTGACATATTTTACATGACTGGCATGGAGCTTCATGATTTGGCTGTGCGTCGCATCACGCCCAACGCTTCTCATGAGACGTATGCGTTTAGAGGTGAAATGGTTTACACTGAGGTTGAGGTTGAAAATCAGGGTGAAGGAAAAGAAACATTCGAAGTCAAGAGCTACGCCAATTCTTCTCTGTTAGGGTCTAAAACAATCTCTTTGGACGCTGGAAAGTCTTACGTTTTTGTCTTTCAGTGGAACACAACAAGAATCAGAGCGGGAAACTATGCTCTCAAGGCTACAGTTGCTCCAGTTATGGGAGAAGTGGACACAGCCGACAACACTCTGACCTACACATTTGAGATCAGAATAAAGGGCGACATATGCGGCTGGTACGGTGGTGTCCTAAAACCAATTCCAAATCAACGTGTTGATATGGACGATTTTGGGATGGTGGTGGGTCACTGGGGCACAGTTAGCTCAACATGGCATCCAGTGTGGGGGCCAGCCGCTGACATAAATGATGATGGTTTAGTAGACTTAGACGACATCATGGAGGTCGCAATTCACTTCTTAGAGACATAACAGGATGGTCGGTCCAAAAGGCAATTTAACGGAGGTTACGGCGATAATTTCATAAAGTGCTTTGACAATTAATATGAACCCCCTAGGACGTGAAAAAATGGAGAGGAAACTAAAGTTAATGTTTCTAATTTTGGCTTGCACGCTTATGTTTGTAGCAACCGAGGCGACGCAAGCTGACTCAGGTGTTATTGCTATTGAACCCGCGGAAGTCAGAGATATATCGCCTGGTGGAACATTTACTGTAAACGTAACCGTAGCGGGTGTCTCCGAAGTCTATGGCTGGCAGGTTAACATTACTTTTAATCCGCAAATCTTAAACGTTGAAAACGTGAGTGAGGGATCTTTCCTCAAACAGGCTAACAAAACTGTCTTCATGAAGACTATAGACAACACAGATGGATATGTTCTTCTCGCCTCAACATTTTATCCTGTTCCTGAGCATGGAGTAAGTGGTAGTGGGCTACTGGCGCAAGTTACATTTACCGTGAAGGGTTCGGGCTCTTCATCTTTACATTTTGAGGAGAATGGAACAAAACTTCGTACATATGTGGGTGACTCACTTGTTCCTATAACGGATTTTTCAACAACTGATGCTTCTTTCAGGAATGCAGCTGGGAGTCTGCTGTTGGGGGGAATCCCATTAGAATATATTGCAGGTGCGGTTGTTGTTGTAGTAATCGGCGGGTTTTCTGTATTTTTGCTGAGAAGAAGGAAGAAAGGTCTTATTCGATAGTTAACTTTCATCGAGGTTGCGTAGAGATGAGGAAAAACTTGCGGCGAACGTTGTTATTCAGTTTTATATTCAGTTTTATATTGGTTGCTTTAGGAGCAACGTTGGCTACCAGAAGCATGGTCGTGGGATCTCCAAGCACTACCGTGGCGATAGATCCGAAGGTCTCCGTGGAGGCGCCAAATAGATTGTTCAATGTTACGATAGTTATAGCCAATGTGACTGAACTCTTTCTTTGGCAGTTTAATTTGACGTTTGATCCACTCGTCTTAGAGTATGTTAGCTACACTGAAGGCCCTTTTCTCAAGGAAGTTGCTACGACATGGCCATTGGAACCAAGTAACGGTACTGGATGGGTGGCTGCTGGTTGCGGGTTTGCGCCCCCTTATCCCGATGAAGGTGCTTCTGGTGATGGAATCTTAGCTTATGTAACTTTCAAAGTGAAGGTCGAGGGCAAGAGTGATTTGCTCTTCGTGCAGCCTGGGACGCAGACATATCTCCGTTCGTGGGACTCTGTCAACATGGTATTGGTAAACATACCGTTTACACCTGAAGATGGCTACTTTCAGTATCCTTTGTTGCGTGATATCGCGGTCACAGGGGTTACTGTTTCTTCTGAATCCGTTGTAGCGGGTGAATCCGTATCCATTAATGTAACTGTCACGAACAATGGCAATGTCTCAGAAACCTTTGACGTCTCCCTCTCTTATGACTCCACATCAATCGGAACGCAAACTGTAACCGATCTCGATGTCGAAGCCGTTAAAACAGTTCATTTCGTCTGGGATACCAGAAATGTCGCCCCTGGCAACTATGAATTAACCGCCACTGCTAATGCTCTTTCAGGCGAAACTAACACTGAAGATAACAGTTACTCTAATGTTTTTGTTCAGGTCAAGGAAGCTTCCCATGCGTTGCCCATTGAGTTGTTGATCGCTGTTGTTGTTGTGGTAGTGGTAGCCTTGGGCGCTGGAATATTTCTTTTAAGGAGGCGTAAGTCAACAAAAACATAGTGGCTATGTCGTTTATTATATCTGAGTATGGAGCAAGGTTGATATAAAGCTGGCTTATCTTTTAAGTAGTGTTGGTTAAGAGAGGGGAGAAACGCTGGCTTGAGGAAAAAGTCATGTTGGATAATGATTTTCATTTTGATTTTTAACCTCATAACCATGCTAGGAGTTTACGTTGGGAATGCGCCCACACCGCCAAAAGTCTTCGTGAATCCTCCTGTTGTCAAAGATACGACGATCAGACCAGACGCACCCAGTCAAAATTCGTATCCAAACACGCACTTAGCCAGTGCAATAGTAGTCAATCCAGAAAACGCTTATGATAAAAATCAGCAAACATTCGCTTTGGTTAATATTACTGCAAATCCTTCTCTCTATCCCCCCAGTTATTATTTTGATGTATTAACCTTTAACTCCTCGACTTTTCTTCAACCCTACAGTGCCCTCGAGATCAAAATGAACTATAGTTATCCCTCACCAATAAGCTCCTGTTCATATAGAATCTTGCTCTACGTCGGGTCAGCGAGCATAATTTTGCAAGATTGGATATCACGCTTGCGCTCAACACCAAGCGTTTGGACATGGACGGGTGTTCCCGAGCCTAATGACGGAGACTGGAGTCAGGATGACTTGAGCAACATGAGAATAAGCGTTGAAACAAAAAAGACAACGTCATCAGGCAAGGGCACGGTGAAGATATATGAGATTTGGGCTTCAATACTCCACGACTCTTTCAAAGTGAAGATTGACGTTTCCGATGTCTCCAATCTCGAAAGTCTTTTTGGTTGGCAGATTAACATGACCTTCAATCCCGAAGTTGTGTTCACAACTGCTGAATCCATTCCGTTTACAACTTCTGTATTCATATGGGAAGGACCTTTTCTCAAACAGGCTGGTTCAACGAGTTTCACCATCGTAGACGTAAACAATACTGCTGGTTACTTAATGGTCGGTGATCTTCTTTTTCCCGCTCCAGAGCAAGGAGTTTCAGGCAGTGGAACCCTTATGTATATCACCTTTAAGGTTAGAGCGGTTGGTAGAGGAACTCTTCTGCAGTTTGTCGAAGGAACAAAGCTCAATACTGTTATTAGTGGTAATCTAGTGCCTATAGAGCATACGACAGAGGATGGTGTTTTTGATAATAACGTGCCCCCAATTGCTAACTTTAACGTTGAGCCGTCTGTTGCAAATGTTAATGACACCATAAACTTTGATGCTTCTGCCAGCTACGACCCTGACGCTTGGCTTCAAAGCTATCGTTGGGATTTCGGCGATGGCACCACGCAACTCTTCAATAACCTTACTGCACAAACAACTCATTTCTACACTCGAGGTGGACTCTACACAGTCACCTTAACTGTTACTGACAACGGAGGCGCGACAGCTAGTGCAAAAGCTGATGTCACCATTAAAGGACACGACGTAGCTGTTACCAATGTCAAATCTATCTACATCACTGCAATGCAAGGAATTCTAGTCCCAATTAACGTGACAGTGGCCAACAGAGGAGACTTCACTGAAACCTTCAACGTCACAACCTATTTCAATGAAACCGTAATTGAAAACCGAAGGGTCACTGACATGCCACCTCACACGGAAAAACCCTTAACCGTCACATGGAACACTACAAACGTCGGCTTCGGCAAATACGTATTGAAGGCAAACGCCACAATAGTTGAGAAGGACTATGACCCAAGCAACAACAAATACATCGACGGCACAGTGGCTGTAGCATTAACAAACACAGTTGATTACCCAGTTGTTATAGGAGGCTTCACATTCCATGTTGTCGTAGAAAGCAACTCCACGCCCTCCAACTCTCTCCAATTCAACCAAGCAGAGAAGAAAATAAGCTTCAATGTTGAAGGAAAAAACGGCACCCATGGCTTCTGCAACGTCACCATCCCTGTTGACCTTCTCGGCGGACCCTACAAAGTCTTTTTCGATGACTCACTCATAAGCCCAGAGCCGCAAGAAACAACAAACGGCACCCACACTTCCCTCTACTTCACCTACACTCACAGCCTGCACAACGTTCAGATAATCGGCCAGACCGTAGCCATACCTCCAGTAGCAATCTTCACATCCTCGACCACAAGAGCAATTGCACACACCCAAGTGACCTTTAACGCCACTGATAGTTACGCTCGCGTGCTCTATGGAACAATCCAAGGCTACAGATGGGACTTCGGCGACGACAACACTACCACTTGGTTAACCAACCCAATCATAACACACGCCTACACAACCGCAGGAAACTACACGGTCACCCTCACCGTAAAGGACAACAAACAATTAACCAACTCTACCCAGGCTCAAATCACAGTCATAGACTATCCAACAGCTGACTTCTCATATTCGCCAAAAACTCCACTCGTAGGTGAAACCGTGACCTTCAACGCTTCAACATCTGAACCAAACGGAGGCTCAATCATAAGCTATCAATGGGACTTCGGCGATGGTTCAACAGACCATGACATTACTGTGACCCATGCGTACTCGAGCGTTGGAAACTATGTGGTTGTTCTGAACGTCACCGACGACGAGGGTCTCTGGGACACTGAGAACAGAACATTGACCGTCTCCATTCACAACATAGCCATTACAGACCTAACAGCCACTCCGAACACCGTCAAAATCGGACAACAAATATCAATCAGCATAACAGTTGCCAACAAAGGCAACTTCACCGAAACCTTCAGTGTCACTGCTTACTACGAAGACACACCCATAGAAACAAAACCAGTTACAAAATTGGCTTCGGGAGCATTTTGGACTATCTCTATAGCTTGGAACACTACAGGCGTCAATCCAGGCACATACACGTTAAAGGCGATTGCAACCTTCGTGACTGGAGAAACCAAAAAAGACGACAACACATTCATAGGCGGCACGGTAACCATCAATAAGATGGACAGCCAGCTTACTATTTCAGCATCCCTCACAACTCTCACTCTGGGTGAAACAACGACCATCAGTGGAGCCATCAGTCCAGTTCGCCCAAACGTGAACATAACGATTCAATACAGACTGATCGATGGAGCATGGAACAACCTTCCCAGTGTGACCACAGACGCAGACGGGCATTACACATGCAACTGGAAACCAGAAAGAGCCGGAACATACGAAGTCAAAGCCAGTTGGCAAGGAGACGCAAATACACTACCCAGCGAAAGCGAAAAGAAACAAATCACGGTTAATGAACCAACAACCCCAATAAACTTCCTCTACGTTGTTATCGTTTCAGTTTTCATCTTATCAGCAGCGTTAGCAGTTTACTTCCTAAAAATCAAGAAACCAAAAGTCAAAGAATGAAAGGAGAAGGCTTCAAGGTAAAATTGATAAACAACCTTTAACACATATACAAAGCGGGAGAGAGAAACTTGATGAAAAAAAACCTTGTTTTGCTATTTCTTTCTACGATTATCCTTGTTACCATATTTGCAACAATCCCCACTCAAGCGCAGCCTGGAACAGAATTGGGCACAGACCCAATGCCATGCACATCTACAGTTGGCACAAGATTCAACGTTAGTGTAACAATCGTTTGTGAAGAAGTAGAACTTTTTGTCTGGCAGTTAAACATGACCTTTAATCCAGGAGTCTTGGCCGTTGTCAACATCACTCAAGGACCATTCCTCAAAGAAGCATCTGGTTACCCCACACTATGGCCACCACCTGAAATCCACAATGACACAGGTTGGGTGGGCGCTGGCTGCACGCTTAAGACTCCCACAGGAGGATTCCCACCGTTTGGCGCCCTTGGCAGCGGCGAATTAGCTATCATAACCTTCTACGTCAAGGCGAAGGGCAAAAGTGATTTGCATTTCGCTGGAGTCTTCCCGGGCGAACCTGAGAAGCAACAGACTTTTCTGCGCACATGGGATCCAATCGGTAAGGTATTGATAGAAATACAGTTTACACCGAAAGACGGCTTCTTCCAAGTTCCTCAAGGAGATGTTACCAACAACGGAATTGTAGACGCAAGAGATCTCGCAGCCCTCGGAAAAGCCTACGGTACCCGAGAAGGTCAACCATCATGGAACCCAGACGCCGACCTAAACAAAGACAAAGTCGTCAACACCGACGATTTGAAAATAATCAACAAAAACTACGGAGCCACCTAAGCAAATAACCAACCATTTCTCAATGCAAGCGTGAAATCAACACTATTAGGCTAAAGGGAGACATCGCCGCTTTCTAGGTTTTAAATACTTTTTGGCACAAAACTATCTAAAGAGACTGTTTGAATTTGCTGCTGGCGTCTAGAAATGGTTGGGCGAAAACTACAAGTTAGAGCCTTGCTCATTGATTTAGACGGCACCTTGGTCGATTCCACCGAAGCCTATAGAGAGGCTGGGAAAGCAGGCTTCGCCGCTATTGGACTCAACTGTGACGATGTTAAGACCGCCTTCGAGGTTGCTCGTCGATTAGAGCAGAACCAGCCAATAGACGACTTATTCACAAAATTTCACATGGAAGGAGAAGTTGAAGAACGTTTTCTTCCAGCCTACCTCGACGCTTACTACTCAACCGTATCGATTAAGAGCAAGCCTCTGCCAAACGCTAAAAAAACCCTAAAAAGGCTTTCACAACATTTTCCGCTGGCGCTCATAACCCTTCGCTACGTTGCAAGAGAACAGGTTAGAGAGGAACTCAAACACTTAAGCCTCATGAAATACTTCAAAACCGTGGTCACCGCGCTTGAGGTAAAACAGCCAAAACCCTCTCCAGACGCATTTTTAACAGCAGCAAAAAGACTCGGTGTGCCAATCAACCAGTGCGCCATCGTCGGTGACTCTATAGTGGACGTTCAAGCAGGCAAGTCTGCAGGGGCAAAAACCATCGCAGTCCTCTCCGGAATTTTCAACCGCAAAGAGTTGAGTAAACAGAAACCCGACCTCATCATCAGAGACATAAACGCTCTGCCAGGTTTTCTCCAAAAAGCAAAAATCAACACTTAAATATCTTTCCACTTCTCTGTTGCAAATGTGGTTGCACATGACTGTGAACTACACATCTGCAGTGGAATTAAAGGGTGTTTTCAAGCGGTACAGCGAGATTTTGGCTGTAGATTACGTTGATTTGACCGTTAAACCCGGCGAAATATTCGGTCTGTTAGGTCCAAACGGTTCTGGTAAGTCAACCACACTCAAGATGCTTTTGGGGCTGGTTCAGCCTGACGAAGGTTCGGTTAACGTCTTGGGAATCAACGTGCAAGAAGACGCGGTTGCCGTGAAGCGACAAGTGGGCTATGTTCCTGAGTCGCCGCGTCTTTACGAGTTTTTGACTGGAATAGAATACTTGGATTTCATAGGCGATGTCTACGGCATGAAAACCGAAGAAAAGAAGGAGCGAATCAACGAATACTTGAAGGCACTTGAACTCGAGGGCAGAGAGGGCGACATGATAAGCAGTTACTCGCAGGGGATGAAACAAAAGGTCGCGTTGATTTCAGCCTTCCTGCACAGACCCAAGCTGCTAATTTTAGACGAGCCGCTGAGCGGTCTAGACCCTAGGTCTGCAAGGATAGTCAAGGACCTTCTCCACGAATTGAAAACGCAGGGAGTGACAACCCTAATGTCGACCCACGTCTTGGAAATAGCTCAGGCGTTATGTGACCGCATAGCCATCATGTACAGAGGAAAACTTTTGGCGCTTGGCACCATGGATGAGTTGAGGCAAAGGGCGAGCATGCCGGGCTCAGGTTTAGAAGACATCTTCTTGAAACTCACGGGCACAGGTGACATAAGGGCTGTGGTTGAGGAACTTCTGAAATGAACTGGAAGAATGTGGCTCACCTGATACGTGTAGATAGGAAGTCGGGCAGGCTCATTAGGGGACGAAGACTGACAAGGTATAGGGAGAGTAGACTCTTTACATACCTGCTGTACGGTGGCGCCCTCGCCCTGGGTTTAGCGGTTGGAGCAGTCGCTGGAGTCATTTATAATACAGTTTCAGTTGTTGCAGACCCACAGTTGATGGCATTATTTCACCAAGGCTTATTGGATCTCTTCCTCTCTCTGCCAACCCTAGTTCTGATTTACAGCATGGTCTTTACAATGATGCAGCAGATTCAGCGCAGCGGCGTGAAGTTTTCGGTTCAAGCACCCTACTGGTTGCCCATAACGTGGGAGGAGCATACATTAGCGTCTATATTAGCTAATCTTCTCGGCTTTCTGTTGGCTTCAATTATTTTCACTGGTTCAGCAATAATTGTGCTCTCTGTCTTCATGGGGCAGGTTGCTTACGCTGTCTTAACTTTGTTTGCTCTTTTGGTTAGTGCGTTTATGGCTAGCGCCATCACAGAGATTTTCAGAATCGTGCAGGTTAGGTTTATTGGCGCCGTTTACAAGACTTCGGGTCGAGCCGCAGTCTGGGTGAGGTTCGTAGGGTCACTGCTTTTCTTTGCAGTGTTTTACATTGTCTATTTCTTACTCACGTCTGGTGCTGGAGCCGTCGCTTTTGTGCGAATAGTTGCTTCGGCTCAGAGTGCAGTATGGTTCATACCTTTTGTGTGGTTGGGCATGACCCTATACTCTTTCATAAACGGATTGCTTTTTCAAGCACTCATCTTCCTGACCCTATCCCTACTATTCATTTTAAGTCTGTTCTATGCGGCTGTAATACTGAACAGAAGATTTGGACTCTATGAACCGCCAGCCATAACGGTTTCGCGTGGAGTCTATGCCCCGCGAACTGGCCTCTTGGGGAAACTCGGCTTCTCGACAGTTGAGGCTGCGTTGATGAGGAAGGATTTGAAAGCGTTTACGCGTCGTCGGGAGTTGATGTACATTTTCGTAGTGCCAATAGTGATTCTTATTATGCCATTGATGCAGTCTTTGGGCGCAACGGGTCAACCTGTGCAAACCGAAGCGTCTCCATTTCTGTTCGCTCTAGTTTTTCTTATGCCCAGCGCCATAATCGCTATGGGCATGGGCAACATGATAATCGGTGAGGAAGGCGGAGCTATGTGGTGTATTTATTCGGCTCCAATCTCGGCTAAAAGTCTAGTGAAGGGCAAGTATTTTTTCATGGTTTTCTTTTCGATTCTGGTTACAATCGTAACAGGCATCGTGGGCATTTTGGTTTTTCACCCATCCTTGAGGGTCATTCTCGTATCCTTTATTGAGTCTCTTCTTCTAGTGTTTGCAATAGGTGCAGTGTCTTTGGCTGATGGCATAAAGGGAGCTGACTTCACCGAGTTGCCCCGACCTAGAATGATGCGAACTATGTGGGTTATAATTAACCTAATTGCATGTTTTTTGGTAGCCCTAGCGATACTCGCTCCCATACTTGTCTATGTATTCGCACTTTTCATCGGAAGTATCATCCCATCTGGATCCATGAAGCCAGTGATAGATCTCTATCAAGCGGTTGTGATAAGTGCGGTCATAGCCGTTGTCATAATGTTCGTGGCCTATAGAATAGCACTCAAAAACGCCAAAGAACTCTTAACCAAAGCCGAAACATAAAAACAAATTAGTGACAGCTTTTAACGCAGTCTTTCTCCGGTCAGTTTCTTATTCTGCCAGGCATAACGTCTGATTTTAGGCGATTCTCCGTAACCACAGGCGGCACAACGCTTCTCAGCCACATTGTACGCTCTTCTACCACATCGCCTACATCGAATGTGAACAGTCTTACCCATGCGCCTACCCATTGAAGGCGTGCCCTTGCTCGTCTTTGGCAAAGCTCAGTCTCACCCATCACAGCAAACTATTACACTTCTAGCGTGGAGGAGGAGAAATAAGAATGACGTTGTCGCCTCGAACAATGATGACTCCGAGCTTCTTCACGTTCTCAGCGCTCGTTGTGTCCTCAGTCTCTTCCAAAACTAGGTTTAAATGTTGATCATAACCCTTGAGTTTTCCACGTAGGCTTTTGCCGCCCTTCAAGCGAACCAGAACAGTCTTTCCGAGGCTTTCCTCCAATATCTGCGTAGTCATTTCGCTCATAGACAACGCCCTCTTCACAAGTTTTCTAAACGTCTCGTCTTTTATAGGTGATAACCACATAATTTAAAGGTTGTTGCAGTCAAAGAAGTCTAACAACCATGTCTGAAGCCAAGCGAAGACACTTTCTAAGCGAGAGGGAAGCCATACAACTACTCGATGAATTCTCACAAAAACTCAGCTTAGACATCAAACAACTTTTAGGAAACAAGACCAAAATTGAAGTAGCCGAAACCCAAACGGCCAAGATATTCTTCGTAAACAACAGACCACTGCTAGCCATTTTAAACGACACCCTCTTGCCCACCTTGCTTTTCGAAGAAGCCTTACGTTTGCTCCCAAAAATCGTTGTAAACATGGGTGCAGTACCCCATATCTGCAACGGTGCAGACCTCATGGCGCCAGGCGTTGTCCGAATTGAAGGGGAGTACAAAACAAACGACTATGTAATCGTCGTAGACGAACGCCACGGCAAACTCTTAGCCTTAGTCATGGCTCTCACAGACTCCAAAACTGCATTAAAAATGCAGCGTGGGAAAATCGCAGAGAACGTTCACTACGTGGGCGACAACCTTTGGAATCAACTGAAAAAAGTCAGCGGTAAAACTGACTGAAGTTGAGAAAGGAACGTTTTTAACTGTATTATAGCTCATACAAATCTTGTAAAGGGTCGGGCTTTCATGTCGAAAAATCCTGAGTCATGCCCCGGTATATCGCAGTTTATGAGACCTGCGCCCTCGTATCTAAAGTGTCCCAAGTGTGGTGGTGATGTTGAGATATGGAGTGATGAAGAGGAGGCACGGTGTCCAACCTGTGGAGTCATTGTCTCTAGAGGCAAGGTTCAATCATGCTTAGACTGGTGCGAGTACGCCGAAAAGTGCAGGGAGTTGATAGAGGCTAAAAAAAGAGAGAGTAGAACCCATTAAACATGGTTTTGCATTCAGCCCTTCTGCTCATTTTGTTAGAAAGATGTTAATTATTGTCTGCGTCAGATTCTAACTTTTTAACATTTGTTTACTCACATCACCCTATCAGTTGGAGCAAAATGGGTAGAAACTCGTTTTTGAATGTTAGAACGCATCGAACATAGATTCACAAGCATTAAGAACTCAATTGAACCACATGTGTCTGCACCAGACGGTCAAACATCAAGAAACGTTAAAGTTAGTGTGGATTCTCAAGTATGTTAGGAGCATGAAAGGTTTGCCAAAAATAGGTAACCCCATCGGGAAAGTGATGACAAAAATAAAGAAAACGGAAAAGGGGGCAGAAGCAGAAGCGCAAGCAGTTCAGGTTAGTCCTCCGAGCAAGGTTTACTTGAAGGCGCTGCCCCTTCGCGATTTAGAAGATGTAGACATGGTTAAACGTGAAGTCAAGGAGGGCAACATTCTTATTTTGAAGGTCAGCCCCTTGGCTAAAAAGAGCATTGACGATGTGAAAAAGGCTGTGAGCGAACTGCTCGAGTTCACTCAACTTGTAGGAGGAGACATCGCTCGTTTGGGTGAGGAACGAGTGGTCATTACTCCTTCTTTCATTAGGATTTGGAGAGAAAAAACTGCGGCAACCACAGGAGCCTTGCCTACCGCAGCCTAATCGTCTCTAACAGACTAGGCACCAACACCTCAGTCTTGTACGCTCTTTGAAAGAAACCAGCCATACTAAGGCACTTAGCCCTCTCACCGTGACAAACAATAATCCTCTCGAGTTTGGGTGCAACTCGGCGAATAAAATTAACAATCTGCCTCCTATCAGAGTGCCCAGAAAAACCTTCAATAGACTCCACTCGAAGATTAACCTTCAAGATTTCAATCTTTCCCTCACTGTTCACAACAGGCGTCTCGGCTAAACCCTTCTGCACCCTACGCCCCAATGTACCCTCAATCTGATAACTCACAAAAATAATCGTGTTGCGTTCATCGGGCGCCAAGTGCTTAAAATACTCGATCACTGGACCCCCCTCAAGCATACCAGAAGTCGCTATCACAATGCAGGGCTCTCCCTCCATTATCTCCTGCCTAGCGCTAGGATGCTCCACAATGGTAAAATAATCAGACTGAAACGGATTAATACCCTCGTGCAGAATGCTGTTCCTCACGTCACGCTCCAAATACTCAGGATAAGCCGTGGTTATAGCCGTAGCCTCAGAAATCATACCCTCAATAAACACCGGCGCCTCCTTTATGGCTCCCCGCCGCATATACCCATCTAGAATCAACATTATCTCTTGAGCCCTACCAACAGCGGGAACCGGAATCAGAACCTTGCCACCCTTTTCAAAGGTCTGATTCACAATCAAAGCCAACCTTTCCTCAGCCTCAATCCTTGAAGGCATAATGTCTTGGGGAGCGCCGTATGTACTCTCAGTTATTATGGTCTCAACCCTCGGAAACTGCGTGACAGCTGGTTCCAGCAACATGGTCTTCGAATACTTGTAATCACCCGTATAGACTAAGTTGTGCAGCCCCTCGCCGATGTGCAAGTGAACGATAGACGAGCCCAGAATGTGACCCGCGTTGTGCAACGTCAAACGAATGTCAGGCGCGATGTCGGTCACCACGCCGAACCGAAGAGGAACAGTGTGGAGCACAGTTTCCCGCACATCCTTCTGGTCGTAGGGAGCCATCACACCCTGCTTGCTCATCACATCCAAGTAATCGAGTTGAAGCAGAGTCATTAAACTCGACGTGGGAGCAGAACAGTAGACAGGCCCGTCGTATCCATACTTAAACAGGAACGGAAGAACAGCACAGTGGTCAAGGTGAGAATGACTAACAACCACGGCGTCTACGGTGTCAACACTAAACTGAGGCGCATCCAAACGAGGAAAAGCGTCCAGGGGATTTGTGGCGCCTGGGTTGATGCCGCAGTCAAGTAGGACATTGCTCTCCCTGGTTTGTACCAGTATGGCTGACCTTCCAACCTCTTGAAATCCGCCTAGGGCAGTTAAGCGTATGTCGCCCACTCCGTAGATTGTTGGTCGAAAGATTCGTTCACCAACCTGGCGCAGAATTCGGTCGCGTTCCTTGCTCTCAGAGTGTAGGTAATGCCTCATGTGTGCCATAATCTTGGACGGAATCGGCGGGCTTCTTAGCACACGTGGTCTCCACTTCGTCTGCTTAATGACCTCGTGTAGCACTGCACCCTCTTTTCCAATAACTAACCCTGGTTTCTTGGCTTCAACCACAACTTCGCCTAAGCTGGGGTCAAAGTTTACGCCTGTGATTTCGGCTTCCTTTGGAACTATCTCCTGTATCAGCCTTTCAGTTTCTTTCTCGGGCAACCTAACCGAAGGGTCAGAGCGCACGACTATTCTTTTCCGAATTAGGCTGACGATTTCAGCTACGACGTAGCTCTGTTCGATTAGAACTTCGGGCTTTTTTGTGTAAACTGCCAAAGTGGGTCCTTCATACTCTATTCGTGTGACTTCAGCCTCTTTGGGAACATGTTCTAGGATAGTTTGACTGATTTCAACCTTCGATTTGTCGAATGTGTTCACGCTTGTCTGTCGCTCCCTCACGAAGCAGCCATGATGTTGCGCTTTTCCTTTTCAGTTAGTTCTCGATAACCTTTCTTATCTATTATTGAAACGTCGAAGCTGTCTCCGCTGGCAGCATCCCTTTTCATAGCAGAATCAACAGCGCGCACAACTATCGGTAGCATGTCTTTGATGGCTGTGTCTTGTTTGTACTTGTCTTCGAGAACCCCGTAGGCTATAGGTGAGCCTGAACCTGTGGCTACACATTTTTCTTCAGTTATGCTGCCGAACGGGTCTATGGAGAAGACGTGGGGTCCGCTGTCGTCCATGCCTCCGATTAAAACTTGGGCGATTAAAGGTGCATATCTAGATGAGAACAGCAGGTTGGCGACGAGGCGAGCTGCTGAGCTTAATGGCATTGGACGTGCCGTGTTGAGTCTGTAGAGTTGGGCGTTTACTCTCAGTATCTCGACTGTTCGTTGGGCGTCGGCTACATTTCCTGAGATGGTCATGGCTATGTGGTTGTCTATTTTGTAGATTTTCTTTCCTTTGTGATGTGCCACGAAGAATCCCATGGTTACGCGCGTGTCTGAGGCTAATATTGCGCCTTCTCTGCAGATGACACCAACTGTTGTTGTCCCTTTCAAGATTAGTTCATTTGGTATTTCAGGCATGTTTTTCATTTCTCCCGAAAATTGAATATAATGCAAAAACTTCTCGGGTGCGAAGTTAAGCGACATCTTATTCAATAATGACCCATTAATTAGCGTTACGGTTGATTTTTATGTCGCTGTTCCATCAACACCGACTGATTTAAAAATCTATTCTTGTCTAAATAGAGGGTTGTAACCGCATCGTTCCATAGTGATTGCCGTTGAGTTTGAATCTTCATCGCATGCAATTGCCAAGAGAGGTTGTTGTTGGAAACAACACTCTTGAACTCATAGGTGAAATTTGCAAGCGATTGGGCTTTTTTGAATCCGCCTTTGTTGTCATGGGGCACAAGACGCTGGATATAGCTGGAAAAAAGGTTATGGATCTGCTCAACGATGATGGGATGAGCGTGAATCATGTTGTGGCTGCTTCTTGCAATCTTGAAGACATCGTGTTTATCGAGCAGAAAATCGACGAGTTGAAGCCTCAGGTAGTGTTGGGAATCGGAGGCGGCACAAAAATAGATGTTGCCAAGATGAGCTCTGCACACAAGGAGCGTCCCTTCATAAGCGTTCCAACAACAGCCGCCCACGACGGAATTGCGAGTCCTCTTGTCTCTCTGAAGGGGTTGGAGAAACCTTATTCTTTGATGGCGCAGTCTCCCATGGCTATTGTTGCTGACACAAGCGTCATAATCAAGTCGCCTTACCGTTTCACAGCCAGCGGGTGCGCAGACGTAATCGCCAAACTCACAGCCGTACGCGACTGGAAACTTGCACACGAGGTCAAAGGCGAATACTACGGGGAATACGCCGCAAGCTTGGCTCTCATGAGTGCGAGGCTTGTGGTGAGAAACGCAGGCTTGGTCAAACCAGGCGAAGAAGAGGGGCTGCGAGTTCTGCTTGAGGCTCTTATAAGTTGTGGCGTCTCCATGAGCATTGCAGGAAGCAGTCGACCATGCAGCGGTTCAGAACATCTTTTCAGTCACGCCCTAGACCAAATTGTGCCCAAACCAGCGTTGCATGGGGAACAGTGCGGCGTAGGAGCCATTATGATGGCGCGTCTGCACAACATTGATTGGAGGAGAATCCGAGATACTTTGAGAAAGGTAGGTGCGCCCACAACCGCTAAGGAGTTAGAAGTGAAACCAGAACAGGTGGTCGAAGCGTTGGTTCGCGCCTGTGAGATTCGACCTGACCGCTACACAATCCTCGATGAGAGAGGGCTTAACAAAGACTCGGCTGAAAAACTCGCAAAAGCAACAGGCGTCATATGATTAAAGAATCAATGTTTCAATCACTTTCTCAGTGTCGTGTTGGGAATGAGGTTCTTCGCTGTTCTAAAGAAACTTTCAACATGTGCTTTTGAAAAAGGCTTCAGTTTTTGAAAACTTGGGTCTATTGTTTCAACGTCTGCTTTGAAGTTTTGTAGGACGTATTTTTTGCAACCCTTTATTTTTTCACATATCCCTCTGATGTCGCTTTTTGTGTGCAGTGTTGGAACCAATGTTGTTCTGAACTCGTATTCAACTTCGCCATCTAACAATGTTTTGGTTGTTTGTCCTATTTTTGTCAAAAGTGCAGTCGCTTTTGCACCTGACGCTTTTGAATACTTCTCTTCCGTGAACGGAGCCTTCACATCCATAGCAACGTAATCAATCAGCCCATTGTCGATTAATCCCCTTATCATTTTTGGGTTGGTTCCGTTTGTGTCCAACTTCACCAAAAAATCTAACTTCTTAATCTCTTGGCAGAGAACGGGTAAATCCTCGTGTATGGTTGGTTCTCCGCCTGTAACGACCACTCCGTCAATCCAGCCTCTGTTCTTCTTGAGGTAGCCCAAGATATTTTCGAGTGGAACTGTTGGCAGCTGGCTGGGTTGCAGCACTAGTTTGGTGTTGTAGCAGAATGGGCACCGCATGTTACAGCTTGGGAGAAAGATGACAGAGGACACTTTTCCGTCCCAGTCTACGAGGCTGACGCCGATGAAACCCTTGATTTCCATGCGACACGGTGCCCCTATTGACTCAAAGTGCAGCAAAGAAGCCTCGTATGCAGTCCTTCGCCGACTGAACCAGCGTGTGCTTAACTTCCACCGGCGCCTTCTCCATCTTCTCCAGTCGAGCAACTCTGAAATACAAGGGAGGATGCGGATCCCAACTCAACCAGTCCTGAAACCTAGCAGCAGGACTTCGCTCAAACTGCAGCCTGCGGAAACCAATCTTTCTCAAGGCTTCAGCCAAAATTCCCGGATTTCCAATTTTTATGGCAGATTCAAGGTCAGATCGAGCCTCAAAGAATTTGGCGACAAAGTATTCAGCGCCTAAAATCAATATTAGGTAGAGAAAGCCAAAGTAAGTGAAGAAAATCGGATAGTTAAAGAGGACGAAGACTCTAAACAGATATTCGGCTGAAAAAATTCCAAAGAGAACGAAAGGGTCTCTAGACTTTAGGTGACTGAGTTCGTGTCCTAAAACAGTTAGAATCTCATTCTCCTCCAGCTGAACAAGCAAGCCAGTGGTTATCAAAACAATACCGTGTCTGGGACTTGGACCCGACGCAGCTGCGTTTGGCACCATTGTATTGGAAATCGCAATCTTTGGAACCGAAAGGTTGAACTTCTTCGTGGTTTCTTGGACGAGTTGATAAACGTTAACTGTTTTGGTTCCCATGTTTTCTGGATGACATTCTAAACCGTGTTTAGCCATCACTTCCCGTGCGTTTTCACACTCGAGAGGTTTTCCAACGCCTATTGTCTTATCGTATATTTCTTTCTTCATCTGGAGCAATTTTTCTCTAGGGTATTTTTGTTGAAACTGTGCCCGTTCTTGGGCTGGTAAATGGTATTGAAGTATGTCGACCTTGGGGTTTTGTTCGGTGACCGTCCACTCAGCCATCGTGCCAATGAGTTTGTCTCCAAATATGACAAGGAGAAATTGACCGGCGACAAGCACCAATGCCGCTATATAACCTATAATTAGAAACAGAACGATGTTAATTGCAATCAGGAGC
>Ga0315310_10001034_pt1 | contig 17534 bp, 18 predicted proteins | sample TDP5_MG_FD_203630 | JGI IMG/M metagenome (GOLD analysis project Ga0315310, IMG submission 203630) | Freshwater sediment microbial communities from Lake Towuti, South Sulawesi, Indonesia - TDP5 | ecosystem: Environmental > Aquatic > Freshwater > Lake > Sediment | place: Indonesia: South Sulawesi... | reverse complement strand
GGAGCAATGGAACTCATGTCGATTATGACCAGGCCTTTTCTTGCGCCTTTCAGCAGTCCGTTCTCACCGAGCACGACCTCTTCCACCTCTGCTGAATCCGGAAGCATCGTGATCACAATGTCGCTCATCTCCGCAACTTGCTTCGGAGAAATAGCTTCCTGAGCTCCCGCAGCCACCAGTTCGTTCACTGGTCTCGGGTCGAGATGCTTGCAAACCACGAGCGAGTAGCCTGCCTTGAGCAGGTTCTTTGCCATGGGTTTTCCCATTACACCGAGGCCTATGAAACCGATTCTCAACACCCTTACTCTCCGTCTGTACGTCGGTGAACAATATGTCCGTGATCCGATATAGGAGTTCGATCTGTCTCAAGGAATTTACGAGTTGGAGAGCTGGAAAACGATATTAGCGTGAACGTGACTACGCGGAACCTATCGGAGAGAATAGCTTTGGGGTTCGCAGTTACCCTACGCAAGGGAAACCTTCGTTTCTCTACTGAGTTTCCTTGGAAGGTCAGCATAGTGAGCTTCATGGCATATCCTGGAATGACGCAGGAGAAAGGCGATGTGGCAGGCGATTTGCTGAAGATACTTGGAGACAACTTTTTCGATGCGGTTGAGGTTCCCTCAATCAGCTCCACAGACTGGGAGCGGGTGAAGGGACATGTGGCAGAAAGAACTCTGGCGCGGGGCCTTCAACCCGACATATTGACAAACAAACTGGATCTGAACTCCACGGACGGAGCTAAGAGGCGTGAAGCGGTCAGCAGGATCAAGAGCGAGATTGATTTGGTGAGCAGTCGGAGAATTCGAATGATAGGCATTTGTTCAGGCCCGGATCCAGGCATTGCGAAACGTAAGGAGGCTGCTGAAAGCCTTGTTCAGAGCCTCTTGGAAATATGTGAACATGCAGCCGAGAAACAGGTCAGAGTGGCGCTTGAAACCTTCGATAGGGAGTACGATAAGAAGCTGTTGATCGGACCGCTGAGCGAGGCGATTGAGGTCGTAGGCAAGGTGAGGAAGCGCTTCGACAACATAGGATTGATGTGGGATCTCAGCCACGCGCCTATGCTTAAGGAGACTCCCGAGGACCTCAAGCGCGCAGCTGGGCTGCTGGCGCATATACATGTGGGATGTAGCAAGAAGACTGACGGGACGCTCTTGGACACTCATCCCGGATTCTATACCAAGGGTGCAGTAAACTCTGAAGGTGATGTCGCAAGACTACTGCAAGTTTTGCTAGAGATCAATTATGATGGCATGGTTGGCTTCGAGGTGAAGCCGGAGCCCCACCAAACGAGCGAGGAGATAGTGAGCACTGCGAAGGGCGTTCTGATGAGCGCGTACCAAGGCGTCGCCTCAGGCTTTCTGAAGGGCAAGTAGACCGAGAGAACCAGATCTGGTAGACTAGGCTGATTTCTCGATTTTCACTTTGTCTCCGTCTTTGACCTTTCTAAAGACCGAGGCGTCTCCAACTATCTTTGCGAACACATTTACAGGACTAGCTGGACGAGGTTCTTTTCCCCTACTGGCTGGTGTGGGTCCGAAGAAGATGCAGAACGCCTTTCCCGGAGGCCAATATGCAACATCACCCACATTCACAGTCTGTTGTGCTTCCTCCAACCCAGCAGCGACCGGTATCTCGAAGTAGATCTCATCGCCCCATCGATTGGCGCTGCCCTCGATTGGCAGGGCGTTCCAAAGTGCTTCGCCGGTCTTCACGTTCTTTCCTTCCAGCAACTCAGCTACGACTTTGCCCGTAGCCGATGTCACAATTTGAATCCGCCTGGCCATCCTATCCCACCTGCCCCCAGATTCTGTTTCGTATTAACCAAAAACCTTACGGAAGCTGAAAAAATGACATTGGATGCGAATGCAGGAACTTATATTCGGACGTGAATCTGTCATCTTGTCCGGGATGAAGGCTTGAGAATAAGTCTCGCTGTCACCACGATGGAGGAACTGCCGAAGGCCAGGCGAAAGAAGCGTATCCGTGAGCTTTTCAGAATGGCTGCGGGTATGGGCTACGACGGCCTAGAACTGCACGTATCAAACCCTCGGATGGCAGATGTATCAGCCTTGAGGGAACTCTCCGTGACCCACGGTTTGGAGATTCCAGCTATCGGAACAGGACCCACATACACGCTTCATGGAATCAGCTTCCTGAGTAGTCCTAACGTAAGGAGAAGAGCTGTTGATCGCTTGCGGGAATACATTAATGTCGCCAGAAAGCTCGAAGCAATTATCATAATAGGACTAATTCGAGGCAGACTCGCCGGAGGGGGCTTCACTCCGCACAAAGCTTGGAAAACCATTCGAGACTGTCTTGTGGACAGTGCTAGAGTTGCGGAAGAGCACGGTGTATTATTGGCGATTGAACCAATCAATCGTTACGAGACAGATCTTATCAATACCGTGGCTGAGGCTCTGAGGATGGTTTCTGATGTTGGTTCGGAGAATGTCAAGGTTATGGCCGACACATTTCACATGAACATTGAGGAAGTCTCGATTAGTGAGGCATTGCAGCGATCAGGCAGGAGCCTTTTGCATTTTCACGTTGCTGACAGTAATAGGTTGCCTCCGGGAAAGGGGCACCTTGACTTCGCCTCAATAGTATCCGAGCTTAGGAGAATGAACTATGCGCGCTACGTGTCAGCCGAGATCCTTCACAAGCCGAGCGTCAGACAAGCTTCCCTCGACACCATACAGTATCTGAAGCCGTTGCTGATAGCCAGAAGCTAGACTAGGGGCCTATCAGCCCCGGCATACTTCAGTGAGTATGGTAACTACAGGAACCTGTCTAGCGACTGCCTCGCCTTTCTTGCTACTGACAATGGATCCTGCTTCCAGTAGTCCTCGCGGAAAAGCTCTACCGAGAGCGGCCCAGCGTAACCTTTCGCTCTCAATCGCTCGACTAGTAATCGAGGATTCATGACGCCTTCTCCTGGGAGCACTCTGTCGCCATCACGCAACTCGCCGTGAGGTTTCTGCTCGACATCGTTGATGTGAACGATGGAGATCCTCTCTACGGGAACATCTTGCAGCGAGTCCAGCGAGCTGCCTCCAACGTAGAAGTGGAAGGTATCTATGACGAGGTTGACCTGACTTAAGGCTGGCTCTCTCAATGTGCGCCAGGATTCCTCAAGGGTTCTTACGGATCTGGACTTGAAGCCCAGGAATTCAAAGCAAATGTTGACTCCGTACTCGGAACCTAGCTGAGCGAGCTTTTCGAGGCTCGCCTTGGTTCTCTGTGCAACGTCGTGTTCCTTCATATTCGGAAGCATCGGAGCAGATATCGCGATGATCGTCTTAGATCCGATGGCATCACAGATTCTCATCATCTCTTTGGCTTGGGCCATCATCTTCGCAAGCTGGCGTCTATCTATAGAGAAGTTTTCAAGGGCGTTCAGGCTAGCGACTTCTAGCCCTGAATAACGAATGAGCTTTGACACCTCTGCTTTTCCTTTTCTCTTGAGGCTTTCTTGAACCTTTTCGGTTCTGAGTTCGATGGCATCAAACTTTGCCGTGCTAGCTGCTGTGACAAATGTCTCCAGATCTGCAGTGAGGAGGGTAGCTTGGTTTAGACATGTTTTCACTTTGCAGACTCTCCTTTGAAATTGGTCAGAGAGGAAGCTGGATGGGTTTACCGGAATTCATAGACCGATAGCAGGCTTCTCCGATCTCTACTGCCTTGTATCCTTCCAGCTCGTCTACCACAGCCTTTGTGTCATTGATTACTGAGTCGATGAAGAGTTTGTCCTCCTCTGCGAAGCCCCAGCCCCACCCTGTTGTGCCGCGTGAGAGTTGGCTGAAGTCGTAGGTTACAGTTTCGACGTCGAGTCCAGGGGAGTGAGCGAACTTCCAAGGTTCCTCGATGACCACGCATGAATGATCACCGTAGAGCTCGACTCTCTCGACGGGTGCGATCCAGCTCGTGTGGCCCGAGCAGGCCAAGGAGGCAAATCTATCTTCCCTGAATCTAAGTAGCATTGCGATGTCATTGACCTGGCTTTCGTATACGTTGGCTTTCCCGAAGGCGTGGACTTCGGTGACATCGCCCATGAGCCATCGGAGAGCGTCCAAGACATGGATTATGCTCTCGTAGATGAAGCCTCCCGAGATCTTCGGGTCACCGACCCAGCTTGGCCTCTTCAGTTCTCCTCTGATGATCCTTGCCGAAGCCATGTACGGCTTCAGAGCACCTGTCTCTATCATGCTCTTGACTCTCTTGTACACGGGCCAGAAGCGCCTGTTATGGCCGACTTGATACTTTACACGGGATTCCCTGAGGGCGTCAACGATTCGTTTTCCGTCTGCTGTGCTTATTGCCATGGGCTTCTCAGAAAAGACATGTTTTCCGCGTCGGATTGCGTGCAGCGCGTGCTCAGCATGAAGTGCGTTTGGTGAAGTTATGAAGACGGCTTGGACAGAATCTTCATCGATGAGAGCTTTATGGTCGTCGTGGGGCTCAGCGCCATGCTTTGCTGCAAGGGCCTCGGCAGCGTCTTTGTTCATGTCTGCGACACCGACCAGTTTGACTCGGCTGTCTGCTGACAAGACTTGTGCGTGAACCGAGCCTGCGTGACCCGAACCTATTATGCCTACACCTATCTTAGCCATGCAACATCACTTTCAGTATGTGTTTAGTTGTTCTCTTAAGATCTTGTTTCGAAATCAAACCGGAGAAACGAACGAGTTCGTTACTCTCATGCCTACGTTAAGGTTATAGGAGGACTATTGCGATACTCCCAAAACTGTTGAGGAGAAACACATGAAAGGTGCCGTACTTCACGCTGAATGGCAGCCGAGGAAAGGATATGTTCCAACTCAGGTCGAGAGTCAGACGCGTAAGGCGACGCAAGGAAGCAGAGTTTGGAGACATCCGAAACTAGTTCTGGAAGAAGTACCAACGCCCGAAGTAGGGCAAAAGGATTTGCTCATACAGGTGAAGGCGTGTGGAGTCTGTGGGTCAGATGTCCACATGTACGAGAAAGATGGAGAAGGCTATGTTCTCTATCCTGGCCTGACACGCTTTCCATCAATCTTGGGGCATGAGCTCTCAGGCGTGGTCAAGAAAGTTGGAAGTGAAGTCAAGGGCTTCAACGAAGGCGATATGGTAACTACCGAGGAGATGATTTGGTGCGGCGACTGCACTCCTTGCAGAAACGGTGTACCAAACCATTGCGTGAATCTCGAGGAGATCGGTTTCACTATCAACGGAGGCTTCGCCGAGTTCCTGAAAGTGGGAGCGAAATACTGCTGGAAGATAGACAGTATGTTGGATGCGTATGGGTCGGAGGACCGTGCATATGAGGCAGGCTCTCTCGTGGAACCAACCTCGGTTTCATACCACGCGATGTTCACGAGAGGTGAAGGCTTCAAGCCTGGCGCGTTCGTGGTTGTATATGGGGCAGGGCCGATCGGGTTAGCTGCGATATCGCTGGCGAAGGCGGCTGGCGCGGGCAAGGTTATCTCTTTCGAGACGGCTCGGGGAAGGCTCGATCTGGCTACCAAGATTGGCGCCGACTATGCCTTCAACCCAACGGAGCTTGAGAAAAATGGACTTGCTCCCCATCAGAAAGTTATGGAGATCACCGGGGGACTTGGAGCTGATATGCAGATCGAGGCTGCCGGGGCTCCTGCAAGAACCTTGCCTGAGATGGAGAAGTCTTTGGCGATCGGTGGAAAGATAACGTGGATAGGAAGAGCTGATGTCCAGGCGCCAATATTCCTAGAAAGATTTCAAGTGAGAGCGGGCCAGGTCTATGGAAGTCAGGGGCATTCGGGGCATGGAAACTTCATGAACGCCATACGCCTGATGGCGGCGGGCAAGATCGACATGACGAAGATAATTACGCGAAGGTTCAGGTTGGATGAGGCTTTGAGCGCGATGGAGCAGGCGACGAAGCGAGTCGACGCAAAGATCACGCTTAAACCTTAACGTATTTGATCGATGAATTGGGGTAAGGTGGAATGTATGGGTAAATGGAATATTCCTCCTGAAAGCGGTCACATGGATAGGCCGAGCCACATATACTTCCAGAACATGACAGGTAAGGAGGTTCAGGAGCGGCTCAAGAAGAACGACCTGATCATAATTCCGATTGGAAGCACTGAGGCGCATGGGCCGCACGCATGTTATGGCGAGGACACGTTTCTCGTCACAAGGATGGCGGAGCTGGTTGCCCAAAGGACCGGGTGCACTGTTGCGCAGCCTATCTGGTATGGCTCGCATCCCTACCATCATATTGGGATGCCGGGAACGGTCGTGGTTGATGATGATGACTTCAAGGCTCTGATTCGGGCTGTGATGGCTGGCTTGTGGAACGCAGGTTTCAGGAAGCAGATCCTCCTCAATGGCCACGGGCAGGAGTATGTGATCCCGTCAGCGATGCATCAGTTCGCAAAGAAGTTTCAGGTGCCGGGAGTCTTCTTGAACTTGAACTGGTATCACGCGATTCCCAGCCTAGTAAAGGACAAGGAGCATGGCGGACCATTCGAGACACCTTTCATTCACGCAGACGAGGTTGAGACATCTTTCTCCCTCGCTCTCTTCCCTGAACTAATACACATGGAGGACGCGGCCGACACGACTCCAAGGGGCTACCTCCCACCGAAGCATGTTGACAAGGCTGGAAACGTGTACCAGTTGCCTATCGAATGGTACAGTCAAGTCGGGGCGGGGCCGATCGAGATCGTTGCCTACCCGCAAGGTGTGGTGGGCAAGGCTACTTTGGCGAAGGCGCAGAAGGCGAAGATGGGAGTTGAAGAGCTGCTGGACTACATCGTCGAACTCCACGACGATATTCTGAAGAAGTTTCCTGCAGGAGTTCTGCCTCCAATGAATGAGGTCAGCCAAAGGCCAAGAGAACAGCTCGAAGAGCTGATCAAAGGCCCATTGAAGGGCGGCAGGCACATATACACCATAGCATATCCACCGTAGCGTTACAGAAAGGACAAGGTCCGCCCAAGCCTAGCTTGTCACTGGAGGCTTATTGCCTGCTTGGGCCACTTCTTGCTGATCTTGGTCAGGCCTTTGCCAACCTTGTACTTGGCCCCTTGATACCTCTTCGCAGTCCGCGCTTCAATCTGGTCTTCAACTTGAATCTCTGTTTGTTTGGTCTTGGCATGAGACAACATCAAGCATTGCTCATAAATAGGATCTTGCCCAGACTTACCTCTGTCATGTAACGATGGCAGATGGGGTCTGCACACAATTTCACTGATTCCGGCTGTTCAAATCTGACCGGCCGCACCACATGAGGCTCTCTCTTGACGACTGCTACTGAACGGATGACGACGATTGTTGGGGGATGAATCCCCCAAACCCCCTCTTCTCTAACTTACTGAAGAAATAGTGAAAACAATAATCGAAAAAACTGCAGTAATTACTGATATCTCTGTTGGAGGCGCGCGCGGCGTGTTGGAGGAACAGACTGTGCGCAAAGCACTTATTATTTCACACAGAAACACTAGTCCTTCTCGAACGTGTGCCTCATAGAAAAGGATGAAAAATTCCTCCTTTCAATTATTGAAAGTTATCAAGAGGAAGCTGAAAAGTGTAGAGGTGCGAACGCATACTTGGCTGGATGCGTGATGCTGGGAGCAGCCCTTGAGGCGTCTCTACTAGGTATGGCGAAATGCTACACTGAAGAAGTGAAGAAGACCAAGACCTATTCGTCAAAGAAAGAGCCAAACCTCGATAAGTGGAATCTCATTGACCACCTGAAAGTGGCCAGGAAGCTCGACTGGATACCCTCAGAATTGCCGCTGAACAAAGTCGCTCGTGAATCTGGCATCGATCCAGATGAAGCTCTGAAGTACGGTGATCTGGGCTATTTTGCCGACGTTATGCGTGAAATCAGAGACATGCTACATCCAGGAAGATATCTGAGGATATGGTCGGGAGTCAAAGTTACAAAGAAGTTCTTGGAGACCAGCTACGAAGTTGTTGAACTGGTTCAAGACTTCCTTCTCAAGAAGCTCGAAGATTCAATTCGACAAGAAATGTAGGCATTTGAGATTCCCTTTGAATTGATGCTACATCAGGTGTTGTGTGTATCATCTGGTGCGCGCACACACACAAACTGAACGACGATGGTTCAAATTACAGCGGCCGCACTAGCCCAGACTCTCTCTCAAAACTACTGAACGGACGACGGAATGAACGGCTGGCTACTGCTGGGATGCATGCGCTGGACGAAGTGACACCTTCAAGATATACCCAGGTTATTGTTCTGATGGTCATATTCGCTGTGATTGACTGCTTATGCTCAGTTCACAGGAAGGGAGTGTGACTGAATATGATGTCCCCTTTTTTCAGACCTAGTTTTTGCACAACTCCTTTTGCATAGACATATGAGGATTTGTGAAGTTCTTCAGCTCTCTTCGACAATTTTCTGTACTCTTTGAGCGTCTTGATATCCCCGTGCCCAAAGAGAAAGTATAGTGGCAACTCTCGCATCGTCGTATCATCTGCTAGCAGACAGGCTATGCCGTTTAGGAATCCCTCAATGTAGGCCAAGTCATGATATCTTCTCGCTTGGCGCAGTCGTTTCGCGATTATTTCGTACGAGTGTATTATGGCATGAACATAGCCCGGGTCAGAAAATCGGCCGGATTTCTTAGTACTGGATATATCTTCGAAAGCATGTTTGAGCCCGTATTGATATGCTATACAGAAAATGACTTCAGGATTGGATTGATAGTCGATTCTCTTGATTAAGCCAGAGTGAGCATAGAACAATCTGTCCAAGGCTTCTTGAATACGATCAAACCTCTGGTCAGGCAACATCATTTTTCTCTTGATCAGTTGCTGCTTCAGTGTCTCAACAAAGAAAGTCGCATCTGTATTGATGACAGTGAGGTTCATCCCGAGTGAGGTCAGAGTCTCTTCTGCATTGTCAGACAAGGTCACTATATACGAGTGGGGCAGAAGTTGCTTTGCTTCCTCATTCAATAGTCGGTAGATTCTTCTGAAGTCTTCATCTTGAAAAGAATAGCCCATAAACACTGCCATCTTTGTTGACAGGAGCACCTTCAGCGCACTGCCTATCAATCCAGTCCGCAGTCTACGATAGCATCTTCGATAATCTTGTTCTGTCGCAACAATCGATCCGATATTGTTCACTGAACCATGAATCTTGAAGACTTTTCGACCGGGAACATCAGAAAACGCAGCGAAGTCATCTGAGGTCACTATGGGGGCCGCGTCACATTCACATTCAAACAAATCATCCCAATTCGTTGTGACAATTTCCTGAATATATGGAATCGTTGATAACTCACGATGAAATCTAGTTGCGAAACGCCTTATCTCGGGGAACTTCTTCATTTGGTCAAATCGGTTTCTTATCGTCTGAAGTAGTTTCCTACGGCCTCTTGGCGGTGAGCAATATAGACTCATTAGCTTGGGGAAACTGATCTTTCTGCCTTGAGGTATTCTGAGCTCATCTCTAATGCTTTCATATAGTGTAGTCTTGAATACCCCTCTAGCTTCCGTGCTTACTCCGGCTCCGGCAAATACGATCAATCGTTGATTGAGGACGGCTTCAACAATTCGTGCAGGAAGCTTGAAGGGCTTTTTGAGTTTGCATATCTCGCATTTTGGATCTCTGCACTGCTCAGACTTGTGAGATATCTGAGAAGAAATGCGCTCCAATCCTACTGAACGCCTCTGCGCCTATTTGGCAGAGATGTGGATCGAACAAGTTTCTTCAAAGTGCATTGATGAAGAGCGAACGAGGAACTCTTCCTTGCGCATTTGCGTAGATAGTGAAGAGTGCTTCTCCCAATTCCGAATTCCTTGGCCTGTATTTGTGTCAGTTCTAGGATTCTCTTGCGAAGCTCTTCCGTGTCACTTCTCTGCAGGCTCGGATGTGGCTCTTTGAAGTCTATCTGCCCGGATTTGTCTAGGAGAAACCGACCCAGTTCCTGCGTCTTGTTCAATATGACTGTGTCCCACTTCCACGCCTTACCGTTGTGCTTCACGCCTGAGTTGAATCGGTCTTTGAGCAGCTGCAGGAATCTTCTCTTCGCCTCAACCTCAATGTGATAGCGATAGTCGCCGCCCAAGAAGTTGAAGTCCTTCATGTCTAAGACTCCAGACTCAAATGTCACAATCACCGAGACATCAGCCAGCCAGCGATACGGTTCCTGAAGATCATACACAAGCGACTGCTTTGTCTGATGTCCGCTAAACTCGTGAGGGAAACCCACTGAAGATTCCAAGCCAACAGCGTTGGTTGCTCGTCGACATCGACCCTAGGGTACACGATAGGCACAGTTAAACGCCAGACTGACTAGGGTACGTGGACTCATATAATCTTAAACCCCTCCTCGAACGATGAAACAAGAGGACATTGAGGTTGAGATTCCGCACTAGGCATGTGACTATTGCAGCATCTTTTGCTGCGCTTGCGTTTCTCGCAAGATTCTTCAATGCAACGATACCAATCGGCGGGCCCTTCGTGCTAGACATCAGGGGAATCTTCGTCGCCGTCGGAGCTGCTATAGGAGGCCCTTGGGTAGGGCTTGTGGTTGGCTTGGTGAGTGGAATACCTGCTGCGATCCCTCTTATCGACATACCGTCTTTTGGAGCTGGTGGATTGGCTACTGGTTTTCTGGCTCAGCGTCTCCGCATATTTGGTCCTTTCATTGGCTTGTCGGTCTTGGGCATGCTTGTCGGATATGCTGTCGCGGCTCTAGTAATCTATCTTTTCCTTCCGGGAATATTGGCGTCTATCGCGATACTTATTCTTAGAGCGGCTGTACTGATCCCTCTCGAATTCCTCATTCTTCTAGCACTATACAGGGTCTATCCAAGAGCCTTCAAACTCAACAAGGCGGATGTTGTGTGATCAAAAGAGTCTGATATGCCCTAGTTGCGCATATGTTCTTAGGGAATTCATAGCAGAGCCAAACAACGTCGACTTGTACGCGCGAAAACTCAAAAAAGGGAGAAGCTTCATATTACATGGTAACTGGTCCTCGTACGTAAAGGGTGCTCATCATGGGTCTTGGCGTAGCAATAATAGTAAGCGACCTCCTACTCGTATACTACTTCTTCATCTTCCCATTCATCATAATCCTGCCCCTCTGGCTTGCGATCCGGTTTCCCGTCTTTCGATCAGGAGTCGGTCTTGTGACATTCATACTGTCTGTTGTAGCGCTATTCTTTGAAGTGGCAACCGATGCTCCAGTAGGCTTCATCGTGACATCTGGACTGTTCGGAGCAGTATTCGGTTTCTCCCTGCTGGTTTGGGGGCTTACTAGCAGACCTTCCACGGAAGTCACGCAAACAAGGCAGGTGGCCAGAGTATGCCCGAAATGTGGGAAGAACCTCTCGTTTTTTCCAGATGACATTAATCTATGTCCTTACTGCGGTAACCAACTAGCATAGGACGTGAAGAGAAAAAGCGGGCTTGGAAGATTTCTCTCCCGATCATACAGCAAAGAAAGATGACCAGTGCATCCCCTCTCTTCTTCATGTGCCAGTGAACTAGCACACCTATTGGTGAGGATCTGTTTGTTCTCTTGCCAGAGCTATGCACTGAGAGGCGAAGCGCTCATACGCCGCCTTGAACTCAGCCATAGTCTTAATATCGACAAATAGTGGAACGACTTCGATGAAGGATTTGGTGACAAAAGCACGTGATTACAAAGCCAGAGGTCAAAAGTAAGATCCTTAGAAAGATAGATGACAAGAAAGACGAGATTGTTCGTTTCTTGCAGGACTTGGTTAAGGTTCCCAGTCCTAGTGGCGAAGAGGGGGAGGCCCAAGACATTGTGGCTAAGAAGCTTAGAGAGATTCCCAACCTGGAAATCGACATCTGGGAACCAAGCCTAGAGGAATTGGCGAAATATCCGCTCCATCCTTTGCGGTTGACCCCGTGGAGCTACAAGAATCGGCCAAATGTTGTAGGCACGTTGAAAGGAAGTGGAAATGGAGCCTCATTGATTTTGAACGGGCACATCGATGTGGTTAGCCCTGAACCTGTGAAGGCCTGGAAATACGATCCTTGGTCTGCGAAGATAGAAGAAGGAAAGCTGTACGGTCGAGGAGCGGTTGACATGAAAGGCGGGATAGCTGCTATGACGTATGCAGTGCTTTCTATCCTAGATGCCGGAATAAAGCTGAAAGGCCAAGTGATTCTTGAAAGCGTTGTTGAAGAAGAATATGGCGGAGGAGGAACCATTGCAACCCTTCTCAGAGGTTACAGGGCTGACGCTGCAATAGTCACCGAGGGAACTGGCTCTCAGGAAGTATGTATGGGTGCTGGAGGCTCTCGATTCTTCACTGTCAATGTGCTTGGGAGATCTGAGGTTGCCCACCGGGCGCATCTAGGCGTGAACGCCATAACCTTAGCTTCTGGGCTGTGTGATGCTCTTTTGAAGCTTAATGAAAGTCGCGTGAGGCGACTGAGGCGTAAGCATCCTCTCTTCGAGAAGAAGGAAATCAAGAGCCAGCTTGGGACTGGAAGACCTACAAGCCTCACTCTTGGAATTTTGAGAGCTGGAGATTGGCCTTCAACGGTTGCTGGTTGGGCCGAGATTCAAGGGAGAGTCGGCTTTCCTCCAAGCGAAAAGGGGGAAGATGTAGAGAAGGAGATTGAGGAAACCATCAGCAAGAAGGCTGGACGGGACCGTTGGATGAAGGATCATTCGCCAACGGTTCAGTGGTGGGGGCCAAGAAAAGAAGGATATGTACTGAACCTTGACGATCCGATAGTCACGAAGGTGAAAGATTGTGTGGAGGAAGTAACTGGGAGAAAGTGTCAACTCTATGCCACGCCCACGAACTCTGATGTAAACTATCTTGTGCCAAGAGTGGGAGCACATGGAGGTATCCCGGCCATCATGTATGGTCCCGGAGGGGCAAACTTACACGGAGCAAACGAATACGTAGTCATTGAAGAAGTGCTCACCGTGGCCAAAGTTCTTTCATTGGCCATACTGCAATGGTGCGGCTACGAACTCTGAGACAAACAGATATTTCGTGCAGGGGACAGGGTCTCCTTGAAGAAGGTATCTCCTGAACAACTGAGGGTCAACTTGGGCAATGGCAAGAATAGCTAACTACTACAAAGATAATCTACAACGGAAGCAAACTTATTAAATTCTTGAGTTTTCTCTTTGGTTACAGCTGAATTAGTTTGGCAAAGGTTGAACTCAGGAATCTAACAAAGAGGTTCGGGGATTCCACTGCAGTCAATAACGTCAACCTTACGGTTGAAGACAAGGAGTTTCTGGTTCTGTTAGGTCCATCTGGCTGTGGGAAGACTACAACTCTCAGGTGCATAGCAGGACTCGAGACCCCTGACCAAGGCGAAATATACATCGGCAGTAGGCTTGTAAATGATCTTCCTCCGAAGGCAAGAGACATTGCGATGGTTTTTCAAAGCTATGCCCTTTATCCTCACATGAAAGTCTTCGACAATATCGCCTTTCCTCTCAGAATGCAAAAAGTTCACCAGACCGATATTGAGAAAAAAGTAAAACACACAGCAGAACTTCTCAAGATAACTCATCTATTGAACCGAAGACCTCGACAGCTGAGCGGCGGGGAAGCGCAAAGAGTCGCACTTGGAAGAGCCATCATCAGAGACCCAAAGGTCTTCTTAATGGATGAACCATTGAGCAATCTGGATGCCAAACTCAGGATCTACATGAGGGCAGAACTCAAGCGCCTTCAAAAAGAGTTGGGGGTCACAACAGTCTATGTCACACATGATCAGGTCGAAGCCATGACCATGGCGGACAAAGTCGCCATAATGAACCTAGGAGTACTGCAGCAACTGGGTGACGCAAACGATATCTTCCATCATCCTTCAAACCTATTCGTCGCAGGCTTTATCGGCAGTCCGCCTATGAATCTGATCGACTGCACCGTCGAGATGAAGAACGGCTCAAGCTACTTAGATACCGGCACTTTCAGTCTTCCGCTCCCAAACGACATCAGAAAGGTCGTAAAAGATAAAGCCACTAGTTCCGAACTGATCCTAGGCTTCAGATGCGAGGACGTATCCATTGAAAGGGATAAGACATCAGACAGACTCGTTGAAACTGAGGTCTACGTCACGGAGCCTACTGGCTCAGAGACTATAGTCGACCTGAGAATTGGTTCTAACATCGTTAAAGCAAAGGCCGCTCCAGACTTCTCGATTAGCATTGGTGACCATGTCTGGATGGGAATCAAGGAGGAAAAGATGTATCTCTTCGACAAGAAAACTGGAAAGGCAGTTGCTTGACCATCACAGAACTACGGACCAGCGTTGCTGAAGGAAATGGACTCTGCATAGCATATGCTCTAGCCAAGAATACCCTTGATATGTTGCATTCCCTTTTCAATCGCTATTTCTAGAGTGGGCTTCAGAAGCATTTCCAGCCCTAAGTAACCGTCATAACCTATGCTCCGAAGAGCACCGATCACTTCCGCGAAGTCGATGTGTCCCATTCCTGGCGCAAGTCTATTGCTGTCAGCAAGGTGAACATGCGCAAGCTTCCTCTCTGCCCTTCTAACTGCCTCAATCATTGACCCTTCTTCTATATTCATGTGAAAAGTGTCAATCATTAGCCTTACATTGTCGAGGCCTACCTCGTTGATCAGTTTGACACCTTCATCGACCGTATGAATGTAGCCGGTTTCGTAGCGATTCTCTGGCTCAACCAGAAGAATCATGTTTCTTGAAGAGGAGAACTCTCCACATTCACGAACGCACTTCACCAGATATTCCCAGGCCACACTCAGCGGTGTTCTGTCATTCACCTGTCCTCTAATCAAGCCGATGCTGACATATTTGGCACCAAGCTTCTGGGCGAATTCTATGCATTCCTTCGCTCTGCTCATGGCAGATCTTCTAACACGTAGGCTATGGTGAGTGAAGCTCAAGCCATGTTGCACGTAGATGAAACCTGAAGCCACGGCGACTATGTCCAAACCGTGTGAATCAGTAAGTCGTTTGATTCTATTCGCATTAGCATCCTTCAAATTTCCAGTCATTAGTTCAATTCCGTCAAACCCATGCTCTGCAAGACACGCAACGCTTTTCTCAAATGATTGTTCAGAGGTGGAGGACCAGAACCCTGTCCCCTTCCCCGCAAGATACACATCAAACTTCATTTTCAGTCCCAAATGCGGGACGTTTCTTGATCCCTTTATGCGCTATCTATTCCTGGTAGCGTGAAGGTTCGCAAGAATACTCTCAACATATCTCTTGCCGGCAAGAATTTCCTGTGATATGTCCTCGTATTGCCCGGCGACATCCACGTTCAAGTAACCACCGTAGCCAATCTTCTTAAGGGCTTGCAGAACGCTTTCCCATTCTACGTTCCCTTTTCCTGGCGTCCAATGATTGTCTGTGACGCCATCGTTGTCGGCCAAATGCACTAGGAAAACTCGTTCTCCCAGCTTCTCAGCCGCGATTGGAAGCATCTCCTTCTGGACGAAAAGGTGTCCCGTATCAAATATAACTCCTAATGACTTTGATCCGACAGCCTCAATCAATCTCATCATACAATCAGAATTGTTGACTAATTCGTAGGGTCTAATTTCTAAAGAGAATCTCAAGCCTGCTTTTTCGACGATGTTTGTCAATTTGCGAATCGTCTCCACATATCTGGTCCAAGACTCCTTCCATGAGAACTCCATTGGAACATGCACTTTGAGAGGTGGGGAATATTCGTCGTAGAGTTTCTTCCATTCAATTTTCCATGAGGGATGTGGAGCCGAATGCGCATAAATCAGATCTGTCTCGAGCCGAGAGGCCACATCAACTACCTTCTTCATATCCTCCAACGCCCTCTCCCTGTTCCCCTTCGAAGGATCGACGATCATGTATCGCAGGAATCCAGCCTCGAAGGCGTCGCATTCAATCCGAAGTGAATTGTAATGATCCACTAGGGATCTTACCTTCTTGTCGTCACCAAACTCAGAGTAGAAGTGTTCCCTCGAGAAAGCTGCGAGTTCAAATCCTTTGAAACTTGCGCCGGCGACCCAATCCGCGAATTTCGAATAATCCTCCATTGACGGTTCCTGCTTGAATTTGTTTCTCGCATAAGCCACAGTTACGCCAAGCTTCATTGTTTCTTCTCCAACCGGATTCCCTCTAATGATGGAATATAAGACTTGGTGGCACTCGGCCGATCGTCAGCTTAATATGTGCAGTTATTTAACTCGTTTGCGAATACTGCCAAATGGTGAAACGCATTGCTTAGTTGCTCAACCTTCTGCTATAGAAAACTAGACCCGAACATAGATCGATCGGTGAAACTCTTCGGTGAATTCACTATGGAAAGGGCGCTCTGCGGAATCTCCGGTGCAGGTTTCAAGTACGTGGAGCTCGCGTCAATGCCCGGAATGTGTCACCACGTTATGCCAGAGCATATGAGCGAGAAGGATTTTGCGAGACTGAACCTTCTCCTGGACGAGTTTGGGCTCACGCCTGTGGCCATAAGCGGCCATGTCACAATGATCGACAAAGACCCTGGCAAGGAGAGGAAGGAGATTGAGCTTCTGAAGAAAAGGATAGAACTGGCTGGAAGGCTGAAGGCTGCAGTTGTTGTCACACGCACCACTGATCCAATGATAAGCGATGTGTCCACGGCCTTTTCAAAAGGAGAGATCGAAAGGTTCTACGGCAATGTCAAAGGCGTAATTGATTGTTGCAGGGACAATAATGTGGTTTTGGCCATTGAAAATGACGGGGGACTCACGGTGACAGCGGATAGTGCTTTGGAAGTCATGAGGAGGACAGATTCGGAATACCTGCGAATAAACTATGACACGGCCAGCATTCCCTTCCGCTTCGGCTTGCAACCTGAGGAAGATCTACGGAAGTTGTTGAAGTACGTAGTGCACATGCACATCAAAGATCAGCGAGGAGGCAAAGGAGCGTACATCTTCCCCGCAATAGGCGAAGGCGAATTGAACTTCGATGAGATACTCGACATCGTCCGGAAGCATGGTTACAAAGGTGCTTACAGCGTAGAAGCCGGGTTCGGAAAAGGAGATCGGATGAAATCCGGTGCCGAAAAGCCGGAGGAAGTTGACGGAATCCTTCAAAGATCTTACAAGTACTTGGAACGTTACAAGTGGCTCTTCCAATAACCCGTTAAGAAAACATATTCTCTCTTCTCTTAGTTTATTCGCCGAGACAGAGCTTACGCTTTGACTGCTCCTTTGACCAAGCCTTGCACCATGTACTTCTGAAGGAACAGGAAGAACAGTATCCCTGGAACAGAATACAGCACCGACATTCCCATCAGTTTTCCCCACGGAACTATATCAGATGTAAGCAGGCTCGCGAGTCCTAAGGGCAAGGTGAACTTGCTTTCTGAATCCACGAGAGCGACCACGTATAAGTATTCGTTCCAAGAATTTATGAAGGCAAAGGTTGCCACGGCAATGATGCCGGGAATAGATGGGGGCAGCACTATTCTAAAGAGTGCTTGTATTCTGCTGCACCCATCGATCATAGCCGCCTCTTCGAGGTCAACTGGAATCGAAGCCAAGTATCCAGCCAATGTCCATACAGTGAA
>Ga0315310_10001032_pt1 | contig 17559 bp, 19 predicted proteins | sample TDP5_MG_FD_203630 | JGI IMG/M metagenome (GOLD analysis project Ga0315310, IMG submission 203630) | Freshwater sediment microbial communities from Lake Towuti, South Sulawesi, Indonesia - TDP5 | ecosystem: Environmental > Aquatic > Freshwater > Lake > Sediment | place: Indonesia: South Sulawesi... | reverse complement strand
GTCAGCCCTTAAAACGTATGCATTTATAGTTCCTTCAGCAAGCCTCTCGCAATATTCAGCCAAGGTGGCAGCCATACATGCATCTTGAATGTGCAAAATTGCCACCTTCTCTCCTTTCTCATTTGCCCTCTCAGCTATTTCCAAGATCGAGTCATAGTCGTTAACTGATGACGATCTACTCAGGATTATGAGCATGGCTGTTTTTCTCCTAGAATGTTATTACTGCGTTATTTTCTGCAATTATTTCTACGGCTTCGTCGAGGGAGATTGTTCTCACGTTGTAGGTTTCGTCTAAATCACTTTTTCGCAGGTTTCGCTTGACCATAGAATGCGAAACAGCTTGCAATCCAACCAAATCCGCAAGAGTTTTCAACCTTTCTCTACACGACGTGAGGCCTGCGGTTTCAGGTGTTTGGTTTCTAACAAGACAATAGACGCCGTCATCTACGAACAGAATTTGGGGCAACATATCCATGGCTATCATAGCCGTAGCTATGCGAAAGCCCTCAGCCGCTCTTCCACTGCCATAAGGAGCACTTTTGATAACCAAAAGAATTTTGTTGACCAAGGCCTGCTCTCCTTTTTTCATCCTAACGCAACAATTCGGTCGTGTTTCTCCATTAACTCGGCTAGCCTGCCCAAACTGCTTTTAACCACGCCTTCGATGAGATTTTCTTGTACGTCGATGCCTCTCAGTCTTGCGCTTTCTCTGCAAAGCAAAACTTGCACGCCAGTTTTGATCAGTTGAGCCATTTTGCTTGCGGGTGTTGTCTGGTCTGACAATATTTGACCTGCCACAAGGTTGTAGACAGCGTCAATGTCGCAGAAAACCGTGACCTCGTGTCCCATTTCAGTCGCTGCCTTAGCCAATTCATAAACCGTGTCCGTGTTTTGAGACTGCATGGGTGGCGAGAACAGGATTATGAGAAATTTTCCCATGGTTGTTCATCTTGCCCATTAACGTTAACTGAACATCACAGTCTCCTTTTTATGCGCCGCTGAATTCATTTATTTTTCTAAAGGTTGATAGAAGAGAAAAATGAACCATGAATTGACTGGATAAACTACCATATTTGGCATCTAGTGTTGGCGAAGGCAACAGGAAGCAAGCACCCCCTGCCATGTGAAAACCATTATGTGCACGTTTTCAAATTTCTATCTAATTCTATCAAACAAAGTATCTCATGATGGGTCGGGTCTCTGACCTACGCATCACTTCTACAAATTTTGCCTTACGAAACACAGATGCCACACCAGTAAAGAGAAAGGCGGCTGCCATTGGTTTCTTCGGGTCGATCGGATATCCTTCAACGATTCTTGCTCCATGTTTCTTGGCATATTCAGTGGCGCCCATCAGCAACGGCACCATTATGCCTTTGCCTCTGAAGGGTTTGGCAACAAAAAAGCAGACAACAGACCAAACGGGCTCGTCATCAATCCTCTTGAGCACTCTGGACCGCTCCAGAGACGGATAGCTTTCTCTCGGAGCTACCGAACACCAAGCAACAGGCTGACCGTTAGAGTAGGCGATGATTCCAGGGATTTCCCCCGAATCGACTATTTTCTTCAGTGCTTTCTTGTTTCCCTCACCCGTTTGCCTATTGAATTGGGATCGCGTTAATCTCCACCACATACACCAGCAGCCGCCACAAGCCCCTTGTTCACCAAACAACGTTTCAAGATCCTGCCACCGATCAGTGGTTAAGGGATGAAACTTCAAATTGAGGGGTGTTATTTGATTAGAAGGCATGCAACTTGTCCCGTCAGTCTCAATTGTGTGTGTTGAACAAGAAAATAGAGAGAAAGTGAGGGTTTTATTTTGGTCGTTTTTTGAGTACTGTTTCCCATTTGTCGGCGTGATCTTCCTCGGTGGCGAGGATTTTTTCAAGCATGAGTCGTGTTGTTGTGTCGCCTGTTTTCTTTGCAATCGCGATTTGTCCCTTATACAATTTTATGGCTTGGTACTCAAGTTCTAAGTCGTCTTGAACCATTTGCTTTAGCGTGCCGCCAACCTTGATCGGGTTTGGTTTGGTGGTGGGAACCCCTCCAAGATAATTTATTCTGTCAGAGAACTGCTCCAAATGTTCCATCTCTTGAAGGGCGATTTTTTCGAACATTTCTGAGAGCGCTGGGCTTTCCATCCCTTCAGCCATCACATGATGATAGGAATATTGTATGATTGCGGTTATCTCTCGGGCTACACCTTTGTTCAGTTCGTCGATAAGCTTCCGTCTCTGCTCCTTAGTTAACAAAATGCTCATATTTTCATAACCCCGCTTATCTTTGAGTTATGTTGAATGGAAATAAAAGTTTTGGCATGTCTATTGCAACTACGCCTTGCCATAAACTGGAATGGATGCTCCACTGATTGTTTTTGAAGCGTCTGAGACCAAGAACAGTACGACTTCAGCTATGTCCTGCGGGTCCACCCACTTTGAAAAGTCAACTTTTGGAAAATTCCTTCTATTGTCTGGAGTGTCTATTGTGCTAGGCATTAAGCAGTTGACGTTTATATCGTAATTTTTGACCTCTTCTGCAATTGTTTCAGTCAAGACTATGATGCCAGCCTTAGAAACAGCGTAGGCTCCAGACTTTGCACGCCATCGTTTTTCAACAGCCGTCTTAGACGAAACGCTGACTATCCTGCCATAATTCTGCTTAATCATGAAGGGGAGTACAGCCTTTGAGCAGAGAAAGGCGGATTTGAGGTTGACGTTCATCATGAAGTTCCACTGGCTCTCTTCTGTATTGGATATCTCGGCTCCGCCAGCGTAAGCGCCAACGATGTTGAGCAGGATGTCTATTCTTCCATGCTTTTCGACCGCTTTTTGAACAAGATTTTTGACGGTTTGCTCGTCTGTAACGTCGCCCTTGGCGCCAGTCACCTTGCCTTTCACCTCTCCCACAAACTCGAGGAATTCAGCCAACTTGCTTTCTGTTCTATAGGACGCCACAACTATGGCGCCGTTCTCCAAGAGCGTTTTGGCAACAACCCTTCCAAGAACGCCCTTGGCGCCAGTCACCACAGCAACTTTATTTTCTAACAACCCTGCATCACTTCAAGTAAATAGTTTTTCTGCACTGTTTAACACGTTTGCGGTTAGTCGGAAACATTGAAAACCTATAACCATATTTATTGACAGTTTACGTCGAAGACCGGTGAGTGAAGCTTGCTGATGCTCCTGAATTCAATGACCAGAAAGCTCGAAGAGTTTCAGCCTTTCGAGAGTGGAAAGGTGAGGATTTACACCTGCGGACCTTCCGTTTACCAACTGCCTCACATCGGCAACTACCGCACTTTCCTATATGGGGACATTTTGCACCGCTACCTCGAATATCTGGGATATAAGGTTGAACGAACGCTTAACGTCACAGACCTGGAAGACAAAGCCATAGTCGAAGCTGAGAAAGAAGGAACGACGCTTAAAGAGTTGACTGAAAGGCACGCGGAGATTTTCCTCGAAGAGTTGAAGAAACTGGGAGCAAAGACACCGAACTACATTCCAAAGTCTTCGATGTCTGTGGACCAAGCCGTTCGAATCATCCAAACTCTTCTAGAAAAAGGCTACGCCTACTGGTACAAAGGCAACGTTTACTATGACCCATTAAAGTTCAAGGGCTTCGGCAGACTTTACGGCTTAGACATGACCAAATGGCCAAGAGAGAAGAGACGTTTTCATAAAGACACCTATCCTGGCAACAGATGGAACCTTGGCGACTTCATCTTGTGGCACGGCTATCGCAAAGGAGACAAAGTCTACTGGAACACCAGCCTAGGAAAGGGTAGACCAGCTTGGAACGTTCAAGACCCAGCCATGGCGACACAGAGTCTAGGCACTAAAGTAGACATTTATTGTGGCGGTGTGGACAACCTGATTCGACATCACGACTACGTAATAGCCGTTGTTGAGGGCTTCACAGGCGAGCAGTTTGTAAAATATTGGCTTCACGGTGAACACCTGTATGTCGATGGGAAGACGATGTCAAAGAGTCGCGGTAACATCATCTATCCGAAAGATCTGCTTGAACGCGGTTGCGAATGGCAACACATAAGGTTCTTTCTCATAAATAGTTATTATCGGAGGAGACTTAACTTCACGTTTAAAAAATTCAAAAAGGCTTGCGACCGACTGCGCGAATTCAAAGGCAAGGTGAACCGTCTTCAAAATTTTAAAACAACCGTGGGAAGGGGAAATTCAGGCCCGAAAACAAAGAAGCTGATCTCCAACTTGAAAAATGATTTTGAGGAGAACATGAACAACGATTTAGACGTTAAAAATGCTTTTGACGCCCTTTTCGAGAACATGTCAAAACTGATTTCGCAAATGGAAAAAGGCAAGGTCAGCCCTGAAGAGGCCGAAGAAGCAGTGGCAGAATTGAGGAGCATAGAAAAAGTCTTGCAGGTCATCTTTTAGGAGATTCAGGACATGACTGTTGTTTCAAGTAGGACAATTTTTCATGTTGACATGGACCAGTTTTTCGCTGCTGTTGAGGAAAGAGAGCACCCCGAAATAATGGGCAAGCCCGTTGTTGTTGGCGCCGACCCAAAAGAGGGAAAGGGACGCGGTGTGGTCAGCACATGCAACTATGAGGCCAGAAAATACGGCGTCAGGTCTGGCATGCCGATCACAAGGGCATGGAAGCTGTGTCCTCAAGCGGTATTCTTACCAGTGAACTATCGCCTGTACCTTCAAGTCTCTGCTAGAATCATGGATATCTTGAGCAGATACGCCGACAAGTTTGAGTCATGGGGCGTCGATGAGGCTTTCTTAGATGTTAGTTCAAGGGTCAAAGATTACGAAGAAGCGAGAAAGCTAGCTCTTGAAATCAAGAGGGAAATCCTTGAAAAGGAAAGGTTAACTTGTTCGATCGGTATTGGACCAAACAAATTAGTCGCCAAGATAGCCAGCGATCTCCAGAAACCGGACGGCTTAACCGTGGTGGAAGAGAAGAGCGTGAAGGCTTTTCTCGACCCACTAGACATTGACAAGTTATTGTGGGTGGGCAAGAAAACAGCTCGGAAACTGAACAAACTGGGCATTAGGACTATCGGTGACTTAGCTCGCTACGACCCGTCTGTTCTGGTTGAGAAATTCGGCGTGATCGGAACGCAGCTCTACCTCTTTGCTCAGGGAATAGACCGAAGCGAAGTAGGCTTACGGGGGTCCATAAAGTCGATAGGCAGAAACCTGACCTTTGAAAAAGACACATCTGACTGGGCATTCGTGTTTCAGAAACTTGATGAACTGTGCGAAGATGCCTACAAAGAAGTGAAGCACTACAACTTTCTCTTCAAGACAGTTACAATAACCGTAAGATACGAAAACTTTGAAACCCACACCCACAGCAAGACCCTGCCCTTCCTTACAAACAAGATCTCCGACTTCCAGAAGACGGCACATGAACTCATGCAACCTTACTTGCGACCGGAAAGAAAAATACGGCTAATAGGAGCAAGAGTCTCAAACCTCGTTTCAGGAGAGAAGCAAAAAACCCTGATTTAGCCCCCTGCAACTCTGGGGTCAAAGAGCAGGAAGAAAGGGCTTAATTCTAAACGCATCCACTTTGAAGAAGCCATTAAATTAATCTGTATCATTACAAGCTCTGAGTTGCTTAATAAGAAGGAGTTATTCTGGTCGAAAAGAGCTTGCTAGAGAGAAAGCAGCCTCACGTAGCTGAGGCGTTTGGAAAGCTAATCCGAGCATTGTTTGCAGAGGGGGTTTTGTCACTCAAGGCCAATGAACTCATTGCAATGTGTATGAGCCTGGATGTCAATTGTCCTGAATGCGCCAAGGGACATGCGGAACAAGCCATAAAGAAGGTGCCACCGAAGATGATATAGCGGAAGCCTTAGCGACTGCTTTAATATTTGTCGGTGGTCCCATCTTTCGAAGAAGTAAAGCAATAGAAGAAATGCTAAAGGGGTAGGGAGTAGTACCCCTTAATCGAAACATGTAACTACGGAAATAAACAGATCCTTACTCTTTCTCTATAGTCGGCAAGCGTTTGACGTTCATTGTTCAAGCGCGTTCAGTATGCCTAATGAAGCATGCACCGCCTCTTCGGTTCGCACGGTTTCTGTTCCTTGACGTGGAATTGTGTTGACTATAAAGTGAGCCAAGTCTTCAAGCCTCAGCCCTTCATGCGCCACGATTTCGAACAGGCCCTGAGTTGGTGCACCAAACGCCATCAGAGTCTTGCGGGATTGTTTCCAACTCTTGACCAGTTCATCCATAACGGTGTCTAGGGGTTTCCCTTTTCGTGAAGTCGCCACAACTAGGTCGAACAACCGATTTTTCACCATTTGCCCGAAAGGAACGTCTGAAACCGTGACTCGGTAACCCCAATAAGTCTTGATTTCTTTTGGGTTCGCCAATACTGCTTTTGGCTGCTTGTCTAACTCTGTGATTTTCACCGTTACCCGCGTGTTTGTCTGCAGTTTGATGCCGACAACTAGCGCTGGCTGTTCAACTCCAACATAGACCTGCGAACGTTCTTTGGAATAGGATAGGACCACGCCTTCTCGAAACTCGCCGACTCTGAGGTCTTCTGTTCGGTCAGCTAGCGGATGATGAGGCGTGCGCAGCGGCGGCAATACACCGGCGTACTTCAACTCGGGTTGAATCCTGAACAGTCGCTTCCGGAGGTATTGAGGCGTCTCCATGTAGGCTAAAATGGTGACGATTAGGTTTCTGTCTCGACTTTGGTTAGTCTCGGGAAGGTCTGGAAACACAATGACTTCATCCACGCGGAATATGGCTACCGCCCTTCCAACCAGCCCAATTCTGAAGGTCTTCTCCCGCAAGTGAGGGACATCTGAGACAAAAGAAGCTGGAATTGCCACTGAGAGTCTGTTGCTTCGCTTCAGTGGCACAGACAATTCGTAAATTGTTTCCACTATGTCGCCCTAGACATATATAATAACTTCACTTCTAAATTTTGTTGAGAGAACAAAACTAAGCAATGAGAAGTGATACAACAAACTATTTCTCGGTTTTCTCTTTTTCGAATGATATCTGTCTGTTGGGGTAGTCTATTATGACTCTGTGGTCTTTCATGAAGCTGTGCCCGATTATGCCATCTAATGGGGCTTCAACACACTTCGAGATGGCTGATAAATCCATGAGCGCGACCGGAATATTTCTGACTTCTACATTGCCTACTTGTACTGACTCGATCGTCGTCACATACATGTTAACCGGGCCGCAGCAACCATACCCCTCTTTGGATATGGACGGATTTCCTAGAATCCCCAACTTCTCTGCGGTCTGTTTAGACAAGACGGTAACTGAAGCGCCTGTGTCAACCGCAAAATTGTAAGGACCTTTACCGTTCACGATAGCCTTAACTATTATTAGTGGCTTGTCTTGACTTGCTAGCTTGAACTTGAACGATTTCACGCTGCTTTTGCTTCTGTTTTGCCTAGGGCGTCTCTTGCCTGTTTTTTCAGTTGACGTATTTCTTCAACAGTTGTCGTAACCTTATCAAACAGGTCGCTTCTTGCTCTGACGCCCTCGTGGATGAAGTAGGCTGCCGCTTCGCTTCGGCTTTTGAAGACTTCAACCTCTATCAATGCGTCTATTTTTTCCAGATCGTTGTCATTCAGTCGCGTCATGATTACGTTGCCCCTCTCTTTCAATGCACCGCGTACAGACTGAACGAATTGCTCAACATTTTGTATGTTCGGCAAGTCCTCGGCTCTAGCACAAATGACACCGATTCCAGAGCATTGATCCTCTTTCTTCCTACCTTTCTCCTCTTCTTTCATGATTAGCCGCCGCCGATATTGTAATACGTAACAGAATTACTACTTACACAATATAAACATTGTGGAAGACGGCGCGGTATTTTTTCCTAGCTTTCTCTTTTTCCTAAGACAAACTCTTCAAACTGTTTTTCTGCTGTTTCCATAGGCATAGTTTTTGGGGGATGTTTGAAAGCAGTAGCTGAAACACTTAAGAGGGATCCAGCAATTCTCCTATCGAGCGCAATTCTCACCGCCCTAATAACGTCGAACATAACAGAGCCTGCGTTCGGCGCGTCCATGGTGCTAAGCCTCAAATCGAGTAACATTGGAACTCTGCCAAAGTAGAAGCCTTTAATCCAGAAGAAGCTGTCACGTCGGTTTTCCAAAAAGTCGACATAGTCGGTTGAGCCCGCCACAACCGAAGCCTTGTAGGGCAAAATTGATTCAACCGACTGAGTTTTCACTGAACGTTTAAGCTCTCGAGTGCGGTCCAGCGTGTCAATGGATTCTGTCCCGCCGCCGACATCCAATTGGTAGGTCTCGTCAATGCGCACACCTTGTTCCGAAAGCAGTTTCAAGAGGGTCTTATGGACAGCAGTGGAACCAACCTGATTTGCTAAATCATCGCCCACCAATGGTAAGCCAGCCCTTTCGAATCGTTCAGCCCATTCGGCGTTGCTGGCGATGAAAACGGGCGAGGCATTGACGAATGCGCAACCAGCCTCTAGTGCCTGCTCGGCATACCATTCCGTAGCTTTGACGGCGCCGCTGGGCAAAAGATTAACCAAAATCTCAGCATTGTTTCGTTTCAGTTCTTCTGCGACATCGACTTCTGGTTGAGTACTTTCCTTAATTATTTCTTTCAGAAGTGAGCCTAGACCGTCTAGGGTTGGGCCTTTCAGCACCTGGACTTCGAGTTGGGGCACATCGGCGAACTTTAAGGTGTTGTTTGGCTGAGAGAAAATGGCCTTGGACAGGTCTTTGCCAATCTTTCTAGCTTCGACGTCGAAGGCGCAGACAAACTCTATGTCTCTTGGGTGATAGCCGCCCAAGTACAGATGTCTTAAACCCAAGGCTTGTTCTTCTTTTTCAGCCTTTGCGTAATATTTTACGCCTTGAACGAGCGCAGAAGCGCAGTTTCCAACGCCGGTTAAAGCAACACGGATCTTTGACATAATGGGTCACTAATGTAAACCAATTATGCACCTATTGTGTGCACTCTCCACTCAAAAACTTGCCGTTCCCTAGCAGTTGCTTCATTCCTTCAGAAGTGAAATCCAATGAAACCTGCAATGTTACATTTTTGGCTAATAGTGGGAACTGTGTTTAGAAGTGGTTATGGCGCTTACATTTTGTTCTTCCACAGTTGTTGTTCAGCGGCATCCACAAAAACAATAGAACAACAAGCGCCACCGACATTATTACTTTCAATGACCTGAAAACTAAGGCGTTGCGCTGTAGAGCAATCACTCCTAAAGAGACCGCTCTCAAAATCTTATAACCTCAAAGACATAGTTTGGGTTGAGGCTTGAGGTCCATGAGTGAACGAAAGGCTTGGCTCGATATTTCTGTTATTCAGTGTCCTAATTGTGAGCGCTACTACGCAGACTCCTCTTGGTACGTCGTTGAAATGAGCGCTGACATCGAATGCGGAACCTGCCATGCAACGTTCAACACAAAGAAAAACATGACCGACCGCATAATGCTGGGCCTAAAGATAGACGGAAAAGGAAGAGTGCAAGGTGTAGAAGTAACAGGACACGTATGAAGAGGAGGAGCTGGGATGCCGATAACAACCAGTTTGTGGCCTTTCTTGATTCTCTCTGCTGGAATGCACTTACATGCTTCAGCATGAACAGGGGTTATTATGTCCGGTGCGATGGCCACTAGGTTTTCATCCTTGTAGCTTATCAAAACCTCGTTTTTCGCCTTGAACTCAAACTTTGACTCTTTATTCTAGGCCATCTCAACTATGTTGTGCCCAACTAAGGGGTCGCCACCGCTTCCAGCCGAAAAGATTGAGGCGCCCCCTTTACAAGGTCTGCCAAGTCTTGAGCACTTAGTTTCTTCACTGAAACACGCTGCCTCAGCAGTTTTTAAGACGTTTGCTAGATAGGATTTTCTTGAAGACGCGACTAGTCTGCATAGTAACTTCACTTTCGCTTCTATCAAAAAGCAACATCTTATTTATTATCGAGTAATATTCTAAGCGGGAAGTAAAACCATGTTGAGGGTGCCATGCTTTGCAGCGCTCTGACAAGTACGAAGTCATAAGCGAGTTGGCCAAGCGGCGAGGCTTCTTTTGGCCTTCTTTCGAAATTTATGGGGGGGTAAGCGGTTTTTTCACGTATGGTCCCTTAGGCGCTGCCTTAAAGAGGAAAATCGAAGACAAGTTTCGAGCCTTCTACATTCGTCCACTTGGCATACTCGAAATCGAGTCTTCTGTGATAATGCCTGCCAAGGTTTTTGAAGCCTCCGGACATGTGGACCACTTCAAAGAGCCTATGGTTGAATGTAGCAAGTGCAAACGAAAGTTTCGAGCCGACCACCTGCTTCAAGAAAGGGCGGGAATGAGCGATGTGGAAACAGAGAAACTTAACCTGCAAGAATTGATGAACGAAATTCAAGAGCAAGGTGTTCAATGTCCCGAATGTGGCGGAAAGCTCGGAAGCCCTGAATACTTTAGAACAATGTTCACCACCACGATTGGACCTTATTCTGATGCAGCAGGTTACGGTCGCCCAGAAGCGGCGCAGGGAATATTTGTGGAGTTCAAGCGTCTCTGGGAATACGCCAGAGAGAGGCTTCCTTTTGGCGTCATCCAAATTGGTCACGCATTGAGGAACGAGATTTCGCCTAGGCAGGGTCTCTTGAGGCAGCGAGAATTTGCCATAATGGATGTTGAATTCTTTTTTGACCCAGAAAAACCAGACTGCACTAAGTTGAAAGAGGTGGAAAATGAAAAGCTGAGATTGCTACTCGCTGAAGCGAAGCTGAGAGGAGAAAAAGAAGCCGTAGAGGTCACTGTGAAAGAAGCTCTAGGCAAAGGCTACATAAAGGCAGAATGGCAATCGTACTTCATGGTTTTAGCTAAACTATTCCTAAAAGAGATAGGTGTGCCCGAAGATAGGCAGCGTTTCATCGAAAAACTCGAATGGGAGAGAGCTCACTACTCCACGCAGGGCTTTGACCAAGAGATTTACTTAGACCGCTGGGGGTGGGAGGAGGTTTCTGGGCACAACTACCGCACAGACTATGACCTAAAGCGCCACATGGAGTTCAGCGGCGTTGACTTGAGAACGTTCAAGGAAGGTCGACGGTTCATTCCCCATGTTGTTGAGCCTAGTTTCGGTTCGGACCGCCTGGTTTACATTGCTGTTGAATACGCTTATCAAAAAAGAGACAAGCGGACAGTTCTTAATTTTCCACGAGACTTGGCGCCCATACAGGTAGGTGTTTATCCACTGGTTAGCAAGGGTGGCCTACCAGAAAAAGCCAAAGAAGTGTTTCAAATGTTGATTAGCGGAGGGTTCACAACGGAATACGACGAATCAGGCTCTATAGGCAGACGATACGCTAGAGCCGACGAGGCTGGCACTCCTTTGGGAGTAACCATCGACTATGACACATTGAAGGACGAGACAGTTACGATACGCGACCGAGACTCGTGGAAGCAGGTCAGAACCGAGATAAAGCTGCTGCCAGAATTGCTTCAAGCCTACTTCCGCTTTGAAGAAAACTTTGAAGACTTGGGGCGACTGATAAAAAAAGCTGAAAACCTTTTACAAAACATCAAAGATTTTTCTTAGACTGGTTACAGCTTTAACACCGGCAACCGCATTGCCTTCCCTTTGAATCAGAACGGCTTTCATTCCAACCTTATGGGCTCCTAAGTAGTCTTGTTCTAAGCTGTCGCCGACAAAAATTGCTTCCTCTGGCTTCACCTTCAATTGTTTGAGAGCGTGTTTGAAAGCCTCAGGACTTGGTTTTCTCTTTCCCGTTGTGTCTGCACCAACGCAAACATCGAAGAATTCTATAAGACCAGCTCTGGGCAAAATTTGTTTTATGTCGAGTTCATAACCACGAGTCACGACTCCAAGTTTCAGTCCCATATGTTTGAGCCTGCTCAACGAATCTTTCACCTCAGGATAGACGTAGACCTTTGAAAAATTGAACCACTGGCGGTCTATTTCCCTAGCCAACCTTCTAACTGAACGAGTAATTCCGAGATGTTTCAAAATGGCCATGTTCCATTGCGTGTAGAATTCATGTGACGGTAACGCTTTATGTCTTTCAACATCAAATTCTCTGCCGCCCTTCTCAAAGGCTTCCCGTATTTCTTGTATGGACTTGAATACGCCATTGGCTTGTAAAATTCTTCGGAAAGGTTCGCAGGGCTGCTGATAAACTAGGGTGTTGCCCAAGTCAAACAGCACTGCTTTGATTTTCAAAGTCTTAGACACCATGTGACCACACATTCAAGTTAAAGTCTAGTCGATATTTCCTTAAACGTTAATAAGGCTTCACCGTATTCTAGATTCAAGGGTTAACTTACGTTTAGTGAGGGCGGAGCGTTTATGGTCTTCCCCGTTGAAACAGAGGAACGCGTGAAACGAAGAGCCCTCACCATAAGTCAGGATCATTTGCGCAAGGTCGTTGAAATTACTCGCAAAGTACCTCAATTGGTTGATAATTTTGTAAAAGGAGACAAAAATACTGTTAGGCAGTTGCACACTGAGATAAGGAAGGCGGAGGAGGAAGTGGACACGACAAGGCGGATGGTGGCGCAGGAACTCGCAGAAATAGGAGCCATCCTCATCAGCCGAGAAGATTTCTTACGCTTCACTAACCTAGCCAGCGAGATAGCCGACTTCTGCGAGGGCATAGCGTTTCGCTTACTGGAAATAATGGAACGAGGCTGGAAGGTGCCAGCAGACGTGAAGAAGAGTTTAGCCAAGCTCTCTGAAGCAATGTTTGAAAGCGTGTCCAAACTGCGAGAAACCGTCATGACACTGAACTACGGCTCGTCGAAGGTCTTAGAGAAATCTCGAGAAGTCGAGGTGGCCGAACGAGTTGTAGACGACCTGTACCGAGACTTGGAAGTCAAGATTCTGAACAGCAGCATTGATATTCCGGCTTTGCTCCTTCTGAGAGATGTGCTTCAACTCATGGAAGACGCAGCCGACAAGGCTGAGGACGCATCGGATGCTGCTCGCATCTTGGCTTTTGCCATGTGACTCTCAGGACGATTTGTGAGAGATGACGAAAAGAATCGAATCCGAATTCATCGAAAACTTTTTGGTTGTGTGGAACCCTGCCAAAGGCTCAGAATTATATAAGCAAGGATATTATGGCAAACCTGTAGGCATTCCTAAACCTAAAATTATGGAATTTAACGTGCCCCTCATCCTCGACCTCATGGAAGGCTTGTATCTGGTTGAAAAAGAAATGATAACGGTGCATGAAGGAGTCCAGAGAAAAAGGAAAGTGAACGTTGAAAAGCTGCGAAAACGTGCTCGCAAACTCTATGAAGAATTCGACCTGAAATACGCGGTCTATCGAGACCTACGTGACCATGGACTCATCGTCACGCCAGGCATAAAATATGGATGCGACTTCGCCGTTTACAAGCACGGACCAGGCGTCGAACACGCACCCTATATGGTCTCGGTGAAAAAGAATGCGGACCTGATTACCGCCACCGATATTGTGAAGGCTGGGCGACTTGCCACCACTGTACGCAAGCGTTTCATCATAGCCGTGCCAGACCCGGAAACGGAGACCATACAGTACCTCATATTCAAATGGTTCAAGGCGTAGACTTTTTTAGCGTGTAACGATTGTTTGTCACAGAGAAGAATAAGGACTCAGCTAATCTTTCATAAAGCCTAGAGTTCCCTTCGTGTAGAATATGAGTTGCTGTTAAGCCGAGGTATCTCGGCAAAGCTAAAATGATGTTTTATAGTGCCTATAGTTTCCAATCCACAGTGCGAGAACGACTGCTGCTGCTCCAAACATAAGCATGAACCCTAATTCTGTTCGAACAGGGACTGTGGTTTTTACCTGTACTTTCGCACTCCATTCATGCGTTGGCACGTAATATTTCCCTATGGTATTTAGTATATCGCGCAGCTCTTCTACGCTCGTTGAGCTCATAAACTTCCCATGGGTTGCGTCTGCAATGCTTCTCATGAGCTCATCGTTTGAGTCTTGTCCCATTCTGGCAACATGCAATGTGTATATAGGGACGCCTACGTTGTTTGCGCGCCCAGTGGCTTGATAGACTGATTCAATAGGGTTCGGATAGCCATAGTTCGCGAATCCATCAGACACGAGTATGACTGCGCGACTCTTGTTTGAGGAGGCTTGAAAAGTCAAAAGGTCAACAGACGTTTGTAGCCCGCGTCCTATATCCGTGAACTCCTCTAGGCAAGGTGTACCCTCGGTTGCGGTTAGATTTTCTATGCTTGACGTAACTTTGTTCTTGTCCTCTGTCAAAAAAACCGAATCCTTTATTTCACTGTCGAATGCGACAACGCCAAAGCGCACGTTCTGGCTCGAGTTTTGGATGAACTCGACCAAGATGTTCTTGGCAGCCTCAAGCCTTGATGGAAAAACATCTCTAAGACCCATGGATGCTGATACGTCGAGAACTAAGATTATTTCCCCGGCTACATCTTTTTCCATAACCATTGAGACATCCATAGTCTCGTTTATCTCGCTAAAAGTAAACAGGGTCGGATTTGCGAGACTGAAGGTTACGAGCATTATTATGATTAGTTTCAGTGCCAAGCTGATATTGCGCCATGTAGACCTCTGCACCCCCTTTTTCATCGCCATCCTAACAAGTCTGGGAACAGGCGGGTAGTGAAAAACTTCAAGGCTTCTCTTAATTTTTTGAGCGAAGTAGTGACTTGCCAAGGTTAGGGTGATGAAAAGGGGTGTGAGAAGGATTAGTTCTGGTCTCCCAAGTTCTATTAGAGCCAAACTAAACCCCTGTAAACCATGTTAACAATAGAGCCGCAACTAAGAGAGCGGAGAAAACAACTTTGGGAGTTCCGTAATCTTTTGCCTCAATGATAAGCTTGTCATATCTTCCTTTGAGAGCGCCTACCTTGACTTCGTGAGAAATCTGCGAAACAGCAACCGAGAGGCTTTCTATTTCGTCGTTTCTAATCTCGTAAAACTTTCCACTGGTCTTGCCGGCGATTTCCTCCAAGGCTATTGGGTCAGCTTCGCCTATGCCATAGGTTCCGACAAACACAGTGAAAACGGGTATTCCTCGAGTCGCCGCCTCATCAGCCGCCGAGGTCACGTCTATCCCAAAATTACTCTTTCCATCCGAAAACAGCACAATTGCTCTTCCTCCTTCATACGCGCCAAGCGCTCCAATCGCCGTTCCTAGGGCGGTTCCTATTGCCGTGGATGGATGAAAGGTCTGGTTGTCGATATGTTCTATGACACGTGTCCTGTTAGTCGTGGCAGGTACAGTGTCGTTTATTTCTCCAGCAAAAGTCACTAAACCCAAGATGTCCTTTGGATCCATTTTGTTGACCAAGATCTTGGCCATGGACTTAGCGACCTCAAGCCGTGTGGGCTTCAGATCAGAGTAATTCATGCTGTAGGACACGTCCATGAGCAGCATGACAGTGACGGTGTACTGTGCCATCTGTTCCTCAGTAGCCTCTTCGACTGGGACTTCGATGGTGGTTGGGAAGTATGGAGTGGCTAATAAAAATGAAAGTGAGATCATCAGTCCCATTTTCAAGCTGACGTTCATTGTTCGGACTAGTCTTCTGACGATGCGCCACTTAACTAATTCGAAGTGTTTTTCGGCTATTCGCAACTTCTTAAAAGAGAAGCGAAAAAGAACCACAAAAATTGCGCCTAAGATTATCCCTGCAAGGCCGTAGATTGGATTCTCAAACCTGATTGGAAACTCTAGAATAGGCATGAGTTTTCAACCTTGGTCCGGCTGACCCCTTATGCGCATCCGCAACGAGTTGAAAGCTTCTCTTAGTGCGGTATAGAACCCTTGAAGTTGAGGATCACCACCTTGGCCTTGTTCTAAGACGCCCAGCCCCTCATTTACAGCTTGCTCAGCTTCATCAGGTTTTCCTTGCTCAAGGTAATTCGATGCTTCCAGATATCTCCTAAGGCTCTGAAGGTAGTTCTCAAAGTCTTCCAGGCCTTCTAAGTTCTTCAGCCTAGTTCGAAGATCTTGAGCTACATCCGAAGTTGAACCGCCCAACAAGTTTGGATCTAACTGAGAGGCCATGTCTGCAGCATTCTGGTATGTGGAGTTTTTAAGAGATTGAAGGATCTCGGAGATTTTTTGACGTAGATTCTGAGCGGTCTCGTAGTCTCCGTTGTTCACGGCTCTCTGGAGCTGTTGCATGTATTCCTCGATTTGTTTACTCAGATTCAGGTAACCAGTTCCGTTTAGAAGAGTTTTCAGAAGGAGAACATATTGCTTGTAGATTTCCATCTCTCTTTCGTACTGGCTGACTGCCTGTTTCACTCGATCCCTTTGACCTGATGGTATGTAAGAGTAATCTAAACCACTCAAGGCTGATCTATACTTTTCAAAGTCACTTAATAGAGGAGTCAATATCTGAAGAGCTTGCGATGCCTCTGCAGAAGCGTTTTCATATTCACCCTGCAAATAATGATTTATGGCGCTTTCTAAGTTATCACTAATGGCTAATAGATTATTCACTCCCTCAGACATAACATCGGAAGCCCCAGAAAGGGTTTGATAGTTAACCAGCATAGTATGCACATAAGGGTCGTTGGCACGTCCAGCTGCACTAAGCTTTGCCTCGGCGTTATCTAGCGACGCTCGAGCTGCTTCGAGCAGTTGCCTGGCTTGCTCTTCATCATTTTCTGCAAATTGCGTTATGGACTGGTTGTTCATATTAATGGAGGTCAGCGTTAACTCTCCTCCTTCTATGGCTTCAGTCAACGCATCTTCTCCGCCACCCGCGCGAATGCTGAGGAAGACTGCAGTCACAATGAAAACTATCGCAACGAGAGGTATCAGAAGCTTCGGATTAGTCTTTAACCTTGCAATTTTGTGCATGAACATTCAACTTTAAATCGTGCACAATAGGAATATAAGTGTGACCAGCAGCTGGGCTAATGCTTCCGCTTTTTCCTGTAAAAAAACCATGCGAGTATAACAATGGGCAATCCGACTATTGGAATCAGAATTCTGATGTCAAATGCCAACATCGGTTGGACGACGAAGTTCTGCAGCGCCAAAAAATCTTGCAAGCGGATAGGTCTAAACGAAACAGTCGTATCCCCTAGAGCAATGCTGTTTGTCTCTCCTAGAGTGAGCGGTCTAGACACGTTTTCGGTACCTTTGAAAAGAGAAAATGTCATGTTCGACCCTTCCTTCGTGACGGCGGCGCGTATTTCGGGCTTGGAGATTATGGGGAAACTAAACTTATCGGGATCTTCCCTGAACACTTCTGCATCTATGGGCCGTGACAGAACCGTTCTGTACTCGTTGACGTTGAAAGCTTCTGGAATGCCAAAAGTTAGATTGGCAAGCCTCATCGGGACTTCTGGAAACCACTGGAAAGGAAATATGGCATCAGAGGAGTTCTGAATCACCCAAGGAGTGGCATAAAGTTGACGTGGAAAAAATATGTGCGCTTTCTCCCGTTGTTTGGCACATTCGGCTTCTGCATCTACCCAGCCGTAGTTCGGTAGCCATACCTGTATCCATGTTTTGAGGCGAGCATCGGTGAAAGTTCTTGTCGGAACGCCAGCCGCTCTCAATAATGCTTCTGCATAAACGGACC
>Ga0315310_10001031_pt1 | contig 17567 bp, 17 predicted proteins | sample TDP5_MG_FD_203630 | JGI IMG/M metagenome (GOLD analysis project Ga0315310, IMG submission 203630) | Freshwater sediment microbial communities from Lake Towuti, South Sulawesi, Indonesia - TDP5 | ecosystem: Environmental > Aquatic > Freshwater > Lake > Sediment | place: Indonesia: South Sulawesi... | reverse complement strand
TATCGCCCAGGGCCATAGGAGCGAGATATCAAAAGGTCCAGTTCCTTTTCATAGAATAGTGCTCGATCAATGGCCAGGCCCACATCGCCGACTACGACCACCCTTCCCTTCTTCCGAGCCATCCTCGCGGCCTGGTTCACGAGCTTGCTGCTTGGCGTTGCAGCGTAGATTATCACAGCATCGGCTCCAATGCCATCGGTATGATAACCGACATCCTTCTCCACATCGTGCTTGCCAACAACTAATCCAACGTCGGCTCCAGTTCGCTTGGCCAGGTCGACCCTTTCGGGATCCTTATCGATGGCGATAATCCTATAACCAGCAGCTTTAGCTATCTGAACCGCCAGCTGGCCCAAGAGACCAACGCCGAGGATGACGATGGTCTCGCCGAACTGTCTTTCAGCCCTCCTGATGCCGTGCATGGAAATTGCGGCCAGAGTTGTGAATGCAGCCTCCTCAAAGCTGACACCTTCTGGAATTTTGGCGACAAGGTTTCTTGAAACTGCCACAACCTCGGCATGATTTGCATTTTCTCCAGCGCACGCGACCGTATCGCCCACTTTCAAGTCCGCTATATTTCGCCCCACCGCAATTATCGTGCCGGCGGTGCTATACCCAAGATGACCCAATGATTCACGAAACTCCTTCGCGACACCCACCGTTTGCCTAATTCCCTTTTCCTTCGCGTATTCAAGGGCTTTTTTTATGAGAGTTTGATCTTTTAAAACCCCCGAGAGCGAGGAGCGCTCAATTATCGAGAGCTCGGTTCCAACGCTTATCGCGGAATATGCGTTAGCGACCAATACCTCGCTATCGCCACACACCGGCTCTGGCACATCCTCGACGACGACCTTTTTGCCTTTTAAAAAAACCTGTTTCACGGGTACGCACCAAAAAATTATAGCTATCTTCTGACCTTTAATGGCTTCTTTATGCGCTCCCTAACAGCTGGCGGCGCCTTTAAATATGCCCAATAAGCTGCACGGGTGAGCGTAATTCGGGGTGATTTCATGTCTACCCTCAAGAGGTATTTTTTTAGGCTATCCTCGTCAATTTCCACCCCCAATCCGCAATTTTTCGGAACTTTTATGTGCCCGTTTTTTATGCCAAAAGGATTCACGACCACATCCTTGCCACAAATTTCGTATAAGCCTATTTCCTCGTTCGGATATTGGAGCTCCTTCAGAGAAGCTGCTAAATGTAGGTGCGCGGCCACGCCAACGCCGGTCATTACCGACGCCCCGATCATGTATTTCAAACCCAGTTTCGCTGCTTTTTCAATTCCTGCCTTTGTGACCGTTAAACAGCCTAACTTCGATGGATGGAAATTTATTATGTCGGCGGCCTCCTTCTGAGCTATGAGTTCGATATCCGATGGCTTCCTCAGGCTTTCATCCACCATTATCTCAGCTCCCACGATTTTTCTCAAATTCCGCATGCCATCTAGGTCGTTCCACTTAATCGGCTGTTCTACAATGGCGATATCATATTTTTCAAGCCTCTTTAGGGATTCAGCTGCTTTCTTTACAGTTCCGTATGCTTGATTGGCGTCAATCCTGATCAAGACATCGGGGCCAACGGCGCTTCGGATACTTCCCAGATTGACGGAGTCTATATCATCCTTTCCAGTTACTTTGACTTTCAAGTGCGTTATGCCCTTTGATACCCATTTTTGAGCGACTTTGGCCATATTTTTGGGAGAATCCAGAAAAACCGTTCCAGAAACCGGGATTTTATCCCTAAAAGATCTGCCGAGCTTTTTGACAAATGAGGCCTCTTCCAGCTTGCCTAATGCATCAATAATCGCTGTCTCTAGGGCCAAAAACGGGGCGTAGTCGAAAAGGGTTTTTTGTAAGAACTTATCTTGTATTTGGGGAAGTGCCCTTTTTGCCTCAGAAAGATCCATTTCAGTGATTTCGTGTACGACTTTCTCACATAGGGCATAGGAGTTATAAATATCAGTAAAATACGGTGTTCCTTCCCCTATGCCTACTGTATCATCGGCATAAAGCCTAACCAACAAATGATTTGTCCACTTTTCCTCTCCCCAAATCAAGCCTATCTTTACGGGGAATTTAAGCACACCAATTTCTATACGCGATATCTTGGGCATTTAAACCACCAAAGCAACAGAAAGTCATTTAACAAGCTCGTCAATGATTTCCCCCAACAATTTCGCCGAATTTTCTCGATTTATCTCCTTAGACATTTTCATTGCATTTTCGGAAAAAAATTCATGCCGTTTAAACAAGGTTTCGACGGCTGTCTGAAAATTTTCCACATTTTCCGCGGAGGTGACCCCGATTTTGTACTTCTTGATCAGATTTTCTGACTCCTGCGTGCCACCAAAAAGGAGAATCGGTTTGCCGCACGCCGCATATTCATAGAGTTTTAGCGGTATCGCATACTGGGAATATATGCTCCTCCTGATGGGCACTATCCCGATATGGGCGGCTGAGATATAATATGGAACTTCTTCTCTTGGCACCTCCCCTACAAGAAATAAATGATGTCTTAATGAGGCATGTCTTTCCATTATGCCTTTTAATTCCACCCTTGACTTTTTTCCGACCAGTACTAGGTATACGTCTTTTCTCCCGCTGTGTTCAAGATATTCAAAGAAAACCCTCACCAATTCAGGAATGTTGTGATACACCGCAAAGCCCCCCTGATACATTAGGACAATGCCCTTTTCTGGTAGCCCCGGTATCCTTTTGGGCCTTAATTGACGAGGCTTGAATACCTCGATATCTGCCGCGTTCGGTATGACCGTAATTTTCTCTTTAGGAACTTCGTATTCTTCCTCAATGATTTTGCCCAATCCATCCGTTACCCCTATGACGCGGTCAGCCGCATTATATCCAAATTTCTCTAATTTACTCACGATTTTGTAAAATAACGATCCTTTGGTGAATACCCCCTGTAATACTAGCCCCGATGCCCATGGATCCCTGACATCCACGACAACTGGGACCCCAGAAATTTTTCTGCATACCGCCGCCGCAAGAACCGGGAAGAACGGGGGGGAAGTAACATAAATTGCTCTGTAATGATGGTTTCTGTTGTTTTTTAAAAAGCAAAAAATAGCTCTAATCGTGAAATTTACATTGATCAAAAGGCTTTTTATAGATAAACCAGGCCGATGGTGCCCAACAATAAAAATTTTTTCGAAAACGCCGTTTCTATGCATTTTTTTCTTTCCAGGGGATATCAAGTGGTTTTCGTACTTTCGGATATACTTGAACATGTCCATAATCCTTTGAACCCCCCCTCCCTCTGGATAATCAGCTCCGAAAAATATGGCAATTTTTTCCTTCATGCCATCGAACCATTTACCACAAATCTAACCTTACCATTTTTTTAAGGATTTGATGTATTTCTCCACTTCTTGATCTGTTAACTTCCTGATTATTCTTGCGGGATTTCCGTATGCAAGCGATTTTGCTCGGATATCCCTGGATACAACCGATCCAGCCCCGATCAAGCTATGATCTCCAATTTTAACTCCTGATAATATTGTCGTATTTCCGCCGATCCTGACACCATTCCCAATCTTGGGCCCGTTTAATCCCTCCCCCATGACTATGTACTTGTTATCCAAGGTTACGACATTCGGCGCGACGAATACGAAATCACCAATTTCGGTCGATTGTGTGATGTAACATCCGCTTTGGATGAAGGATTTATTGCCTATTTTGACGTATCCGTCCAAGATCGCTTTTGTGCCGATAATGCAATCGTGCCCAACGATGGTATTTTCTCGGATCATCACACCATGGCCGGTTTTGAAATTATCCCCAATTTGAACATTCGAATAAATAATGGTCCCGCTTCTGATAATCGCATTTTTACCTATCCTTGTCTTATTTCCAATTTCTCCCAAGCGACTCGCGGAAAAATCTGCCCCCTCCATTTCCTTTTTAGTTGGGTGGCCAACTATACAGAAATCGCCTATGGTCGAGTTTTCTCCTATTTCCACATTTGGGTAGATTTTGCAATAATCGCCTATTTTTACATTCTTTCCAATTTTGGCATCCTTAGAGATTATCGAGCCAACCACGAATGGACCTCTTCGGCACTTTCATAAATTCTTTTGATTGCGAGACATATCTTATCGATCAGGTCAGCATCCATGAAATTGTGTATGGGGAAACAAACTATGTTTTCAGATAAGTACTCTGTATTTGGCAATTTTCCAGTTACAAAGCTTCTGTAAGCCTCTAACATATGTAATGGTGGATAAAAGTACTTTTTAGTCATTATATTCTCCTTGCTGAGCGCATCGCATAGGGCGTCTCTACTTAATCCGAATTTGTTCTCATCTATGACGATCGCAAAATCCTTATGCGCAGAAACCGAATTTTCTGATATCTTCTGATACTTTAATCCATGAATGCCCCTCAATTTTTGCTTATAAAGTTTAACGTATTCGTTCCTATTTTTAACAAAGGTGTCGATGTCCCTCAGCATGTAAAGACCCAAGGTGGCGTTTATCTCTGGCATTCGCGCGCTCAGACCCGGAATTTTGCAGGTGTAGTCAGGATAGTTTCCATAATTTCTCGTAATTTCGATTGTTTTGGCCAGTTCATCGTTGTTTGTTGTAAGGATCCCTCCTTCCATGGTGGTGAGCAATTTTGTTGGGCTCGCGCTGAATATCTCCACATCCCCAAACTGCCCTATCTTTTTACCATCGTGAACCGAACCCAAAGCATGCGCAGAATCGAAGACTATTTTTAAATCCCAATCTTCGGTAATTTCTCGTAGCGCTTTTACGTCGCACGGATTTCCAAATAGGTGAACTGGCAAAATGCCAGCTGTTTTATCCGTTATTTTTTCCTGCAAATCCTCTATTGAAATGTTAAAAGTTTCTGGATCACAATCGACAAATTTTATTTTACAATCGTTCCAGTAAGCTGCATGTGCAGTTGCAGAGAATGTAAAGCTTGGCACCAAGACTTCCTTATTCCTCAACCCCAATGCCTGTATTGAGAGTAATAAACCGGAAGTACAAGAAGATAACAACACGACATTTTTTACGCCAATGTATTCTGAAACCGCGTTTTCTAGTTTCTTAACGTAATTATTTACGCCGCTCACCATATTGCTTTTCAGTATTTTCTTTATCTCTTCGAGAAAGGGGCCATCTACATATTTATCTATGGATGGTTTTATTATCGGCACCATCTTTTCGAATATCGGCTTTCCACCCAAAATGGCTGGTTTTTCATTCATTCACGATCTCCTCCTTGATGATTTTTTCCATGAATTTTTTTGACGTTTGAGGCCTAAAATTCAAAAGAGCTTTGGCTAAAGAGATGTCAGCAACAGAATCGTATTCAACGAGTTTTGATTCCTTTGAAACAACTTTTGCATTTGGATAAATTTTATGCACCATTTGAAGGATCTCCTTGATCTTAATGCCTTTGCCGGAGCCGATATTTATTATCTTTCTATTTGCCGCCTCACGGATAATCGATGAGTAAAACGCATCTGCAACATCCCCAGCATGAACAAAATCCCTGTATTGCTCGACACCGAAAACTTCAATGGAATCACCTCTTTTCGCCTTGTCCACAAATGAATAGATTACCCCCTTATTCCCCCGGCCGTAAACGTTAAATAATCTCAGGATTACATAATCCACGTCAAAATTTTGAGAGTATGTCAAAATCAATTTTTCGCATATGGACTTATGCCACGAGTAAACATTGTTCGGATTGAGCGGGTGATTTTCGTTTATCGGAAGATCCTGAGTTACGCCGTAAATAGCTGCTGTTGAAGGGAAAATTATTTTTTTATTTCCCAATCTGCATGCCTCTAAAACATTTTGCAGCGAAAAAACATTTAACTTAAAACTTATCATTGGGTCTTCCTGAGCAGCTCTCGCGTCCGGAAGCCCAACTAGATGAACGATAACATCATGTTTTTCCACAACTTTTTTCAAATCTGGAAAATCAAAAACATTACCCTTTATTAATTTCCCATATTTGCTTGGGCCACGTATATCAAATACAGAAACTTCATAGCCCACTTTCGTGAGCTTTTGAGCTATGTGTTGGCCTATGAAGCCGGCACCACCTGTAATCATTACATTCATGCTGTTCCGCACCCAGTTCAAACATGGCCTCTCGCTCTTATGACCTCTTCGCTTGCCCCTATGAATATTTCTGCTAATTTTTCCGAAGAATACTTTCTGGCTTCTTCGTAAGCATTTTCCACTATTTTCTTTCCCAACTTTTGATCAAAAAGAATTTTTTGGATTTTTTCCGCGATGACTTCTGAATTTTTTGGTGGTATGAGCAGCGCAGTTTTGTTATCAGAAGCGATTTTAGGAACATCTCCGACTCTGGTAGCAATAACGGCCCTCTTTAGAGCCCACGCATCATACATCACCCTAGTGCCGAATAGCTCGCTTAGGGATGGTGCAACCACTACGTCCGATGCGACGACATAATCCGGAATTTCCAAATAAGGTTTTTCCCCTACAAAAGTGACAGAACTTTCCAACCCATGATCTTTAACTAGTCGTTCTAAATTCTCCTTTTCTTCCCCCGCCCCTACAATCAATAAATGACAATTGATCTTTTTATCGAGTATTTTCATTGCCTCAATAAGATATTCTACCCCTTTAACTTTCGTCAAAGCACCGACGTACAAAATAGCCTTTTTATTTTCAAGGCCCAATTTTTCCCTAAGGCTTTTTCTACCGTTGCCATATGAAAACAAATCGCTATCTACCCCGGGAACGGCCCTGAATGCTCTTTTCTCCGATGTTAGTTTCAGTTTCATATCCTTGAAAACCCTACATACATATTCGCTCCCCATAACCGCATCAAATGGTAGACGTAGAAATGTTTTCTCGAGAAAAGAGATAATGTACCCCTTAGGGAACGGGGCGAGTTCATGCCAAATTTCAAAAGTGCTCTGAAATTTGAAAAAAATTACGGGTATTTGGTACCTAAATTTGATCAATAAAGCTAGGATCCCGGGGTATTCACCACCGAAGCATATAACATCCGGGGAAAAATCTTTCACCGCTTTATAAACCGCTCGCCTGCTTTTCAGTATCTGAACTAACCTACCTAATATCGCTGAAAAGTGGACTGGCTCGCCCTCGGACTCGATCACCTCCCGAATTTCGACTTCTTTCGGATACATTTGCGAGAGACTTCCGGTAAGTTTATTGGAGATTAAACAAACTTTGTGTCCCCTCTTTGTCAGCTCTTTCGAGAGAATCCAAAATGTTATCGCGCCGCCGCCAATTCTCTTTGGACTTTCTTCCTGAATGAAACATATTCTAATTTTAATCCCCTCTGTGTTTCGGTTTAGAACTTCTAGATTTCTAGATCCTACCCTTGGCGGGACGCGACCGCCATATAAACCTCTTCAATTCTGTTAGATATATTCCCCCAATCGTAATTTAGAGCTTGTTTAAATCCTTCTTTTGCCAGATTTCTTTGTCGTTCTTCGTCTCTCAGCAAAAACAACAATTTATTCGCCAAATCCTTAATATTGCGTGGCTCAAAGAAAAGCCCGCCCATTTTACCGGTGGCCTCCACCAACGGTTCAATCTCGCTCGCGACAAATGGTACACGTGCAGCCATGGCCTCAATTAACACTATCCCAAAACCTTCTACTGTGCTGGGCAAGCAAAGCACTTGTGATGACTTAAGGATCCTCACTAAATCTTGGTGCCTTTCGACAAACCCTAAGAACTCAACGTGCTCCCGCAGCCCTAGCTTACTAACCAATAATCGCAGATCGCCTTCTTGGGGTCCAGTTCCCACTATTTTACACTTTATGTCTGGCATTTTCCTCCTGATCGTACATAAGGCTTTAATCAAATCATCCACGTGCTTATATTCAACAAGCCTCGAGATGCAGCATACTGTTGGCTCTGGGTATTTTTCTGTCTTGATCCTCTCGTATTCCTCGATTTCGATTCCATTCGGCACGACTTTTATACTACCTTCATTCACCCCTTCTTTGAGCAATTTTTTCTTTACATAACTGCTAACGGCTATGAACTTGTCCCATCTCTTACTCAGCACATACCTCTCTAGGAGTTCTCCAAAAATACCACTCGTCCCAATGTTTTTGATCCACTCGCCCACCCAAACGTCATGATAAGTCGCGACCGCCGGGATTCCTTGCTTTCGAGAGATCCTCCAAGCAACGGGATAACTGACGAAACTCTGGCCATCGACGATGTCAAAATTTTTCAGCGCAGCTTGGGCGCCTCCGATAATAAAGCCTAATCTCTCGACCAAGGAGCCCTTTTGTGAATATTGTCTTTTAGCACCTGGCCTGATGATTTCAATCCCAGAAAATTTATCCTTCCTCGGGGTTCCGCGCTCTCTAGAGGCGATAACCGTTATATCGTGCCTCTTGGCCAAGTGCTTAGCAACATAAAAAGCCCTGGCCTCCACACCTCCCCTTATTTCGAGTTCCCCGCTTTTTGGAAAGAATTCTGTGACGATGGCTATTTTCATATTTCCCATCAATTAACTAGCTGGGGTGCCTCAATAATAATTTACTTATCAAAGTTTCGCTTTCTCTATCGCCACGATTCTTGTTTTAGCTTTAGCCCTTGCCCGATAAATTGGCGGTGATGCTAACAAACAGTTAACAATCCTTTTAGGAAATGGGTCTAATCGTCTGCAAAATTAGTTTCAAGAAAATCTTTATTCCGCTCGCTATCGTCGTCCCCCTCGCTCTAGAGTAAGCGGTATAAAAGCATTTCACCGGCACGCCTTTCAGCCTGAGCCCTTTTTGCCTTGCCTGAATAATTATCTCGGAAGAAACCTCGTAGCGATCGCTTCGGATGCGTATCGCCTCAAGCGCTCGTCGATTGAAAGCTCTAGAGCCGGATTGGGAGTCGGTAAGTACCCCGCTGAAGAGGTAGGTGATCAGATTTAGGGCAAAATTTCCGAGACGCTTGTGAAGAGGTATGCCAAGATGCTGCCTGACGCCTATTGCTAAATCCCCTCCATCCAAAGCCTCTAACAACTTTCGCACAGCTTTAGGGTCGTGCTGCCCATCTGCGTCGAAGGTAACGGCGCGATCAGCCCCCTGTTCGCGAGCCACCCTCAGACCAGTCCTAAGCGCTGCCCCAAGCCCCATATTTTTGGGATGACTAACGACCAGCGCACCCTTGGAACGAGCAATTTCAGCGGTCCGATCGCGGGAGCCATCATCGACCACTATGACCTTCGAGTAACCCTCCCGCCTAAGGGTATCGAGCACCCCACCTATCGTCCGCTCCTCGTTATACGCGGGCATGACCATCCAGACGTTCATCTCAATCCGCCTAGTGATATGCACCGCGCGGATTAAGCGCCTTTCGTCAACTTTTATGGTGAGATGTCTAGTCAAAGTGGGTGAACATGAAGACTGAAATCGTGGAAATTGCCTTGCCGGAGGGCTGCCAGCTGATCTTGGGAATGTCGCATTTCATAAAAACCGTTGAGGATGTACATGAGGCGCTAGTGAACTCCGTGCCCGGAATCAAATTCGGCCTCGCTTTCTGCGAATCTAGCGGACCTTGCTTGGTTCGAACGAGCGGGACGGATGAGGAACTCCGCGAGCTAGCCGCCAAACATGCCCTAAAATTGGGTTGTGGACACTGTTTCCTCGTCATCATGCGCGGGGCTTATCCGATTAACGTGCTCAACGCCATAAAGCAAGTGCCGGAGGTCTGCTCCATCTTCTGCGCAACCGCCAACCCTATCGAGGTAATTGTCGCTGAAACTGAACAGGGGAGAGGCATCCTGGGGGTAATCGATGGGCTGAGGAGCAAGGGCATAGAAGGGCCGAAAGACGTGGCGGAGCGGAAGGAGTTCCTCCGGAAGATCGGCTACAAACTTTAACGGGGCTCCACCAAATTCAGGAATTCCCTGACCCCCTGCTCTAATGAAACCTTGGGCTTATATCCCAAGAGTTTCATGGCCTTTGTGATGTCGGCCTGGCTATGTCGGATGTCGCCCGGCTTGGCATCCATGTAAATCGGCTTGAGGTGGGTCTTTCCGGTGAGCTTCAAAAAAATCTTGCACAGCTTTTTTATGGTCGTAGCTTCACCGGTACCGATGTTAAACACCTCGCCAGCTGCACCCTTGCGATCTAAGGCAAGTAAGGTCGCTTCAACCACGTCGCCGATGTAGACGAAATCGCGGGTCTGTTCGCCGTCCCCAAAAATGACTTGTGGCTGATCCCTTCGGATGCGCTCTAGAAATTTGATCATCACCCCAGCATACTCTCCCGTCTGCCTTGGCCCATAGACGTTGAAATATCGCAGGCGGACGGTCTCTAGCCCATAAGCTTCGTAAAAGGTTTGACAATGCCTCTCGGCGGCCATCTTTGATTCGCCGTACGGCGATATGGGCTTCAGGGGCGCATCCTCGCTTATCGGAAGTTTTGAGGGGGCGCCATAAACTGCACTTGAAGATGCGTAGACGAATCGTTTGACGCCCACCTCTAAGCTGGCTTTAAGTAGATTTAGGGTGCCCAGCACGTTCACCTCGTTCGTGAGCGCTGGGTTTTTCATCGATAGGGGCACGCTCGCGATCGCCGCCCCATGGATGACCACGTCTACGCCCTCGAGGGCCTTCTCCACCGTCCGGGCTTGCCTTATATCGCCCTCCACGAAGCGGAAGCCCGGCTCATCCAGATGGTGCTCGATGTTTTTCAGGCTGCCAGAGGAAAGGTCATCTAGGACCACGACCTCATGGCCATCGAGCACGAGCCGGTCCACAACGTGGCTACCTATAAACCCAGCTCCGCCCGTCACCAAGACCTTCATCTCAGCCCCTTCCCATATCGATGCCTAAATTAAATAAGCAGATAGATAGCCGTTGAGGAGGATAGCATGAAAACTTGGTTTAAGGAGATAGCCTTCTCGACCCGCCAGCAGCGTGAAATAGTTGACCTGACCGATGAAGTCCTCGCGGCTGCGAGCGAGTCAGGCATTAGAAACGGCCTACTCGTGGTTCAGCTGCCCCATGCGACAGCTGCACTGGCGTTGAACGAGGGCGAGGAAGGGGTGATGCAGGATTTGCTGGATAAGCTTGACGATTTGGTGCCCGTCCGCGGAGGCTACCGCCATGACTGCATAGACGACAACGCCCACGCGCACTTGAAGTCGGCCTTCTTGGGGACGTCGGCCGTGCTCCCAATCGTTGACGGTCAAATAATTCGTGGCACATGGCAGAATTTTCTAATAGTCGAACAGGATGGCCCCAGGAGGAGAAAGCTAGCGGTCTTCCTATTGGGGGAATAGCTGAAGCTTGAGAGCTTGGCGTAAAGGTGCCTGAAACAGTGGGATTACTTTCAGCGACCTCTCTCCCCAAAAGTGGTTTGAATATATCCCCGGAGGAAAGCATGAGTATTATGAGAAAGTGTGTTTACAACGTCGATGTAAACTTCTTCAAAAACTGGAATTCAAGAATGGCATATGTTTTAGGTCTAACGTTTTCCGATGGAGGCGTTTACAAAACTACCCTCTCGTGGCAGCTTCAGATGAGGGACAAGGAGCTTCTCTTCAAAATAAGGAACGCGATGAAAGCTAATTACCCCATCGAATTTTCTGTCAAGAAAAACGCAGCTAGGTTAAGGATCTCGAATCCTTTGCTTATTGAAAGTTTAAAACAGTTCAGACTTACTTCAGATAAAATCGAATTTCCTACTATCCCCTCGGAGTTCTTTCGGGATTTTCTAAGGGGGTTCTTAGATGGTGATGGCTGGATAATAGCTAACGCAAGAAAACATGAAATTTGTCTGGGTTTTGTGAGCCACGACCATGGATTTTTAGAGGAGCTTGTAAAGAAGCTGAATGAGCATGTTTTACTCACGTCTAATAACATCAGAACCCAGAAAAAATTAACTAAGAAAGGTAAAGTCTCAGTTACCTATTCAATCGAGTGGTATAGCACAAATGCGCTAAACATCATCAAGTTTCTATACGATGACCTGAAAAACGATGATTTGTATCTAGAAAGGAAATACGAGCGGCAGCGAGAAGCGAGGAGCCTTTACACAGAGATACAAAAAGGCCGAAAGTGGAGAGAAGTGGAAAGTAAATATTACATGCCCATGGAAAAACTGCTTTCTGAACTTCATGCAGAGAAAAAACTGACGGGTGTTCAAATAGCAGAAGTGCTAGACGTAAGTTCGGCCGCGATATATAGGTGGCTGGAGAAAACAAAGGTGAGACTACCTACTAAAAGGAAAGTTATCCTCGTTAAATGCCCCCTATGCGGCTTGCAGTTCAGGCGACGTGGCATTAGAAAATATTGTTCACCAACCTGTACGGCCCGCGCTAGGCGAAGTGGGGAAATGGTGAAATGCACTATCTGCGGTGGGGAGATTTATCGGACGCGGTGGTGGTTTAAGCGGAATATTTACCCCCTCTGCTCACTGGAATGTTGTGGGAAATGGCATAAATTGCGCTTAGAAACCAATTTGAGACGTCGGTGCGAGAAAACTGGTCAATTTTTACCCAACATTTCTAATCTTTCTATGCAACAAGAAGGGCGTTTTTAATGCGTGCAACGAGTAATCCACATAATGCTGTTGGGGAGACATTACGGAAGCTAGAGGAAAAAGCGAAGGCGTGTCGGCGTTGCAAATTACATAAAACGCGGACGAATGTTGTGTTTAGCGATGGGCCGCCGGCGGCTGAGGTCATGATAGTTTCAGAGGCCCCTGGGTTTTGGGAAGATCAAAAGGGCGTTCCGTTCGTAGGAGCAGCTGGCAAAAACCTCAATGCGCTCTTGCATGAAGCCGGATTGAAAAGGGGGGATGTATACATTTGCAATATCCTTAAATGCCGACCGCCAGGAAATAGGGACCCCCTACCCGACGAGATCGAGGCATGCCGCCCATTTCTTGAAGGACAGATCTCTACAATAAAGCCAAATCTTGTAGTCGCCCTTGGTCGAATAGCAGCAGGGGAGCTATTGGGCAAAACCGTAACGATGAGCAAGGAACATGGATCTTTATTAGATTGCACCTATGCTGGCGTGAATTTCAAGCTCTTTCTGACCTACCATCCTGCTGCAGCCATATACAGCGGTCGGACGAAGCTTGAACTACAAAACGACTTCAGAAAGCTCAGGGAGATACTCGAGAAAGTTTAGCGGACCTAACTGCGGGTTCTGTTATAGGTCCTGTCAGCGGCAATTTGGACTGTGCCCTAACCGACTTTGCTCACTACATTTTTAACTTGAATCCAACAACCACAATTAGGGAACAAGTTGAAAATAGGACTACCTTCAGCCGGGAAAATCTTATTTTGGAGAAAAAAGAAACCAGCCCAGAAAATCTACCTGAGAAAAGTGAAGCGTGGGGAAGTAGTTCTGGAAATGAGGGGGATTACAAAGCGTTTTCCTGGTGTACTCGCAAACGACCACATAGACTTTGATATAAAGGCCGGCGAGGTTCACGCTTTGCTCGGAGAGAACGGCGCGGGCAAGACGACCCTGATGAATATCATGTATGGCCTCTTGCAGCCCGATGGGGGCGAAATATACGTCTACGGCAAGAAAGTGACCCTGGGATCTCCTAAGGATGCCATCGATTTGGGCATAGGGATGGTTCACCAACACTTCATGCTCGCTGAACCGCTCACGGTAACCGAAAACGTTCTGCTGGGGCTTAAATCCGATAGGGGGGCCTTCCTCGACCTTAAGCAAGCCGAAAAGAGGATAATTGAATTATCCAAGAAATACGGCCTCAAGGTAAACCCCAAGGCTAAAATTTGGCAGCTCTCGGTTGGCGAACGACAACGCGTCGAGATCCTCAAGGCCCTTTATAGGGGCGCCCAGGTACTAATCTTGGATGAACCAACATCTGTGCTCACCCCTGGGGAGGTGGAGGAGCTCTCGAAGGTCCTTCAGCTGATGGCGAGGGAAGGATTAGCAGTTATCCCTTTCATCACCCACAAATTGCCCGAGGTGATGGCGATAAGCGATCGCGTGACGGTGCTCAGGAAAGGTAAAGTTGTGGGGAAGTTCAAAACGAGACGCACAGATAAGAAAGCCTTAGCCAGAAAAATGGTCGGGCGAGAGGTACTGTTCAGGCTGCCTAAACGTAGAATGAAGAGGGAAAAAATCGTCCTCGAGGTCGAGAAGCTCCATGCCCTGAGCGATATGGGGGTACCCGCTCTTAAGGGTGTATCATTTTCTATTCACGAGGGGGAGATCTTGGGCATAGCTGGGGTAGCGGGAAACGGGCAGCACGAACTCGCAGAGGTCATCGTGGGCTTGCGCAAAGCCACCGCGGGGAAGGTGCTCGTTAAAAAGGAAGATGTGACAAACTTTCCACCTCGCGAAATCATCAAGCGTAGTTTGGCCTACATTCCAGAGGATAGGATTGGAAGGGGTCTGGTCATGGACTTCTCCATCGCGGAGAACCTCGTCCTTGAAACCCATGCCGATCCTCCCTTCGCCCATAAATGGTTTTTACCGTTCAAGAAGCAGTGGTTTATCAATCGGGATGAAGTTGACAAATACGCCGAAAAGCTGATGTCCGAATTTAACATCATGGCCCCAAACAAGGACGCGCTTGCAAGACAATTATCCGGCGGGAACTTGCAGAGGCTAATCTTGGCCCGAGAACTCTCTCGGGAACCCAACATCCTCGTAGCGGAACAACCAACAAGAGGGCTAGATGTTGGGTCCACGGAGTACATCCGACGCAGGCTATTGGAGCAGCGAGGAAGGGGGGCGGCGATTTTGCTCATTTCCGAGGACTTGGACGAGGTAATGCAAATGAGTGACCATATTGTGGTTATGTACAGGGGAGAAATAGTCGGATTGATTCCCGCTGCTAAGGCCAAAATCAAAGAGATAGGCCTAATGATGGCTGGAATAAAGCGGGCATCTTGAAAATTTTGTTCTTGCCTCGCTCTTCTGCCTCAGTGGAGGGCAATTGAAGATGCGATCTTCGAGGCTGGATAAGGACCTACTCACGGAAGTAGCTGAATCTCCTAAAATAATCTTGTATCCCAATCTCGATGTAAGGAATACTCCGTTACAAGTCCACAATAGGGGGCAATATCGTATTCTCCCTCGCCCATCAGTTTTGCGTAAAGGCAGCTTCGTTATCTCTTCTTAATAAAAGGTTTCATCAATGCCGATGGGGCGGTTGCCCTTCGGGAGGCCACAACTAAGGCAATTATGCATGTAACAAAAGGCAGCGTCAACATCAGTTGCCAAGGTATAGGAATCCCATATGCCTGAAATGCGGACTGAATGGAATATATAATCCCGAAAAGAAAAGCCCCAAAGAGTACTTTAATTGGAGACCAATTTGAAAGGATGACTACCGAAATTACGATAAATCCGCGCGCGGCGCTCATAAAGTGTGTGAATGAGCCAGTTATCCCTAAAGATAAAAAACTTCCTGCCAGTCCCGCCAGCGCCGTCGCCAGCAAAACACACATGAACCGGATTTTGTTAACGTTGATGCCCAAAGCATCCGCTGCCTCCGGATTTTCCCCTACCCCCCTAATTTTAAGTCCAAATGTAGTTTTAAATAACAAGATCCAGACCAATGGGACGAGAATTATGGATAAGATTATCAACGGTATTGAAGAAACAGTACCGACAAGGGGAACCCTACCGTAGACATCCGTCACGCATTTTATAAAGAGAAAGCTCGATAGCCCAATAGACAAAATATTGATCCCGATCCCAGTGACTATCTGACTCATGCCAAGTTTTATCACGAGAAAAGCTATAATCGCCCCCATCATCAATCCGCTAAGAGGCCCAAATACCATCCCCAACCAAAGGTTATTAAGAAAAACGGCGGCAAGGTAGCTCATGAAAGCCCCCATCAGTATTGTCCCTTCAATTCCGAGGTTCAAAACCCCCGATCGCTGGCCGACCAATTCTCCTATCGCCGCTAACAAGATGGGGGTTGCGAGGAGTGTGCCAGTGGAAAGAATATACTCTATCATTCTCTCCCTTACCTTATCTTATAAAGCCACACTGCACAAATGATCACAATAGCCTCGACAAAGATCATTACGAACCTCGACACCCCTGCCGCTGCCTCCATCAAATATCCGAGAGCCGTAAGGAATCCGAAAAGTAACGAAGTTCCTATGGTTGCTAACGGATTGTTTTTCGCCAGGAGGGCCGCAGCGATGGCTATGTAGCCATATCCCCAGAAACCCACAAAGCTCCCTCCACCGGGCGAAAATCCCCGCAGCAGGCGATGATGTATCCCCGATACTAGAGTCATACCTGCAATCCCACTTAGCCCGCTGCTTATGACCATCGTGGAGAGCAATGTCTTAGGCACATTTATGCCGGTAGTTTGGGCCACTTTGGGGCCGTAGCCTACGCATTTGATTCGATATCCTAATGTAGTTTTGTTAAGAATGACGTATGCCAAGACCGCACAAACAAGTGCTACCAAAATTCCCACGGTAATTCGGGTCCCTGGAACGATTATCGAAAATCTGGCGGCTTCAGGGATAAGTGGCGTCTGATTGAACAGGAAAACAGGATCCCTCAGGGGTCCGGCTAAAAGAAACTCAACTATTAGAACTGCGATAGGACACATTAGCATGCTTACAAGGATCTCGCTCGTGCCGTATCTCGTCTTTAATAGGGCGGGGAGCAATCCCCATATGCATCCCCCTCCAAAGCCTGCAAGAAGCATCAAAATAAAATATATTGGGGCTGAAGTGTTCAAATTTAGCGCCACCAAAGTTGCAAATAACCCACCCATCCATAACTGTCCTTCCGCACCGATGTTCCAGAAATTTGCCTTGAACGCTAGAGCTAATCCCACTCCGATGATCATTATGGGCATGGCATAAACGACAATATCTCCGAGTTTAAACGGGCTTTGAAGTAAAATGGTGAAGGAATCTCTATACGCGACGAGGGGATTTACACCGCTTGTGAGCATCAAAACGGCGCCGCTCAACAACCCTACCGATAATGCTATTAGTGGGGAGAATTGTCCAATATAACGCCCCACGTTTGTAGACATTTAACCCCCAAACTGTTTTTGGATAGAGTTTATATATAATACACAACTTAAAATTGTAGTACACAACTAAAAAAATGGAGGGAGAAGATGAATAAAAAGTTCCTTCGACATCAAAAGGGAATCACGTGGGTCCATGGAATAATCATCGTTGTTGTCATTGCCATCGTCGCAGCAGGAGTGTGGCTCGCGATCAGAAAACCACCTGCACCCCCGAGCAAAGAACTCAAAGTAGGTGTAATACTTCCAGGCACGGTCACGGACTACGGATGGGATTACGCACCTCTGATAGCTTTGAACAAGCTTGAGGCAGATATACCCGAAGTTATCGTAGGGCACAAATTTGTCGAGCTGGTGGAACCTGCTGAAGCAGAGGGCGCGATTAGAGATCTGATGGCCGCAGGTTACAATTGGATCTGGGCTTGGGGTTTCCAGTACAGGGAGGCTGTTGCGGCAGCTGCAGTTGGTGCACCAGAAGGAACGTACTTCACAATAAACGAGGGGAGACCAGCGGATGCTGTCTCGGGCAAAATTGACGTCATCGACGAGTGGCCGAACAAAACTGC
>Ga0315310_10001030_pt1 | contig 17573 bp, 11 predicted proteins | sample TDP5_MG_FD_203630 | JGI IMG/M metagenome (GOLD analysis project Ga0315310, IMG submission 203630) | Freshwater sediment microbial communities from Lake Towuti, South Sulawesi, Indonesia - TDP5 | ecosystem: Environmental > Aquatic > Freshwater > Lake > Sediment | place: Indonesia: South Sulawesi... | reverse complement strand
TTTATTTTTGCGCCCTACAGAGTCCGAAGTTTTTCGGCGTCAAGAAATTCCGCAGTAATGAACAAACTATTTTCTAAAGCCTACGCTCACCGACTCGCAGGCGTCGCTAACCCGTTCCTCCTTATTCGTCCCGATTTATTCATCGGGACCCTCCTCCTTTTTGTCATACTAGAGGTTCCAGCCCTAAAGCCGGATGGTTCACCTTCTTCAAATATGAGAGAAGTTCGTCTGTCGTACCGGCAACTGACTCGTCAGCGATTTTATCTATCAGGTCGGGAACTCCTTCCTCTTCACACCTTTTCTTAAATTTATCTCCCAGTGCTTCTTTGAGCTCCTTTGTCATCCACACTATGCGCCTTATTCCACCGTCGGCAGAGATGAATTTCCTGCTCACGATATACAGCCTTCCAATGCCCATAAAGCCCGGTGTCTGCGCTCCTCCTCCCACGGAACCAGCGAGGGTGCTGAAGGTCATACCTATTGGAGTCATTCCCCCATATTCTCTATTGACAATCATAAAACCATTCGCCTCGGGAAGTATGGCTATGATACACTCAAAACAGCCACAATTTTTTATCAACAGGCCATTGGCAAAATAGGAGTGATTATTGGCCAGTGTTAGATTATATACGTGAGCGAACTCACCTCTATTTCGAACTTTTTCTATTTTGGTAACAATATCCAAAAAATAGTCAGAATTGAGCGCTGGCCTAAGGACTTTCGCTTGAGGCAGCAAATCGATAGCCCTTTCAACGTTAGACGTTACGGGTCGAAATTTACCCGTCCTGTAATAAAAGTAAGTGCTGGGACTAAGAATATTCTCTATTCCTGGTATGTCCGATAAAGCTTTCCCTACGGAAAAAGGTAACACCTGCTCCTGCGTCTTATCAATCTTGCCTTCCCTTGTTAATGAAGCATTTTCATTCAAAATCGCTCTCTTTTCTGGATGCTTTGAAGGGATCAAATTGGAAAAATTCAGGAGATTCTTACCATAAAATACTATTTTATAAACAGAACCGGATTTTCTGATGTTACCAACAATTCCCAATCTCTTTAACAGGAGTTGCAAATGGGATGCTGCTCTCTTGTCAGCAATACAGATATATCCTTCTCCTGTCTTCCATTTACCATTATATTTTCTCAATCTTACACTTCCGTCACCGTCAAAAATCCCCGCCACAAAGGATGAAATATGGTCTTCTGGAAGATTGAGCATCCTCCCTAAATTCCAAGTACCTTGCAACCCTAGTTTCATGCCATAGTGTTCAGCAATAACTCCCCATACAGGATTTGTAACCTGACATTGGAAACATTTCTTTTGAGAATTTATTTTTCTACCTTTAATCCAAGCCAGATTTTTCTCTCTTAGTCTAATACTTACGTGCCTACCAGGAAATATCTTCTCATAAGTACTTTTGAATAAGGTGACCAAATCTTCATTCGTATTTACAAAATTGAATCGATACTCGTATCGCCCAAAGCGGGAAATACATCCATCGGAAGCAATTAGACCCATCAAGTAGAAAAGATCTTTGCCAAGTTCTTTGGGTAGCTTAATCAGTGAGCCGCAACGGGCGACAGTGTTAATTGATCTTTTGACCACATTCCAATCCTGACCGAGAACATCCATAATTTTCTTGAAAGAGAATATCGTTAAACTTCTTGCCCTCGGGTTAAAAGATTTCAATCCTATCTTCTTAAAAGCTTTAGATAATGAACCATACTTTGCCAAGAGTTTATTTTTAGTAGTTTTGATTAAAACTTCATCCCTTATACCAAATTCGTCAGGGATAAAATCAATAATGTTTGGTAATTTACCATCTAAATCCAGCTTTTTAAGCGCTATTACCCTACTTCCTGGCTCTATCTGCTCTATTGTCATCCACCTTAGTCCTTGAGGCATATCCACAGCGAACTCGTGACCAGGAGTTAAAATAATTTCTGTCCCAGACTTTGTTTTCAATCTATAAAGCATTTCCGGAGCATTGAATTTTTGCATGGCTACTATTTTTTCTGAAACTCCTTTTCCCTGAGAAAGAGTCAAAGCAGCCGAACGAATAAACTCTTCCCTCCCTCGATGCTTATCAATAAACTCTCCAATCTCCACTAATTCTTCATCAATGACCAATTCTGTATTCTTCACACAGCAACTTGTTTCTGGGTGCGTCATTATGGAATAGCCGTGAAAACGTTCTAAGGTCTTGTTCGATTTCTGATAGATGAATTCATTCACTCCTCTCCACTCACCCCTCACTGGGTCAATAAATTCTCCTTTCTTCACCGGCTGATTCGGGCCTGTTGGATTAAGCTCAAAACATGCACGAGCATCCAGCCAGGTATAAGCGCCACATAATCCCAATCTTTCTGGTTTAACCATACAGACATGATTAGGGGCAAACGATTGACAGTTCTTGACCACGACCGCATTTATCAGATAATTGTGAAATTGATCAACGCTGAAGTTATAAACCTCTCTTTCCTTATATCTAATCAATTTTATATCTCGTACTTTATCAAAGTTTACATTTGATTCTGTCCACTCAAGAAGCTCTTGATAAGTTGAATCTGAAGGATCCACCTTTTCTTTAATCTCATCTAGGAAAAGTCTAAGTTTTCCTTTAGAGGCTCTGCACTTTTTCTTTCGCCAGGCAGCGATAGTTTTATAGTCAATCCCCAGTTTACAGGTCTGCATTTTTCCTCTATATTTCAGAAGCAAATTTTCTATTAAGTCGCCACACTTAAAAGGAACTGTATCCGACCGCACTACATGGTTGACATCAAAAGAAAATTTAGCTTTATACATAGCCTTTCTTTTTCTGGGATGATTACATGAGATTAGATCTCTGAATCTTATATAATCAGAAAAGTTTCTCGTCCCTACCTGATAACCCCGAGTAGTGTTTGTAATATAAGAATCTATCCCTAATTTCTTAAGCAGCAAATAAATGTGTTGAGCCTCTTTGTACGGACCTGTAGATATCAACAGATGATCACCGGTCACATGGCCATCTCCATCAAAAAGGCCTCTTAAGAAAGCCGAAATTAGGTTATTAGGGAGATTGGATATTTGATGGCCAAGCCATTTAACGGATTCCTTTTTCTGTAGACCAATTCCTAATCCCTGCATTAACCTTCCTACGATGGTATTGTTTACAAAAACTACAGTAACCGGACTTTTGCCTTTGATCTTAACTTTTCCAAATCTGGTGGTTGTGGGTCTAACTATATACTTCTTAGGTGGAATTCCAAATATAGAATTTACGATCGTAGTGAAGCTTTGGATAAGGGCGACCTCAGAATTGGTAAATTGGACATTGCAGCCTTTTCCTCTATACTTCACACATCCATCCGAAGCCACTAAGCCTGCTAAGTACATTATATCTTCATCCAAAACTAACTTTTTAAGTATGTACCCTTGCCCATGACTTACTCCAAAGATTCGAATATCTTTCTTTATTTCATTCCATTCCCAGTTTAGCTTCTCACAAATTTCCCTAATCTCTCTGAGCGAAAAACGGGGATTCTTAAATCTCCGGCCACACTTACCATTAAAGTAGAAAGCTGAATAAATCCTGTGGTAATCTATGCCCAATTTTCTTGAAGCTATGGCGAACTTTTTATATCTTTCCAATATGGTGCCTTTTAACCTATTTAGGAAATTCTCGTCAAAGACTTTCATATCATCTGGCAGAAAATCAATTATTAAACGTCCTTCTTGATTTTCCTTTATTCCATCTATATCAGTACATTTTGGAACAATTACCCTATCCCCTTTGACCATACCTCTGGCCTCAACCCATTTCAATCCATCCTTCCTATCTATCAGAATCTTGTGATTGGTGGTTAGTTCTATTTGATTTCCATTATTTAGGAAAATCCTCTGAATGTATCTTGGTGCAGGGTTCAGGAATAGTTCACCTACCGAAGCTGATTTAGCAAAGGGATTTTTAAATGAGAGAGCCTGCAGATCTTTCTCTTCTGCTACTGTATGTATAAGGTCCTCAATTCTTTTGAAAGAACCATCAGAAAGTATCACATTTTGACCCTTGGGTACACACAGAGTGCAGGAATAAAATGTATCTACGCTCTCGTCGGTCATTCCTGCCATGCGTTCATCCCTTTCATTGTAAGCCTTCTTAGCCTCAGGAAGGTATCTCTCTACATCTTCCTGTCGCGTATAAACGGTAACCTGAGCCTTGTCCACTATTGCCCCGAAGGTATCGTGAAGGCGAGCATGAATGATTACCCCAAAATGGCGAATCTTAAATCCTTTCTTCTTTGCTTCCTTACTAATCCTTAACCAGCATAAATCTCTTTGACCCATATGGAATATCCCCATAGCCTCATTCAAAAATGTGTGAATCTGTCGTTCTAATATGGGTTCAAAATCCTTCTGCATCTTTCTCCCAGCTACCTCAACATAGATTCCTAAAGGCATTGCGTCGCCCTCTTTAGCTGCATCCACTTCCGGCCCAATCACCTCTATTTTCCCATCTTCCACTTCATCCAGATCTCTCGTGGTGACATATTCAAAAGCAGTGGAATATTTCCCTCCAAACTGGACATGCATCTGTTCTTTTCTTACTGTCTCCCCTTCAAAGGCAGCAGAATAGGCAACGGGAATGGGAATTTCCGTTACCTTCACCTTAACGCCACGCACCTGGATGCAGGTAGGAACCAGTTTCTTGTGGTCAAGTTCTTTCACCAAATGCTCATAGGTACAGATGCCAGTTGGTCTTATCTCAGGAATATCAGTGTCCGCAATTATGGGAAAGCCCATGTTGATAGCTCCTGCTCCGGTAGCATACTTCACATCATCCACCTCACCCAAGACTAAGCCAAAGGCAAAAACTCTATTCTGACAATATTTGAGACACTTCAGTGCCTCTCCCTTTTTAAGGCCGCCAAAAGTCAGAGCTGCTCTGATAGCCCAGTTGAGCGGATAGATTCCAGTTATAGTATCGCGTCCGTAAGGCACTATGTATGTTTCCCAGCCCATCTGGACATTCTCTTCTTTAAGTTGGTCGATTATGCTCCTGCCATTGTGATTAGAACCAACGAAACATATGATATTCCTCTTTTGAAGTTCCCTGACTATCTCAACTGCTATTTTTTTATCCGGAGCTGCTCCCAGTATGGCGGCAAAACCTGGCATCCTCCCGTCTACCAGTTGTATCCCATAACTTCTCATCCAGGTATCTGTATAGAAGCCCACACAATCCGGTTGCGGTTCCTGACCATAAAGATACCTTATGCCAACAATAATTTCTTCTCCCAATAGGGTAGCAATCCCGGAGTCGAGAGCATCACCAAGATAAGGAAGCCAGAGAGAGTCGCTCGGTTCTTTTCTCAATAGCGATTTCGCTTCCTCCAGCACTGGCATTATATCGCCCAGAGTCCTTACCTCAATTCCTAATAGAGCGTAAGCCATGGGCAGGAAGAAAGCTGTCTCGGGAAACTCAACTTTCTGGTCTCTCCCTTTTTCCTTAATCGCCTTATTCAGAAATTCTTCTGCTTCTCCTACTACTTTACGCGCGCCTCTGATTGCCGCTGCCGCCACTATCTTGGACACAGCTTAATTCACCTCCTTTCGCTTCGCTACTCCTCTGTCACTCTAAATGGCGACCACAAGGGTCGCCCCTACGCGTGGTCGGGCACTCTTCAGAGTGCCAAAACGCTAAGTTCCGCTACTCCTTTCGTCCCGATTTATTCACCGGGCTTTGTTTCAATTTTGATTAGCTCTCTTGCCAATCTTTTTCGCCTGCAGCCACTACACAGATGGAAGACTTCTTCAGACAACTCTACCTTCTTTTTCAGATGATTTAGCTCCAACATAGGTGCGAAGTAATTACCACAGGCCTTACATTTGGCCAGCTCAAGTCGAGTATGCCAAATATCCAATTTGCGGTAACCTTTTATGTCCTCAATTTTTATCACGCCTGTAGGACATACAAAGGCACAGGCTCCACAACCAATACACACCTCAGAATCGATCCCAAATGGTGTTTCCATAACCCTTTCTATCCCTCGATCGATGAAACCAATAGCAGAACTTCCTATTATTTCCTTACAGACCCTCCCACATAGGCCACACAAAATACACTCCTCATCCGCAGTTTTGAATCTGCTCTGTTTAACTCCCAGCTTTTCGGCCAGTTCCCGAATCTGTGCTACATTTGGGCATCGGGCTAACAACAGCTCTATTACAAACCTACGCGCCTTTATCACCCTTTCTGAATCCGTACTCACCACTATGCCTTCCCATGTTGGATAAGTACAAGAAGTAGTCAATATTGACCTCTTACCCGTTGCCACCTCCACCAAACATACACGACAGGCCCCATAAGGCGATAAGGCCTCATGATAGCAGAGGGTAGGAATCTCTATTCCCAAACTCCTGGCTGCTTGAAGAAGAGTCGCTCCTTCCTCAACCTCGACTTCTCGATTATCGATAGTTAACTTCACCATTTCCTTACTCCACTACTATAGCATCGAATTTACAGACTTCAAGGCAGATTCCACATTTAATACAAATTTTCTTATCTATTTTGTGTGGTTCTTTCTTCTCGCCAGAGATCGCTCCTTGAGAACACTCTTTTTTACAAACCCCACAACCAGTACATTTGACCTCGTCTATGGAGTATTGAATCAACTCCAAGCAGACGGCAGCAGGACACTTTTTATCCTTGATATGTGTTTCATATTCATCCCGAAAATAGCGCAAGGTACTCAACACAGGATTAGGGGCAGAGCCACCCAGAGCACAGAGGGAGGTCTCTTTTACCATATTCCCGATTTCCTCTAATATTTCCAAGTCTCGCTCCTCTGCTTTACCCTCAGAAATATTAGTAAGTATATCCAGCATATGTTTGATTCCCTCACGGCAAGGGGTGCACTTCCCACAGGACTCATCCATGGTAAAGGAGAGGAAGTATTTGGCCACATTGACCATACAGGTATCCTCATCCATAACGATGAGTCCTCCTGAGCCCATCATAGATCCAGCCTCAGTGAGCCTTTCATAATCAACAGGAAGGTCAAGGAGTTTTTCGGGAATGCATCCTCCAGATGGCCCTCCGGTCTGGACTGCCTTAAAACGTTTTTCCCCGGGAATTCCTCCACCAATGCCATAGATTAGCTCTCGCAATGGTAAACCCATGGGTACCTCAACCAAGCCGGTATTGTTTATCTTCCCTACTAATGAGAATATCATTGTGCCTTTACTCTTCTCCGTCCCTATCCTGGCATACCAGTCAGCGCCTTTATTAATAATCAAAGGAACGGTAGCCCAGGTCTTGACATTATTCAAAGTAGTGGGTCTATCCCATAGACCCTTTTCAGTGGCATGCACATGTTTGAACCTGGGTTCGCCAAGCCTTCCTTCTATGGAGGCCATCAATGCGCTCGATTCACCACACACAAAAGCACCTCCGCCACGGCTTACCTTGATGGTGAAAGAAAAACCTGAGCCGAGGATATTCTCACCAAGCAGTCCATACTCCTCAGCCTGCTTTATAGCAATCCCCACATGTTCTACTGCTAAGGGATACTCATTACGCACATAAATATAACCTTCACTGGCACCAACCGCATACCCACCAATAATCATCCCTTCTATTACGCTATGAGGGTTTCCCTCAAGGAGGCTTCTGTCCTGAAACGCGCCAGGGTCTCCCTCATCGGCATTGCAGATTATGTATTTAATATCTCCCTCTGCCTTCCGGCAGGATTCCCATTTCCTTCCCGTAGGAAAACCGCCTCCTCCCCGACCCCTAAGGCCAGCTTGTTTTATAGCCTCGATTACCTCATCCGGGGACATCTGGCTGAGGACTTTTTGAAGAGCTGTATGCCCTCCTAGGGCCAGATAATCGTTAATGTCTGTAGGGTCAATGAATACGTTATTGCCTAATAGTAAACGGTTCTGTTTCTTGAAAAAGGGAATCTCCTCCAGATATGCGATGCTCTTTCCTGTTTCTGAATCTACATAAGAGAGTCTATTTATAAGTTTTCTTTTCAGCACAGTTTCTGACACGATTTCCTCCACATCTTCTGGCTTTAACCTCTGATAGAATATGGATTTTTTGGATTCGGGCTCAAAACGAATAATAACATCAGGCTCCACCTCACAGAAACCGTGGCATCCAGTTATTTTTATTGTAACCCTATCCTTCAAATTTTGTTTACGGATCTGTCTTTGGAACTCTTCTATAACTTCCAGAGAACCACGCGCCTGACCACACGTTCCTGAAGATATCGTTATGCGACTCTTCTCAGCAAGTCTCTCTGTTCTTAGTCTCTCAATTATTCTTTCGAGATCGTTAAAAGTCTTTATCATTTTATGATTCCGTAGAGGTTCGATTCATCGAACCCGCAGAAACGGTCTCAATAAATTGAGCCCCTACATTTTTATCCAGTTTCATATTTTCGTAAGATAGGATTTATCTTCCTTACAGTCATATGCTCGTAGTATTTGCCATCTATCACCATGACAGGTCCTATTGCGCAGCACCCCAGACAGTTTACCAGTTCAAAGGTAAACTTATTATCTTCTGTTGTTTGTCCCACCTTAATATTGAGCCTTCTTTGAATTTCATCGGCAATCCTGGGGGCGCCCCTCACATGGCAGGCAGTGCCCATACACACACTGATGAGGTGTTTGCCACGCGGCCTTAGGCTAAAGGCTTTATAAAAGGTAGCCAGACTATATAGCTGGCTCAAAGGGACATCTAACCTTTTCGCCATATGGACCAGGGCCTCTTTGGGAAGATAGTTATACCGCTTCTGAATATCCTGTAATATACCCACTGACCCGGTTATTTGGCCCTTATATCGGTCGACTATCTCATCGACCTCTTGGAAAATCTCGGTTCTTTCCATTTAACACCTAAACCTTTCTAATTATATCGTCTCCTTGCCCTTTGTAAACTTGACCAAATACTCTTTTCGTTTCTCCGCGGTAACCTCTTCTAAAGATTTAAATTGCAGTGCTTTAGTTGGACAAGCCTGGACGCAGGCCGGGGGCTTACCATCCTTGAGCCTCTCAAAACAGAGGTCGCATTTGATCACCGCCTTGCCTCCCCTATCCATTCCGATCACCCCAAAGGGGCAGACCAGGATACACCACTTACACCCAATACAAAGTTGTTCCTTGATTAAAACCGGCTGCTCCACCTCAGGTTTCTCAATCGCCTTGGTTGGACAGATTTTTACACAAGGGGCATCCTCACATTGTCGACACTGTAGGGGAATCGCTAATTCGGCCACTGACTCAACCTTCACCCTTTGTTGGGGAAGAGGATATTCGTATATGGCTTGTGGTAAGTCTTTCGATTTTGAATGGACCACCGCACACTGGAGCTCACAGCTCTTGCAAGCCAAGCATTTTTGTGGATCTATGAAAATGATTCCTCTCATCTTGTGACCTTAACTGCTTGATAAAAGAAGGTTCCCTGCCCGCCATTCAATGTGGCCTAAAGCAGGTCCGGGCTACTGGCGTCTATTCCACCCCAAAGACTACCTTTTCTCTCTCCTTATACATCATAGGCTTGAGCTTCAAGGACTCTCTTTTCTCATTAATATGGTCAATCATCAGGCGAGCGGCCTTGATAGGGTCGGATTCAAAGGCAAAGTTCGCTCCTACAATCTCTTCCAATCTCCTGGTTAAGAGGCTGTTTACCTCCATACTTCCCAGAATTGGGAAAGGATTGCCGAGCACAGTAAACACCCCCGAGGCCACAAAATAGAATGCGATGGCCACTGCTTTCTCACTCATCCATTCTGGAGCAGCCCCAGCAACAGGCAACTCAGATATATCGTCGCCCAATCCGCCTTCCGCAACGACATTACAGAGAGTAATTAGAATTCTACTATTGTCCACGCAAGAGCCAACATGCAAAATAGGAGGAACTCCCACTGCCTCGCATATCTCCTTGAGACCCTTTCCCGCATATTGAAACGCAGCTTCCGGTTTCAAAAGTCCCGCCTTAGCATTGGCAATAGCTGAACAACCAGTGACCACTACCAACACATCATTCTTAATTAACTCCTTGGCCATTTCCACGTGGCCCCAATCATGCGTTATCTTCGGGTTGTTACAGCCGACAATGCCTGCTGCCCCTCTCAATCTTCCACTGATTATAGCATCGTTCAAGGGGCGATATGTGCCTCGGTATTTCCCTCCCAAAAATTTGAAGACGCTCTCTGCAGTAAATCCTGCCACTAAATCCATTTTCTCCTCGGGTATTTTCACTTTGTCTTTCACTCTATTACTGAAATTTTCCACGGCCAATCTTACAATCTTCTTCGCAATAGGAAGAGCCTCTTCCTCTCTAAATTCCACATGTTCTACCCCCGGGAATTTTGCCTTGGGAGAAGTGGACACTAATTTTGTATGAAAACATTTGGCTAATGACGAAAGACTAGGCATGATGCATTGCACATCCACAAGCATTAACTCTACCGCTCCCGTCGTTATCGCCAACTCCTGCTGTAGGAAATTTCCCGCAATGGGAATACCATGCCGCATTAGAATCTCGTTTGCAGTGCAGCAAATCCCGGCCAAGTTGATACCTTTTGCTCCGTTCTTTCTGGCAAGTTCGATTAGTTCCGGATCGCGAGAAGCTGCAACAATAACATCGGAAAGCGTGGGCTCGTGCCCATGAACAACCAAGTTGACTTCATCTGCTTTGAGTACACCCAAGTTCACCATAGCACGGATAGGTCTGGGAGTCCCAAAAAGGACATCGGAAAGTTCCGTCGAAATCATAGAGCCACCCCATCCATCTGCCAAGGCAGTTCTCATGCCATGACTTATGAGATTCTCAAAACTGTTATCCACTCCAATACTCGTGCGATGCATTACCTCCACGATTTCCCTATCTATTCCTCTGGGCATAATCCCGAGTCTCCGCCATAACGCTTGTCTCTTCTCCGGAGCCCGGTGAGAAAATTCGAGCTCCCCGCCTTGCTGACCAAATTCAGAAAATACTTTTTCCGCTACTTCTTTGGCCACCTGTTTTCTATCTCTTCCGTCTGTTTTTATTCCCAACTCCCTAGCGAGAGAAAGCAATTTCTCCTCATCTTTAACTTCATAACCCTTAGTCTTTGCCTCGGCAGTCAATAGGAGTGTATGCGTAATGTCTCGTCCGTGGTCAGAGTGGGCAGCCACCCCGGCAGCAATCATCCGGGCTAAATTTCGCGCCGCAATAATTTCTGCCGTAGCTCCACAAACACCTCTTTGGGGACCCTCTTCAAAGGGATCGATCCGGCAAGGCCCCAAAAGACAGTTTCTACAGCACAGGCCGAGTTCACCGAATCCACACTGCGGAACCATCGCTTCATATCTATCCCAAGCAGTATCGATTCCCTCTTTTTCAGCAATTTCCAATAGCTCCTGGCTTGCTTTATCTATGGACTTCTCTTCTTCTTTCATCTTGCCTCCTGATTAGATTTTGCTTAATTTCTTTTATTTCGCCAATCATAGAATCTGTCACTTTATCGACTAACAAATCATTATACCAAATGAATCCCAAAATTTCAAAATCGGAAATATTCTTTCTAATGAAATCTATGTTTTCGCGACTGCGAATCTTATTACCGACTACAAAAACCCTCTTTATTTTTAGATCGTTTGCTAAAGACTTAATTCTAAGCGCCGTCTCAATGCTCCTCATAGTCGGCTCCACCACCACAATCAGGCCATCTACTCCTTCTGCCGTTCCTCTCCCTAAATGCTCTATGCCCGCTTCCATGTCGAGAAGTACAATATCATCCCGGTCAAAAAAGAGATGCGAAAGTATTGCTTTAAGGAAGGCATTTTCAGGACAGAAGCATCCACTTCCGCCCTTCTTTACCCTTCCCATAAGTAGGAGTCTTATGCCTTGATGCTCTCTACAAAACCTATCCGGGATATCGTCCACTCTGGGATTGAGCTTGAAGTATCCCCCTATTGTGCCGGGTTTAACCCCTGTTCTTTCCTCAATCAGTTCTTTCATTTCCACTAGTGGCACTATTTTCTCAGGTTCAGGGAACCCGAGAGTGGCTGCCAGGTTACTGTCAGGATCAGCGTCTATAGCTATGACTCTCTTCCCCTCCTGTACGAAACTCAGAGCCAGGCCTGCAGCGATAGTAGTCTTTCCCACTCCACCCTTCCCGGTTATTGCCAATTTCATCTATTTATCCAATCCCGTGTGGTTTTACGCTGGAATCCTTGTCAAAGCAAAGTTTGGTCGGGCATTCTTTAGAGTGCCGCCCTCGTCACCCTAAAGGGCGACCGACCAACTACCTTCTTATCATCTAAAAGATAGTTTGTGAAGGACTTCCGGAATTTCAGCCAAAGAACGAGGACGACAATTTCTCTACCAGGCAAAAATTTGTTTGACCCCCGATTTATCGGGGGGAGTTTATTTTTGCGCCCTACACAGTCCGAGGTTCTTTGGCGTCAAGAAATTCCGTAGGAACGAACAAATTATCTTTTAGTTGCTATTTCTCTTTTCACCAGGTCTTGATATGCTTTATGAATTCTCTGAGTAACAGGACCCGGCTTTCCATTGCCAATCGGATGACCGTCAATTTCTACCAGAGGCATAATTTCTATTAAAGAATTGGTAAGAAAAGTTTCATCCGCTACCATAAGGTCATCTAGAAAGACTTTCTTATCATATGCTTCAACTCCCAGACTGGAGACCAACTCAAGGACGACTCCTCGAGTTATCCCGGGCAATAGTCCTGACTTTTCTTTTGGCGTAATTACAGTTCCCCTCTTTACAAAAAAAATGTTGCTCGTTGAAGCTTCCGTAACCTCTCCCAGTGTGTTAAGCAAAATTCCCTCGTCAACTCGTTTTGCTTCTGCTTCCTTTCTTGCCAATATATTGTTTAGAAAGTTGAGCGACTTCAATCTGGATAATGGCGATGCCTGATTCTGTCTCGTCTCAACTACTATGGCTCTCCATCCCTTCTTATAAGTTAGAGACGAAAGACATTTCATCTTTCTGGCGACTATTACCAGAGTAGAGTAAGATTTAGCAGGAGAAACTAAGCCGGGGTCTGAAACTCCTCTTGAAATAGTCACCCTTATGTAGGCGTTAGAAAGATTATTCATTTTCAGTATTTTCTCTATTGATTCTTTCAGATATTTCCGACTACATGAGAGGGAAAGTTCTATTTCCCTTGCCGAACAGAATAATCTATCCAGATGGTCTTTCAGGCGGAATACTCTACCCGAGTAGGCTCGCATTGTCTCAAATAGACCATCCCCATAGAGAAATCCCCTATCAAATACAGAGATTTTCGCCTCACTGCAATTCACAAAACAACGATTAAGAAAGATTTTTTCCATATTGTCCGAAATCATTACCGGCATAAAGCCCTACACTACGACCCGTAATGTTCTTTTCCCCATAGTCAGAGATTGGATCAAAGCTCTGGCTTTGTGTAGTGTCTCCTCATATTCTATCTCGGGATCAGAGTCTGCTACAATCCCTCCACCAGCATGGAAATATATCCTTCCGCCAGTGATTACCATAGTTCTAATTACAATGTTGAGGTCGGTTTCGCTGTTAAATCCAATGTACCCAATAGAGCCCGTGTAAACACCCCTCTGATTCGGCTCAAGTTCGTCAATTATCTCCATAGCTCTAATCTTTGGTGCGCCCGTTATCGAGCCTCCGGGGAAGCAGGCTTTCAAACAGTCTATATGGTCTTTGCCGTCCTTAAGCACTCCTTCCACCGTAGACACCAGATGAAAAACTGTAGGATGGGCTTCCAGCCTGACGAGTTCAGGGACCTTCACAGACCCGTATTCACAAACTCTTCCCAAGTCGTTTCTCTCCAGGTCAACTATCATTATTAACTCTGCCCTATCCTTCTCACTACCCAATAGTTCCTTGGCCAACCTCTCATCTTCAAAAGCATCTCTGCCACGCGGTCGCGTGCCTTTAATAGGTCGAGTCTGGACCTTTCTTCCCGATATGCGCAAGAACCTCTCGGGAGAGGAGCTCACTATGGTAACTTCGGGAAACTTGAGGAAACTTGCAAATGGCGCAGGATTGATTTGCCGAAGTTGCTCGTATATGACGAAAGGTGGAGCCATCTGACGGCACATAAATCTTTGAGAAAGGTTAACTTGAAAAATGTCTCCAGCCCTGATATATTCCCTTGCTTTCTCAACGGCATTTAGATAGTCCGACCGTGAAAAATTCGAGCCTATCTCTGGAATGCTATTCCTTGCTCTAACTGAAAAATCTTCCCTAAAGGCTTTCCTCAATATGTCGAGCGCCTCAGCTAAGCGTAACTCGGCTCTCCTTCTTCTTTTGCCCAGCTCTTCTTCCGGGAAACCCGAAGAAAAGACGAAAAATCTATTGGTTAAGTGGTCAAAGGATAACACCAAATCATAAAAACCCAAATAACAATCGGGAAGCCTCAGATCGTCGACGCTCTTTCTTGGCAATTTTTCGACAAAATGGCATAAGTCATACCCAAAATAGCCCACCGCTCCACCGACAAAAGGAGACTGGCCAAGTGCAACTAACCTATATTGAGAAATAAGCCTTCCCATAATATAAAAAGGGTCTCCTGAGAACCTGTGACTTTGGCCCTGTTCGTAAATTTCAATCTCGTCTCCCTTACTCTTCAAAATAAGAAAGGGGTCGCTACCGATGAAGGAATACCTGCTGAACTCGCCAATCGGCCCTCCGCTTTCAAGGAGAAAGCTATAAGGGCTATTAGCAAAGTTCTGGAATATTTTGTATGGAGTGGATAGAGGAGGAATCTCTGTTACCCACTCTAAGGGCCTGACGAGCTCCTTCACTCAGTCACCTCCCAAAAAAGCCGGCTCTAATACGATCAGAAACTCCTCTGGTCAACTTCATCACCTTCTCGGCAACCTCGACGGAGAGCGTCCCTGTTCCACAACTGGGGGTAATCAATAAGTTTTCTACAATCAATTCTCTCGGTATTCCCTTATCAACCAGAAGTCTTAGTCCTTCTTCAAACTTCTCAATTAGGCTGTTTATCTCCTCTGCCATTGCTCTGGAAGATGCGGGCACAATTCCCCAGGCAAGGCAGCGGCCTTGAGTCAAAAACTCTCTTAACTTATCTGGGTACAAACTTATGGTCTCCAAATAGTTATATGCATCAAAACTTATGATGTCGACTCTAGTCTCCATAAGAATTGACCAGTCTGTATTTCCACAACAGTGTATTCCCGCAATTGCTCCCTCTGATTTGACGGAGTCTATAACTTGATTCAAATAATTCACCACTTCATCCCGACCGAGTGAAACGAAAGCAGAACCAAAAGATGAAAGGTAGGGTTCGTCAATGAAAATAATGGCTTTAGGGAAAACTTCCTTCATTCTGATAATCTGCCAGCGAGCCTTCATCATACAACTCTTGACTATTACATCCGCAAGTTGTTCGTGATAGAGTATTGACCTCCTATTTTCATCCGTAACAGTGAGCCCGAAACTGATGGGGCCAATAAGTTGCCCCTTGATCGCAAGGATATTGGTTACCATGTCCGCCTTTGAAAGACTCTTACGAAAAAGTTCCAGAAAAAAGTGAAACCCCGCTGCATACTCCGATCCAATTTTAAAGTAGTCGACTTTATTCTCTATTATCTTTTCATAGAACTTCTCTAACTCCCCAGTTATGTCCCCTTTGGTCTGGAAATAGATTGCCTCTCTTTCCTCGTCTAATACAAGGCATGGCATCCCCTCACTCACCTGTATGTACATATTCTCCCGCAAATCCCTTCTGGGAAGTTGAGGCCAAGCCGGGATTTCGGGAAAATTTTCTAAGACCACCTCACAAGCCCTTTCAATGTCCTGGTGAGGTAAACTGCCGATTGCTGTACACATTCCCTTAAATTCCATCCTTCTAACCTCGTAAATATTTCTCTCAAAAGTAGACTATCCTACTTCTTCTCCCATTTTAAAAGTTCTGTAACTTTCCCCAGAGTCCCGCCTTCTTTAATCTCCTTTCGAATCCTGTTCTCCCTCTCTAACCAGTCCATTGCCCGATTAGTAATTTCAACTGCTCTCTTTTGAGGGATGACTACGACTCCGTCATCATCTCCAAAGACCCAGTCTCCAGGAAAGACCCTCACTCCACCAACTTCCACCGGCACTCCCATCTCACCAAATCCCTTGGGCTCCCCGGCTGTGGGCATAATAATTCGAGCAAAGGCTGGAAACTTTACCTTCCTGATCTCAGGCACGTCCCTAATCGCTCCATCAATTACCACTCCGGCTATATTCTTCTCCCTAGAGCTGTATGTAGCCAGTTCTCCCCATACTGCCGGCCCAACACCTCCTGCATCGATCACAATGACGCTCCCCTCTGGTGCTTCGTCTATTGCTTCCACTGGCTTTGCCCAATCTCCCGGATAAGTCCTCACTGTGAACGCCGGTCCGACCATCTTAACGCCAGAACATACCGGGCGAATGCCTTTCAAGTCTCCCTGGCGATGCATAGCATCAGATATGTTTGGTGAAGAGACCTTGGAAAGCAACTCTCTTATATTCTCCTCAGAAACCCTTTTAAACAGCTCGCTTTTGATTTTAACCCTTTTCTCTATCGCCCTCTTAATTTCTTGAGTCGCCTTTTTAGCATCCACGCTCTTGATAATCGCTCCCCCCACAATAATAATACTTGCACCTGCTTCTACTGCTTCGTGCGCGTTTTCGGAATTGACCCCTCCCGCAACAGCAATTGGAATTCCTATCTTACCCGCAATTGTTCTCACTCCCTCAAAAGATATTTTTCCTTCCATCTGCTCATCTACTGAAGTATGAAGCCCTATGTAATCGGCACCCATCCTCTCCACCTCTTCTGCTCTTTCCAGGAGCGCCTCCACTTCTAAGAGGTCTACCATTATCTTTGCTCCGTAATGGTTCCCCGCCTCGACACATTCTCTTATGGTCGAGTCGCAAGCGAGTCCGAGAACTATCACCACATCGGCACCTGCTTTGGCTGCACTTTCAACCTCAATCCTACCCACATCCATCGTCTTCATATCGGCTACAAGCGTGGCCTTGGGAAACCTCTTTCTCAACTCCCTTACCGAATCAAGTCCAATACTTTTAATAAGCGGGGTCCCTGCTTCAATCCAGTCGGCTCCACCCTCCAAAGCCTCCTGGGCAAGTTTCAATGCTCTGGGTAAATCAATAAAATCTAATGCTACCTGAAGTATGGGTTCCATTTTATTCCCCTACTATCTGTAGAATCACTTCTCTCTTCCTTGGTCTATTATCAAAATCGATAAAAATAATCTGTTGCCATGTCCCCAGGATGAGCTCCCCATTTTCAAAAGGCACTGTAAGAGAGGGCCCAAGAAGGGTTGCTCTCAGGTGTGAATGAGCGTTTCTATCGAGATGGCTCTCATTATGCAGATAACTCTTACCTGCGGGAACAATTGGCTCGATGACACGAGGAAAATCTTGCACTAATCCCGGTTCGTACTCCATAGTTGTTACCGCAGCCGTAGCTCCGGGAACAAAGATATTAATGAACCCCTTTTCCAGACCGGTCTCCTCCAAATTCCTCGCTACCCGCTCAGTAAGGTTGACAATGTC
>Ga0315310_10001028_pt1 | contig 17587 bp, 14 predicted proteins | sample TDP5_MG_FD_203630 | JGI IMG/M metagenome (GOLD analysis project Ga0315310, IMG submission 203630) | Freshwater sediment microbial communities from Lake Towuti, South Sulawesi, Indonesia - TDP5 | ecosystem: Environmental > Aquatic > Freshwater > Lake > Sediment | place: Indonesia: South Sulawesi... | reverse complement strand
GTCCGCAAGAGCATTTTTCAAGTATAGCACGAGAGAAATCATTGGACCTGAACCTAATCGCGATTGTGCCGGTCCTAGTCAATGTTGTGAATACAAGCTCTCCCTCTTCTCCATCTGAAACTCTCTCGCCTGTTTTCGGGTCGATAACCTCGACGAGCGTGTGGTCCTCAGGCCAATGGACTCCCTTCTTCTCTTCGCATTCAGCTGCGCTTCCAGCCTCGGTCAAGCCGTAGCCTATCCTAACTTCAATTCCCCACCTCTCCTCCAGCTTCTCTCTAACAACATCGGGAAGCGCTTCGCCAAGCGCGTAAGCTAACCTTAGCGAACTCTTTCTCGGGTCCTTCCCGATCTCTTTCTCATAGACATACGAAAGCTTGAGGATAAATTGAGGAACGCCGAGTATAACGGTGGGCTTGAATACATCCACTATCATAGCCTGCTGCTTACTAGTGGGGAGCTTACCAGCAGGGATGACCGTGGCTCCGAGACGTCTCGTTCCTTCATGAAGGCAGATCCCTGCGAAAAACATTCCGTAAGGAGTAACATTGTGAACCACATCTTGAGCTGTCACTCCGATGACCCTCAAGTTTCTCTCTTCCATTGAAGTCTGCACTTCAAGATCGTTGTCAGAGAATCCGATGATCGAAGGCAGTCCAGATGTGCCTGAAGTGGTATGCCACACAGAGACTCGTGAAGCTGTCGGCGCTAAGTAATCCTTTACGAAATCTTCCTTGCTCGAGAATGGGATCTTCATCAGATCGTCATAGGTCTTTATATCACTTGGCTGCACTCCGACTTGTTTGAACTTCTCTCTGTATAGCCTAGTCTTCTCGTACGCGAGCCTCAGTGTACTTCTGAGCCTCTTTTTCTGGATTCTTTCAAGCTCTTCTCTAGTAAGCCTTTCAACGTCCTTTACCATGCAGCATCACGCTTGCTGATAATTACTCCTCGGCCTTCTTTAGGAAGATGCTCTCCGGATCGACCTTCTCCCGTAGTACTCTTATCTCGAACTCGGTGGGTGGCGTCGTTTCTTTTGCCCGCGAAACATCAAGCTCAAAGCCTGTGTTCTCTTGAACTTGCTCGGGCGTCACCCCCGGGTGGTATGACGCGAGGTAAGCCCGCTTCGTCTGCTCATCGAATCTCAGGACTCCCAAGGTAGTGATTACTGCAGATGGGCCGCCCCAAGGCAGCCCAGCCCGCTTCCTCCCCTGTGGCCCATCGATCCACCCAGGGCTCGTGATGTAGTCGCAGTGCTCGGGAAACCGCCGCTTCTCATGGGCGGCGATAATTATCGTCCGCTTCGACAAGCAGGCGATATCGCCCGAGCCACCGCTACCGGGAAATCGAACCCCGGGTTGATGGTATTCGCCGATGCACGTCGTATTTATATTCCCATACATGTCGACCTGTGCTCCTCCGAGGAATCCGACATCGATGAATCCTCGCTGCAAGACTGTAGAGAAGACGTCGAAGAGGCCCGTTGCGGTGGAGGCGAATCGCATCGTGCGAGGGTCCCCTACAGACATAGGGAGATGGGCGAGCTTGCAGTCAACCGCACCAGCCTCGAAGACGATGATGCAGTTTGGGGCGTTCGTATGCTGAGCGAGCATAGCTCCGAGCATCGGCAGACCAGTTCCTGCAAAAACGATTTCCCCGTCCTTAATTTCCCTAGCTGCAGCCACTGCCATGAGTTCCATCAGAGTGTACTCTTTCGCATATTTCTTCTTCATCAGCCTACCTCCGCTTGAGCTTAGGTGCGTATCCCAGCTTCTTGTCGGCCTTGAGCATCCTCAGCTTCTTTTCACCCCCAATTTTCTCTAGGTATTCCTCCCAGTCATTCACACCGTAAATGTATTCATCAAGAAATTCTTTGAAGGAGGCATCGTCTTCCGCCTGTTTGTGATAGAGGTGTAGGAATTCTGGATCGTAGTCGTAGTACCGGTAGCAAGCGTAGGGGTGAGCGCCGTAGGGAACCTTGACGATGGCGTTGACGCGGAAGAATGGGACACAGTTGTGCTCTGGGAACTCGCGCAGCTTGTTCGGCTGCACAATCTCCTCACAGGTGACGATGAGCTTTTTCGCAGCCTTTGCTTGCTGTTCGTCCCCAAAGTTCTGCCCGTAAATCCTGACAGTCCCTTGGGCATCGACAATTTGAGCGTGAATAACAGTTACGTCAGGTTGAATTGCGGGGAGGAGAACGATTCTGTCTCCAGTGAAAGGGCATTCTATCAACGCAAATTTCTTAGAAGCGATCTTGCGGTCGCTACTCCTAAGCCCAGGGCTGAAACCTTCCTTCTTGAGCATGTCTGATCCCAGCATGGTCCGCGTAGGTATGAAGGGGATCCCCATGGCGCCCGCTGCAAACCGCTGCACCATACCGAAGTTGCTGTAGTCCTCCCACTCTATCAGGGCTCTCTCGACCGCGTCTCTGAAGCGGGGGCCAATGCGGGCGAAGGCCTCATCTGCCTCGTAGGCGAGTTCAACTCTGCGGACGCAGCCCGCCCCAATCAGCATGTCCCAGTCACCGCCTGGGGAGTGCCCATAAACGTGGAGGTCTCGCTTGCGCTGTCGAATCATCTCGTGAACAAATGCCATCGGATGGCGCTGGATCGTGAAGCCCCCAAGCGAGATATGAGCTTCATTCGAGACGAGTCTCGCGGCCTCGCGAAGGGTCATGACTTTATCTTCGAGCTCCGACGTTGCCATCACTCTTCACTTGAGATTCAGGGAATGATATAAAAAAGAATGATATAAGAAAGAATGGGTTAGACATAGGATCACGATGGAGCGGGGTTTGAGGGAAAGCCTCAAGTTTTCGTGGTCATTGCTGCGCATGATCTCAAATCCTTTGGCGCCGCTTAAGAAGTATGAATGGGAACTGAATATTCTCCTAACTACGCGATCAAGACCGAAATGGATCGAGTATTAGTCGGCGTCGCAGGCTCATTGTGGCAAACGCATGTTTTCAGACGTAGTGGTTGCAGTGAAAACAGTACCACTTCTGGTATTGAGGTATCCAAGTTGCAAGTCCACCACAGAATCGACAGACCTTCGATGGATACGCCATGTATGGCATGGCTTCGGTCGGATAGCCGGTCATGCAGCCGCAGTAAGGACAGACATATGACATTGTGAGATCATCCTCATTACAAGTATCGGCTGGTAGTAACCATTTAAATCTTAGTAAGACTAATGACCAACAACATTGGGGAGTTAATGACATCTGGCTTTCTTCCATCCCAACTATCTAATATCAAATCCTCAGGATTCTCGAATACAGTTCGAAAGTTGATGATGAAATCGCATCCCAACTCTTTTCTAGGGCATGGTTGCGAAGATTTCGTTGAAGCTTTTCCTGAGTCTAGAATCTCCAAATGCTTTCAATATGGCATCAACTGGGGATTCGCTGTTTCGTTCAACTATTATGGCGTTTAATTCGTTCTTCAAACCCTTGCCCAGTATCACGGAAACGAAGAAAGGGAGAACTTGCTCTTGACTTGGCCCAAGTTCTTTTTCCTTCAGGCTGTTCCTTTCTATCTTAGGAAGAGCTTTGCGAAGCCTATCAAACCTAGACTTTCGTAGAGTTATCTGCTGTCTCGGAAGAGAACCCTGTCATGAACGAGTATGCATCAACAAATCCGTACGATCGGCATGTTTCGAATCTTGCGATGTCTGTCATACAAATCTCTTTAGAAATAAAAAGCATCAGCCAGTACTTCATGCCTTACTGCAAGCGTCGTAATCCGCGGTAGTATAGTTTGAGATCAGCTATCGATCGGGTCCTTAAGAATTGACCAAAGATGTACTTAGGTCCAAGATAGAACTCCCTGAAGGCCTGTTGCAACATTGTTTGGAGTTCATTCTCTCTATTTCCCCAACCGTGTGGGACAAACACAGCGTTAAGTTGTGTGAACTTCGAGAAATCCATCCTTATCTCCTCCATTTAGCAAAGTTCGTCCACAACTCTGTGCCTGGAAAAAGCATGGCTAAGTGAAAGCTTGCGAAATCAAGGGGTAAAGCTACGAAAAGCTTGTGCTCACTAAGCAAGCGGATAAAGCGATTTATTTCAAACCCCAGCTAAATGTTTGATGATTTCCCATTCTATCGGTATGTTAAAGAATCGGCGGTTCCATCGGTATAATGCAAGCCTCTGCAGGATGGAATACAGGAATTTTAGATGTTTTGACTTAAGTCTTCTTTGTAGGCTTGGGGTGAAGGCGAACCAGCTCAAAAGCGAAAGTTCTTCCAGAAAGTTTTTATGTTTTCCGTTTAGCCAAGGAACGACGACATTGTTATGTGTGAATCGGCTCCATTCCTCTAGGTTTTCTGGAGGTTTGAAGCGGTTCTGGATGGCTAGGTCGTATAGCGGTGTGGCTGGGTAAGGCGTGTAAATGAACATATTCATCTCTATAGCGGGCAACATTTCCTGTAGTTGATCCATTAATTTCATGGTTTCCTTCAGGTCGTTTTGCGTTTCAGTTGGGAACCCCATCATGAAGCTGTATGCCGCTATGAACCCGTATTGTCGGCATATCTTCGCTGAGGTTAAGATGTCTTTCACCGTTATGTCTTTTGAGATTAGGTTTAAGATTTTCTCAGAACCCGATTCGGCTCCAAATTCAATTGTGTGGCAGCCGCTTTTCCTCATGGCTGCCAACATGTTGCTGTTGAAGCTACAGATGTAGTCGCATCTGGCGCTTGCATTCCATTTAATGTCTAAACCTCTTTCCACCAAAAGATTGCATATTTGTTTAACGCGGTTTCGATCAACAAAGAAATTGTCATCCAGAAACTTTATGCCGTCTATGCGAAAACTTTCGAGTAGGTTCTCTATCTCGTTTACTACTCTTTCAGGTTTTAAGCCACTCCATTGCCTTCCGTAGAATTTGGATATAGCGCAAAATCCACATCTGTGTACGCAACCTCTGCTTGAGAAGTATGCGACGGTTCGCGGTGAAACGTCATGCACTATGTATTTCTCCACATCGACTAGACCGTAGTTCATTGGCGGAAAATTGTTCATGTCTTCGATAGAGCGTTCTTCCGTCGCTATGATTCTACCGTTTTTCTTGTAGAGTATGCCTTTCACGTCCTCTAAATCGCGTTGCGCTTCTAAACGTTCGGCAAGCTCTAAAGCGGTTACTTCTCCCTGCCCTTTCACTACTATGTCAACTAAAGGATGCTTGAGTGCTTGAATCGGTAGAAAAGTTGGATGGAAACCACCCCAAACAATCGGGATTTGTGAAGATTTTCCTCTAACAAGTTTCGCGGCTTCGAGTCCGCCTTTGATTTGTGGTCCCGTCATGCTGCTTACGCCGAAGAAAAATGAGTTACTTGATGTGTTGCATATTTTTTCTCGGTAGTCGCGGTCAACACGGGCATCGATTATCTTAACGTGAAATCCTTTTGTTTCAAGACACGAACCAATCGCCAATAATGAGAATGGGGGCAACGCAATCTCTCTGGTCCCTGTGTCGGGATAGAAAAGCGTAACGCTCATGCTACCACAAGCTTCGTATTCCTCGATAACATAGCTTAAGATCGCTAAGGGACTGAATGCCTAGAAGCTGGTGCATGATGTATTTTGGTCTTAGATAGAATTCTCTGAAAGCCTTCGGTAACATTGCTTGAAGCTGTTCCTGTCTACCTTTCCAGCCGTGTGGGATGAGAACCGCATTTAGCTGGGTGAATTCTGAGAAATCGGTTTTCAGTTCTCCCCATTCATTAGCGTTTCTCCATAATTCTGTGGATGGGTAAGGTGTGGTTAAATGGAAGCTTGCGAAATCCAGCGGTAAGCTCTTAGCGAACTCTAAGGTTTTTAGGGCTAGTTCAGGCGTCTCGGCTGGAAGCCCGAACATGAAGCTTCCCCAGACTTTAATGCCTGCTTCCCGCGTAAGCTTCACGGAATGTTTAATGTCTTCAAGTTTTGTGTTCTTCTTAATTGCGTTGAGAAGCATTTGGTCGCCTGCTTCTATGCCGTAGTAGAGCATCCAGCAACCCGACTTCTTCATAGCCTTAAGTAAATCTTCGTCAATCAGGTCTACGCGAGTTAATGCTGACCATGTAACGTCAAGTTTCTCTTCTACTAACCGTTGGCAAAATTCTTTCGTCCATGATCGATTCAGACCGAAGACGGGATCGACAAAATCGATTTCTTTCGCATGATATTGGTTAACTAGAATTATAATTTCCTCTACAACGGTGGATGCGCTTCGTAGTCTATAGCTGGCTCCGCTTATGTCTCTACTACAGAAAACGCATTGATAGGGGCATCCTCTGCTGGAAATCATGCTTAAAGCTGGGTGGTGTTTCGCAATGAAAGGCTTATATTTTTCCATAGGCAACAAGTGACGGGCAGGAAGAGGAAAATTATCCAATTTCTTCTCCATAAAATAGGGGGGAGTCAAAATGATTTGGTTGTCTCGTCGGTACGCTATCCCATTTACATTGGACAACTCTTCTTGGTTTTCAAGTGCTTGAACAAGATTTCGCATTGCATATTCGCCTTCGCCAATGACAACAAAATCGACTTCCTTATTTTGCATCACTTGTTCAGGAAAGATAGTCGGATGAATCCCTCCAAGAACAATTGTTACAGAGGGCAAAAGCTGTTTAGTTAATCTGGCAAGTCTCAGAGCTGTATCGATAGTTGGAGTAAAAGCTGATATTCCAACTATTTCAGGGCAAATCTCTTCGATCTTCCAGACTGCATGTAAAACAGTAAGGTCTTCCGCTACACAGTCGATGATTTCTACCGCATGGTCCTGCTCTAACATGGCGGCGATGTACGCTAGTCCAAGTGGCTCTGTGATCTGTGTTGCTTTGCGAAGAGGATGTTCCTCTGGGTATCTTTCCTGTATTGTAGTAGGAGGAGCTATGAGCACGACCTTCATTCGTCGATCACCATTCTCGAAGCAGTCTTATTAACCTTTGAAGTGATGCGTTAATCCCAATGAATACGTACTCATAATAATAGCTAACTTTGAACTTGGACTTACCATATTTTCGGCGAACCCAAGAAACAGGGACCTCCTCGACAGCGAACCCAAAAGCTATGGGTTTCATCGTGGTTTCACCAGCTATTCCATGTGTTTCGGATTTCCAGTTTATAGACCCTACAATAACATCCCGCAGAATCTTGAATCCAAAAGTTAGGTCTGAAATTCTGGTTCCGAGCACATACTTGAAGATGTTGTTAAAAGCGCGGTTGAAAAAACACTTGAACTTAGAGTATCCCTTCAGTACGCTTCCTTCAGCGAATCGCGAGCCGACTACCACATCGCAACCGGTGTCTTTCAGTTTCGTAAGCATTCTCGGAACCTCTTCAGGCAACATCTCCATGTCGGAATCAATGGTGAGGATGTAGTTTCCCGACGCCTTAGCGAAACCGTTTCGAATTGCCCTGCCAAGACCGCTTGGGGGAGAACGATGAATCACCTTGATTCTTCCAATTTTGTCCGCGAGTTCTTCTGCGAGATTCGAAGTTGAATCGTCGCTGCAGTCGTCAACTATTATGATTTCCTTGATTACGTTGCCAATATTTCTGAGCAGCTCGTTAACAACGATGGGCAGATTTTCTTTTTCGTTATGAACGGGTAGCACAACGGATAACCGAACATCTGTTTCCCTGGTCATGTTCTTCATCTTTCGTAGAACTTTTTTGCAGATTTTTCGCGTATGGAACGAAATACTCTAGACGGAAGTATGTTTTCCAGCATAAACAGGTAGTACGTATTGAAGTTGATGAATCCCATAGAACGCAAGCGACGTGCAGAAATATATACTGGAATGTCGCAGCAGAAAACGGTTTTTCCCATTGTAGCTAGTTTCTTTCCGAAAAAACCGTCCTCATTTATTGAAATCAAAGGAAAGCCTCCACTTTGTTTAAACGCTTTTTTCCTCACGGCTAAATTGTATCCAGAAGTCATGAAACGTTTCAGCGAACTTGGAGCCTTTGAAAACAAGAGGCGCGCTCTGTTATACAACTGGTATTCCAGGACGCCATGAAATGGCGCATCGTACGGAAAGCCGGCGCCGGCTATAGCGATAATTTCTTTATCTTCAAATTTTTCAATGATCTTTTCGAGCCAGAAATTCGGAAGGACTGTGTCAGCTTCAGTAAACGCTAGTATTTCTCCTTGAGCCTCTTTGGCTCCGATGTTTCGTTGATAAGCTATGCCACCTCTGGAACGCGCATTGGGTATAACGATTATTTTTGGCCCGTATTCTTTTGCTATTCTTACGGTTTTGTCTTTGCTTCCTGCGTCCACTAGGATTGTTTCGAAATCTGTAAAGGATTGTTTCTGTAGGGATTGTAAGGGTAGTCTGATATATCTTTCTTCATTTAGGCAGGCTAAGATTACTGAAATCTTCATTTACGGTCTGTCTCCTCGTTAGCCAACCGCCTAAATTCAAGACCATAATACGGGTCGTTAAAAATCTCTTGAGCATATCTGTTCCCCCTTAGCCTAAACCAAAGAATTGAATTGTACTGAGTAGCTATCCACGATACGAACTTGAATATTTCAGTATTGAAAACAAGCTTGTTTAGAAAGGATTGCCGAAAGAAGAGTTCCCAAAAGAATATGGGTGCCCATTTTTTGTCAGGTAGCGCGAATGAATGAACTGGTTTCAAGTTATCAAGATCAGAAACTAATTCATATTCTAACGATCCAATTCCATGTCTAGCACAGATTTGGATGTGCTTCACTTTTTCAAGAGGAATGCCCATTAAGGCAACAGCAACCGCATCACACGCGACCATATCAGGTGACGCGATTATTAGGTTGCATACAACTGGATGCCCCGTGCGCGGTCCATTTGCTTCCATTCCAATAGTGCCGTCAACTACTGCAAATTTGAGTTTATTTTTTAATACTGTGTTTATATCCGCTATCGCTTTATCAAAGACAAGATGATACTGGTGCCGTACTGTTCTATTCACGATTCCCCATTGATGTTTCAGAGCGCACGTGATCGTCGAGAGGACATGCGTCTTGAGAACCGGAACTGTAATTATACAGTCAGCATTCATAATCGTTTTCGGGACCTCTATTTCTCTGAAGATCAGGCTATTTGGGACGTCTATCTTTACGCCTGACTCTTTAGACAAATTCACGAATCTTGCACCATAGGTTTCAGCTATTTGCTTGTGACCCCATATTTCGAAAGCCTCGTCGCACTGTTCAGCGGCTGCGAGGTCGGAGTCGCAGATCGTCAGTCTAGCGTTAGGAATGCCTTCAAGCACCTGTTGAATCACACCCTCAAGGACCCAGGGACTAGTGCATTGGCCAGGAACGAGTTGATTGGAGATTAGATTCACTTTTATCGCTACGTTCTCACCCACAATATGATCATTCCAAGATGCCATCTCCATTGCTTTCTTCACAGTCCTTTGAACGCCACCGATCTCACCATGGGGCACTCGCAAGACAACAACTTTCGATTTGTTGGACTTCAAGAATTCATCCCATCGATACATAGTCACCTATTTGACTTGTCCCAGAATCTCTTGAGCTACTTCAATTCCTGTCATTATCGCTGGCCCAGATGCCCTAATTTCCGGGAAAGCCCTCCAGACTCCCGCGAAGTAGATCCGTGGATGCGGATTGACTCCGATGCTTCTATACCCCGTTCTGTAGATTGGTGAGCCAAATCTGTTTTTGAAAAGGTACCATCCTTTTATTTTCGGTAAAGTCGGAAAGATTTTCTTGAGTCCACCGACAAATCTTTCATAGATCTCTTCATCACGCAAGAACCAGAGAGGTGAGAAAGGATCGGTGTATGCTACGAGATATACTAGTCCCCCGCTCAAAGTCGTATCAAGGTTTGCAAATTCGAAACAGGCAACGAACGGAATATCATCGTCCAGAACATTAATCCAGTAATAGTCAGAAATCCTTTTTTCTAACCGTAAGGCAAGACAGAGACAAGCCCTATACTCTATGGACCTAAGTTGATTGAGGAGGTCCATCGGGGCTCCCTCAATAATAGAAGCTGCTTCTGTAGCGGGAGTCGAGATAACTACGAGATCTAGGTCTCCTTGCTTTGTGCCAGAATAAATTCTCACACCTCTATCTTTCACGACCACTCTCTGAACTCTACAGCCAGTATGAAGCGCGCCGTTGCTAGACAATGTTATTAGCTTTGCGCATCTATCGATCAATTCAGGGAAATTGGAACAGCCCAGCATTTTGGAAACAGACCTTGATTCCCTGTCCCATCGACTAGCTAGGTAAGCTGCAGACACATCCTCTGATAAACCAAAATACTTCCTCAAAAGTGGCTTGACGAAATGAGCGAGAACCTTTTCGCCAGCTCCTGATCTAACCCAATCGTCAACCGTGATATTGTTCAGCCTCGGTTCGTATTTTGCCCTAAAAACTAGCCAACCTAGCCTTAGCCGGTCTAGGAGGGGCAGAGGATCGAATCCCAAAAGATCAAGAGGCCGGTTCAGAGGGTAGAGCTTTGAATCTAAACAGACGCCTGTATTGACTTCTTTCCAAATGATTGGGATTTCAAATCGACTCAATTCATCCTGGAGAACTCGGTCACTTTTGATAACGTGGTGATAGGTCTTTGCAATCCTAAGATTGTCCAAAACTGTGTAGCCCGCTAGACCACCCACATCTCGATCTGCCTCGAAGACACGAACATCGATGTCGCTATAGTCTAACAACCTCAAAGCACATGCAAGACCGCTAAGTCCTGCCCCGATAATGCCAACTCTCATCAAGTAGCCGCCAACCATCTCTTCTAGAACTGTATTTGTCTAGTCTTTAAATTAACCGACAACTGTAAAATGTTGTTGTAGACGCGTAGAGGCAGGAAGCACTTTTATCTCTGGAGAGAGAACCCAATTAACGGTAAGAGTAAGCACAGCTGTCACATTAACGCATGGTGCATATTGCATGGTTGAGATTGTAGCCAGAAAACGGGTATCTCCTCTCGTTCTTTAATCTGCAGGCTTTTAGCATAAACGCAGTCACTTTCTCTATCCTATTTCACAGTTTGTTCATATGGCGATGAAGTCTGGAATTCTAATGTACGCCCAGACTGCCAAAGCACTTGAATATGCTATTATGGCGGCGAAGAGTATGTTTCTTCCGCGCCCTTCTCCTCTGCTGCATCCGTCTTTAAGATTATAGGCGATGCTTAGAATGAAGCTTGGCATAAAATCTATGAGATGATTCTCTAAGACTAGGGCATATGACATAGGACCCATGAAACTTATAAACCAGAGCGGTAGCATACGATGCTCTACATTTGTCCTGAAAGTTTTCAGAAAACACGCAAGGACGGCCCAGGCTGATATGGACCAAGTTAATGGATTGAACGAGTGGGCTACGGCTAAACCCTTTACCGTTGCTGTCTTGATTATTTCGCCAGTCTTCTCATCGATGAAGAATATGGTGCGGGTCTCTGGGCCTATAACCCCTGTTAAGAGAAGTTGCCATATCGTTAGGGCGCCTCGAGTAGGTGCGCCCATTGAATAAAATTTGTAAATGGACATTTGCAAAGCAAGGAACTCGAGGAAGCCATGCCCACTTAGGAAATAGGTTGTATACGCCATGGCATATGTCAAAAGCGCCAAGGGTAGGCTAGCCATGAAGTAACCCAACTTCACCCACGCTCTATCCAGCAAGAGAAAGGCTATAAAGGCCAATATTATGAAAGCTACCTCCCATTTGCAGGCTATTCCAAGGCCGATCACCGCGGCGAGCGCTGGGAAGAGTTTAGGATTCTTCACGGTGTAAAGAAACATTAGAACGGACAAGGAAATGAAAAACGCGGAGTAAATATCTAATGTTGAGGTTCGGGCCGCGCCAAGAAAAAGCTTCTCCAAACTAAGCATGTACACGGGTATCAACGCGAAAAAAGTCTTGCCAAAAAGCCTAATGGAAAGCAGGTAAATCACAAGTAAGGTGGCTAAACCGAAGAAAGCGTTCATCGAGGTTGGGCTGTGAAACAAGACTTCCGAGATCCCTATGAAAAACTTCGCAAGCGGAGGATGCTCAAAGTTAAACTCGCTCGGTGGGACGCCGTGAATGTATAGCCACCCCGCCAAAGCATAAAGCTCCGGGTCAAAAACCAAATTTTCCACACTTGGAGTTTCCCCCTTTTCTATCGATGAAAGCCTGCTTTGAACATTGGCGTACCATGATTCATCTAACTTGTTGGCGAAAAGCGCGTTTTGAACATTATAGATGTACAAGCCTATAATGAACAACAAGATTAGGGTCATCTTCGACTTTCTTAAGAACAACAATAGTTTCTTCAAGGCAATGCTCAAATCTTCGTGACGATAGCTGCGCACAGTGAAGGCCCCAGATACCTCTCTAGAAATATTAGCAGAAATTAAAGGTATTCTCCTAGCTATCCGATCGAGACTGAAAAGGATTTGATGTTAGCTACCGCTGCTGAATGATTAGAGCAAAGGATGGCTTTTCAGACCTTCGATGGATACGCCATGTATAGTATGGCTCCATCGGATAATCGGTCGCGCAGACGTAGTGAGGAGGGTATACGACATTATTGGATCCTCCTAGGTATCGGCTGGTTTTAGCCATTTAAATCTTAGTAGAGCTACTGTTGCAACATTGATCATAGCCGCTACAGGTTCTGCTAGAACTGAAGGTTTCATGGATGAAAGGTGACTCGATCGAAGATCTTCCGGATCAAATATATGCGCCACTAGGTACTCGTGGGCTTCAACCTATCAAGCTCAAACAATGCTTTCGTTGCTCGAATCAGAATGTTGAAGAACTCGAAGTGATAGAAAAGAAGATTGAGGTTGTTCGCGGCAGAGATCAGGAGATTGCGGACTGCAAGGTTGTCTGCAAGAAATGCAGTTCAACCTTCAGTATTCGACTTAGAAACTTGTATGTGGTCGAGAAGGGGCAAAAAAGACGATCGATCACTTTCGTATCGATTCTCAACGAGGAAGGTAGAGATGAAGGCTGCTTGGAAGCTTCTGAAATGTAAAAGAGGAAGCGTCTCTACAATATACCTGTAGGTGCCTCGGAGGGGATTGATTCCATTGGTAGCAGAGAAGGAACCGCTGATCGCTCGGAGGACCTACCAGTACATAATAATCATAGCGGCTATGCTCTTCATGGTTCTACCCTTCGTCAGTAGCTTCAACGAACTCTTAACCGCGATAGTGATGAGGATCCAATTGTACACCTTCATCCATGATGTTGTAGTTCCGATAGAGGTGAAAATGGTCGCAGCGATACTCCAATACCTCTTCGGAATCCAAACACTCGTCTCAAGCGAGTACCTACACATACAATCCGCGGGTCGAGCGCTAACTGTTTACATTGCGTGGAACTGTGTGGGATGGCAATCACTAATCCTCTTCGTATTCACTTTGGTTACAGGTCTGCAAGGTCCGTTTACAAGAAGAAGTAAAGCCTTATGCATAATTCTAGGCGCGGAAGGAATTTTCCTATTGAACCTCTTCAGGATCGTCTTCGTTGTCCTACTCGCCTTCTATGTGGGCTATCTTCCAGCGGTCGTATTCCACGACTACGCTGGAACAATCTTAACCTTACTCTATCTGGTCCTATTCTGGTTCTTCTCCTACAACTATATTCTTGAGCGTGCCTTTCCAACGCAATGTTTAGAAAAATCCAAGAACACGAAAGGTTTTAGAGTACTCTGAAGGGCTGAAAGGTTGAGGAGAACTCCAACAATCAGCGCTTTAGTCATAGTGCTGATCGTAGTTCTCAGCTCTTGGTACATAGCCTCCAAGCAGCCACAAGTCAGTTATCCGGCGGGTCTCAGCACAATTGAGAAAGCAGCCTTGAAGGCTGAGAGAATCCAAGCCGAAGAATTAAGAGCAGTAACGGAAGCCTTGAAGAAAAACGATTCCGGCAAGATCATCTACGGAGACCGTTTCCTCCGGTGGACCGTACTAGCCTACACACTCTGGAGGATAGATCAAGGCGACACTTCGATTGTTGACACAATGGAGAATGTACTAGTCACCTACTACGATCGCGCTTGGTATCCAAATGTGAAGAACCGCCCTAGAATGCCATTCGAAAGTCTGATCCAATATCTGAGAGCAGATGGAGCTTGGGAAGATTACTGGAACGACTACAAACCCGTTCACGTCGCAGCATTCATCCTCGAATACTACACACTCTCATGCTTCGATAAAGAGTGGGGAATGAGAAACTACCAGATACTGAAAAATGTCGCGGACTCCCTCACGAAGATGTGGCTTCCAGAACGCCATCAACCATGCGCATACATAGACGCATACGGAACAGAAGATGGAATCCAAGTCGTCGAAATCAAAGACCTGACTGCTAGCGTAGACAGCGCATTCGAATACGCAGCCCTGATAGCGGCGGCGGAAGTCGCTAGGACCCTGGTAAACGATATGGCAAGCTACGGACGCTACACACTCTACGCGAACGATCTCATAGCCCACTTCTACAATCAAACATGGAACTGGTTCCCGACAAGCATATTCGGAGCCAACGCTGAGGAAGCCTACGGGACAGCGCTCCATCTGGGAATGACGCTTCCATTCATCGATGGGGATGAGAAAGTCGACAAGCTGAAAGAATACCTAGTTAAAAACCTTCGTGAGAACGAGAACTCATGGCTAATAAAATGGAGGAAAGAAGACAAAACAGCGAGCAGCCGATCGGTTTTCGCAGCAATAGGACTAGCTCCAAAGTACTCTCAGGTGGCATACGACATCCTCGAAGCATACGCGGAAGCGGGACTATCCAATGATCCATGGTATCTAACAGAGACCGACGGCTATGAAGGCAAGGACCGCATCTGGGTTAGCGGAAAATACCTTCTAGCCTACACTTTCTTCAAGGACAGAACTTTACTGGGTAGAATCCCCTTCTCACCGAAGTTCGTTGCTGGAAACCTGGCTTTTCAATCGTCGTACCCGTCCGAACCCTTGAAGCTTGAGAACGTGACTGCGGTCCTCCCCTCACTGCACAACCTTATTCGAGCCAACGTTAGCTATCGGCCAGCAGAACTGAAACTTGCGATACAAAGTTCCTTAGGATTCAACATCACCATTAATTTCAAAACGGAGTATGCGCCCATAGTCTCATGCAGTTCCAACTACTGGAGATTCTTCGACGACAGATTCGCGAAGGCAACAAAGATTACCTTCATTTCGACTGGGCAAGATGAAATAACCATCAGATCGCAATAGCAACGGCGATAACTCAATAGCCCGATAGAGCAAGATCCAATCACTGATAGCATCGATCTCTAGCTACCGGAGATCTGCTTCGTGTGACAGTTGTGTTGGGTCGAACGTAAGCTCTAATTATACATACGGACATTAACCATATTATCGGTGCTAGTGCGGTGGAGAGGGTAAAAGAACGGCTCAAGAGGGCTAGCGACCTATACGACGCTGTTTTCACTGGTTTCCAGAGAAGAGTTTTGGACACGTACAGGGTCAGAAACATTCTTAGGCTCTATTTCTTGGTCAAAGTCTCAAAGGAGCTTGAGACAGCTGAGGCTTTCTTCTACATAAGGGAAGCCACGAAGCTCTATAACGAGCTTTTCAGCAAGAGCAGTAGACTGCTCGACGAAGATCCTGTTGGCAACATAATCACGCTGGCCCAATATCTTATGGAAACAAAACAGCCAACAAGATAGTATATTTGACGCTCGCTTGTATTGTGCGGAACATTATTTACTGGGCATACCTATATGTATAATTCAACCTAGATATGCCTGAGGCCTCACGAATGGAAAAGAAACAGACCACGAAAAGGACTACGATAATCTTTGACGAGAAAGACCGTCAATATCTAGAGCAGCTCATTAAGGACGGGAAGGAGCCGGGAATCAAGCCGCTAATATCTAAGATGTTCGATGTTTATCGGAGCATGGCCATATACGACTGGAAGTTCCCGGGCGAGTACTACTGCGGGGTCAGTAGAATAGCCTTCTTCAGCCAAGAGAATCTGAACACTCTCGTTGATCTGCTACCGAAAGACAAATTGCGTGAGACGGGCCGCAAGGTGGGAGACGCGATGAGGCTCTCAATTCAAGCAAGTTTCAACATAGACCCTGCAAAGAGAGAAAACTGGCAGGAAGTGTTAAAGAGGCTTAGAGTCTTCGGGTATGGCGATCTGATCTATCGAGACAAATTCATCATAGCTAAGAATCCTTTTATAGGCAATCTTCAGATGCTCCTAGGATTCTTGGAAGGAATGTTAGGATGTTCTTTAGAACCCAGAATAACAACATCCCCAATGGTGCTTGAAGTCACCGAGCGTAGCCGTTGACAAGCTCGGGTAATAACCTTTTTGAGTAGCTTGGGTGACTATGCCTGGGTATGCCTTGATATGGCTGAAGTCAACTGAAAAGGTTCGGCGACTCCGGTCCGCCGTATGCCGCCGTATGCTTTCGTATGTCCTCAAGCTTAAATATGTGCCGGAGTGTATAATCTAACTAGGAAGGAGGCATAAGCTTTAAAGCCTCTATCCTATGATATCTAGTAAAAAAGGTAGAGAGAGTTGAAAATTGGCAAGTTTAGGGTGAGCAAGAAGGCAGTTTCTCCCGTCATCGCCACGCTACTGATGATCGCTGTTGCGGTTGCAGCGTCGGTGATCGTCTATGTTTGGAGTGCGGGTCTGCTTGGTACGCTGATGGGCGGAGGAGGAGCGCAAGTGAAAGAACAAGTGATCCTTGAAGCATATGCTTGGACCGCTAGTGATGATCTTGATCTCTTTTTGAGGAACGTAGGCGCTGCTGATGTTAAGATCGTTGCGATCTACGTAGGTGGAACGCCAAACACTGGTCTAGCAATCACTATGCCAGTCAAGTCAGCTGGGGTCGCAACCAATCTGAATGGTCCTTGGTCGCCCGGAACAGCCTATGTCGTGAAACTGGTTACAGAGACAGGAGGCGTCTTCTCATACACATGCATCGCCGGAAGCTCAGGCTAAGCCCCCATCCTTTTTTTGCTATCCATCCCAGGTTTCACGCAAGATACTCTTTTAGCGCTTCTTCCATAATCGGTTCCTTTGGATCGCATTCGTAGACGTTTACGCCTCTAATGAACTCTTTAGCTTCTTTCTGCATCCCGGAAACGCCGGCTCCAAATATGAAGAACACAACTTTGCCGAACTCCGTCAGTCGATTAAGCATCCCAAGAGCTTGTTCAGAGTCCCACATCCCTCCATCGGTCATTATGAATGTAGTCTGCCTACCAGCCATTTCAGCCGCCTTCAAAGCTAGGGAAAGCGGCGGTGTAACATTTGTATATCCGGAAGGCTCAACTCGAACGATTGCGTCCTCTATCCCTTCGTAGTCCTTCGAGAAGAAGACTGTATCGTCGTACAGAACACTTGTGCTGAAAGGAACAAAGGATACCATGTCGTTAAGCTCTTTAGCGGCTTCGACAAGCCCGAAAGCCGCTTCCCTCTCGCGGCCGATGCTCATACTTAATCCTGTTGAGGCTGAACAATCCATTAAGATGGATACGCTCTTCGCTCTCTTCCCAGAGACCAGTTCCCTCCTCTTTATAGCGAAAACTCCGGGAACTAGAATGCCATATATCCTATAGGTGTCCACGATCGAAAGT
>Ga0315310_10001027_pt1 | contig 17597 bp, 14 predicted proteins | sample TDP5_MG_FD_203630 | JGI IMG/M metagenome (GOLD analysis project Ga0315310, IMG submission 203630) | Freshwater sediment microbial communities from Lake Towuti, South Sulawesi, Indonesia - TDP5 | ecosystem: Environmental > Aquatic > Freshwater > Lake > Sediment | place: Indonesia: South Sulawesi... | reverse complement strand
GATGATTGTGGGAAGGTTGAATTTTGAGATTTTGATTATGCAATCGCCTAGACCTAGATGGGGTTTGTAAAGAAGTATTGCTTCTGCGTTTGCCTGTTGCTTTTCTAGAAGTGAAATGTCCTTCTCCTCATTGATGATGATATGCTTCAAGATTTGAACGTCGGATTTCACGTCTTTTCTGATATGCTTCAGTTTCTCTTCCATGAGACTGTCTTTGACTTGGCCCTTCCTGCATACCAGGAGGGGTAGTACTCTGAGAGTTTCCAACAGTTTCCAACGCTCCTTTATAACAGATAATGCCTCTTGTGGTCTATTTTAAATTAGGTTTCTATACCCACATCTCAGCAGTAGAGCCTTGTGTCTCAAGAGTGCCTTAAAAAGTGGCACCCGGGAAGGAATTTCAGCACCAACACGCTAGTAAAACTATGATCTCATTAAAGGGGCTTTTCTACTTTAGGGCGAATTAGAGGCGGGTCTTAATATTTCTCCTTTCTCAATTTCTTTTATGAGTAGCTCGCTTACACCCATTGTCTTGTACCAGCTCTTCACGCGGGGCATTGCAATTATCTCCAACACTTGGAATCTTTGAGCTGAGTCCCGACTGAACATACAGGAAGAGTAGGCTGTTCTGGCGACAATGGCCGTGTCCGCACCCTTATCGCTACCGGCTATTGAGATCACGTTTGCGGCGGGTGGCACTGTTCCAGAATCGGTGGCCATCAACGCGACTTCCACAGCTGTTTTCAACCCGTAGCCGCCTACCGCTTCCAGTGTCTCAGCCACGACCCAGCTTACTGGCATGTATCCGTATCGGGCTAGACCGTAGTCTAGAGTGTCCCCGCTTAACGTGGATGGCATCCTATCAACTATTGACACATTGAGTTTCTCAAGCCTTTCTCTAGTCTCCTTTTTGATGAATGGGTATTCTACACCGTGTTGTGTGCCCCAGCCTGGAAAACCAGAGACGCAGACGACAAGGATGCCTAGTTCTTTAAGTTCTTCGGCAACTCGCAGTGCGGTTTGACCGCTAATTGAAGCCACTACTACGTGTTTGACATCATCCTCTTTCGCTCTTTCTTTCACGGCACGCATAATATTGCCTGTGTTGTGAGGACCAGGTTTATTGAAATACAGGATTCTTTTCTCTTCATAATCAGACATTTTAATCAGTAGTCGTTTGGCACCCTGCTCTTATATGAGTTTCATAGACGGAATTGAGGCATTGCGACTTCGCTTCAGGTTCGTGAGTGGAATAGCGCCGAGAAGGGACCAATGTTACAGGTCATAGACTATTCCGGGTATTTTAGGGAACAGTTGGGTCTCTCCTACATGTTTGGCTCCCACAATCCATGCAGTTAGCCTTTCTAGGCCTATTCCAGCTCCAGCTGAGGGCTTAAGCCTTCTCTGCTTCGCCAGCTGCAATAGAGTTCTGTAGTTTCCTTTTTCAACGTTATCTCTTTCCATTTTTCTGAGTATCTTGCTGTGTTTCCATTCTCTTCTGGCGCCCGATAATACTTCTCCGTATTTGGGCAGTAGTAAATCGTAGTTGTCCCATTTGCCAGTCTCGAAGTCTTCGAAATCGTAGAATTCTCTAGGAATATTTGTGACCCACACTGGGTCGTCGATTCTGTGCGCCAGCAGCGTTTCCCACGTTCTTCCGTGTCTGCGTTCGAGTTCTCTTCCATCATAGATTCTGAAGGGTCTTTCTGGAACACTTAGATTGTCATATCTTCCAAGAAGTGTTAACTCTTGACGCGCGTGCGTCTTCAGGTAGTTTATTAATCTGGTGACTATTTTTTCCACAAAACTCATGATTTCGTCAGATGTGGCGTTTTGGCATTCGAAATCTAATTGAGTGAACTCATAAACGTGGATGCCGGTGTTTGCTCTTTCTGTTCTTTCTACTCTTATGTTTGGAGAAAGTATGAATAACTTGGGGTGAACCAAGGAACAGGTGATCATTTTATGGACTATCATGCTTAGTGTTGCTTTGACAGGTTTTCCATAAATTTCCACTTGTATTCGTTTTTCAATTGACGCATCACTATCTGGCCATAGAGGATCTGTCGATGGGGAAAATATCACGGGTAGTAACCATTCAAACTCCTCACGTAAAAATTCGTTAGTGAGACACCTTAAAACGTGAGTCATGACTTTGCTGATGAGTATTCTTCTTAAAATCTCGCTTTCGGTTAGCTGCGCTAGAGGTCTTGGCATCTCGATTGGTCGAGCCTCTTCTACCATCAAGCCCTTTTGGATGATTGTCAGCCGTTTCATTGTGTATTCATCTTCGATTGCGGTTATGATACTCGTTTCAATGCCTACTCAAAGGAATGCCGCTGCTATAAATTTTTTCTGAAAAATATTGATTTTTTTTCAATAAAGTAAACCTTTATAGGTAAAAATTCGTAATAATTACGAACATGACTGCGAAGCTCGACAACAAAGACTTGGCAATTCTGGATTTAATACAGGGCAATTGCAGACTTACCGCCAGAGAAATCGCAAGAACAGTAGACTCGCCGATAACGACGGTTTTCGCAAAAACAAAGCGCATGGAAGAGCTAGGTATCATAAGAGAGTATAGGGCGATTTTGGATTCCCATAAACTAAACAGGGGTACAACGGCTTTCGTTCTCGCGTCTGTGTCCTACAGAATAAAGGACGGGGCAGCGCCGATTTCACAGAGGGATATAGCCAAGGAAATAGGCAGGTTTCCAGAAGTTCAGGAGGTTCACATTGTAACTGGAGACTGGGACCTTTTGATAAAACTTAAGGCCGAAAATGTTGACGCTGTGGGTAAGTTTGTCATTGATAAGCTAAGGCTTGTTAGGGGGATAGACAAGACTCTCACTTGCATGGTCTTTGAAACCTGCAAAGAAACAACAGAGATACCTATTGAAGCAAAAGCCGAGTAGCGGCTACGAGCGAATACTCCACAAACGGAAAAGATGCTTAAGAACAAGTGAATTCACCAAGAAATGACTTCTTTTTCTCAGGAGACCGAAAATCTCTTAACTGGCGCGGGGGAATTGGTTTAAATCTCGGTTTAAATTCTCGGCGAATTTTTTGGTTTAGAGCGCTTCTAAATACTCTACGTCACCTAATATTGACCTCCTCAACTTTTCTAGCAACCATCAATACAACTTTAGAATAACAACCTAATCCATTCTTTTCTATGTCTTGCCCAAATCTAGTCCAAACTTCTTCAAAGGTTGGAGTTTTGATTCCATAAATCTTTGGAACTCTCATAATGACGTATCTAATTTCATTCTTGGCCTGTTGAGGCGTGAACTTCACACCTGTGTAGTAGCTTCTTTTTCTAATTAGCTTGAATTTCGCCTCTTCAAGCAAAGTTTTATATTCATTGCTGCTAAGCCTTGTGGCACTACAAATATAGGAAAACAGAGCCACTTCTATTTTCTGGGCTTCCGTCTCCATCTCGTCTGGGAGCATTTCCGCAAAACAGAAGTAGCCATTAGGTTTTAACACTCTGTTCACTTCAAAGAACGTTCGGTGAACACCGCTGTAAGCTTTTGTCATGCGAATATCCTCCAGCCCTGTGAAATCAATTGCGATATCGAATTCTCCTTTAGGAAAACGCATGTTTGCGGCATCCATTTCGACAATTTCTATGAGGCCCTGTAAATTCTGTTTTCTGATATTTCTTCTTGCATCTCTTACGATGCTTTGAGAAATGTCAATACCAGTAATCTTGACGTCGCCATAGAGTCTCACAACCTCTATTGCAAAGAATCCCTCACCAGTTGCAACATCGAGGATGCGCATGTGGGGTTTAATAGGTAATTCTCGTGCAATTCTGGAGCGCAATCCGAAGAGCTTTCCAAAATGAGTCTCATATTCCGAATTAGACATGTATCGTTCAATCATGTTCTTACACCTATCATCGCCGCAGTGATTTAGCTTATCGATGCTTTAAACAATTTTTTATTGCCATTTACCATATAATAGAAAAGAATAGCAATGGTTATCGTTAACCTTGGATGATTTGCAGAAGGAAAACAGAATTGCGTCTTAACTCATATTTTAAACGTTTATTCGAACATACCTAACGCTAAAGCTCCGGGAAGGGATTTGAACCCTTGAGGCGCAAAGCGCCACCGGCTTACACGCGTGTCTAAGCCCCCTAAACCATTCGGCAAGTTACCGCCTCACTATGGAAGTTGTTCACCCAGGCCTGCTCGACCGCATGGGCGGCATACTTGGCTTGATGGGCATAAGCATCGCCGTAATAGTGGTAGGAGGCGCCGTTGCATTCTGGCGTCTACGTCTCGCAAGAAGAGAGCGAAGAGAAGAACACCACCCACTATAGAAACGAATAACCAATCCAAACAAAAGCTCACCAAGCACAGCGACTTCCAGAAAAGAAAAAGGCCTTGAGAAGGCTAACGCTTAGACCGTTAGAAACTGGAGGGTTTAGGCTTTTGTGTGGTCTTACCGTAAAACTAGCAACAGAGAAGATTTTTAAGTGGTATGAGAGTTAGTGGGATTCTTGCTTTTTGCGATTCGCAACAGGAATTTCTTTGCTCTTATTTCTTAGCGCGCGAAACTAAAAAGTAACATTTTCCCATAGATATATCCTAAATTTGTTACTTACCCTAAGAGAGTTGGAGACGATGCAGGGTTAAGCCACACAGTGAAAGGAGCAGATTGAACTATCAACGAAAAAGGAGTAAAGAGGTTTTCTTTTAAAGGAGGAGAATGCGCGCGCGCATCGATTCGCAAGCTAGGCTTTGAAGTATTCTGTCAATGGTTTCTCCTTTCTAGGTCCTTTATGGCGTATCGGCTTAGGTGCGCTGATTGATCTTCTCTTCCTTTTCAATTCCTTTAGATGCAGCTTAGAAAGCTTCCTGCAGATTACTTCCTGTATTGGTCTCCTCGTTCTCAAAGTTGGAATAGGAATAAACCACGTATTTGGTTTCCCAACGATTTTCCCTATCACTTTAAGTTCCCAGAATCTTTCTAATGCTTCTCTTATCCAGCTTCGTTTCGCCTGTATTGTGGAAGTGTCATATTCGTGCCAAGAAGGAAAGAGCTTCTTTGTTTGCTCATAAATCCAATCCAGCTCTATCTCATATGACTTCTTTTCGGGCACTTGTTGAAAGGGTGCCAGTATGTACTGGACGAGAATTGTCATGGTATATTGCACAGGTGGCTTTTCCTTTACGAAGGTAAGGGAAAACCTCAGGTAAGTCAGAACTGCTTCAGGTATAAGAATGCCACCTGGAGTTTGGATTAGTCTTTCTACCTCCTCATTCTTCGTTTCTCCGTAAGCACAAAACAACCGCAATTCCTCTTTGCGTTCACCGCCCTTCGGCGGAGTTATTGTCCACGACCACAATGCGAACCCTTTTTCTTTCAGAAAAGCACACTCTTTCGTTTCTGACAGCTTCTTAATCATCTCAACTGTCCTTTGGACATCATCGATGTGACAGACAAGGATCAAATCGTGGGAATCAACGCTCTTTCCGCCTGGTTTCCAATCTGAACACGGTTTAGTGTATTTTCCTAGTTCCTTGATCTTCTCTTCTAATTGGTCTTCTCTATATGGTAAAGACCATTTTAACTCAAAGATTAACCCTTTCTTTTCTTTGTCACAGAGCACTACTATATCAGGTGTCAGCTCACGACCTTCAGCGCTGATTAACTTATGTTCTATGCCGATGAAATCCAGCCCTTTCAATTGTGTTGTGACAGTATGATAGACAGCAAAAGAAACCGCCACAGTGTCTGCGTACTTACGATAATCCTTTGTGCACTGATCTTCAAAGATGCGGATTTCTGCCAAGTCCGCTACACCGGGATGCTTCGGATCTCTCCGTCTCCAAGAATCTCTTGAAGACAATTTGTAAGTCTCCAAGCAGACTGTGGTGTAGCTCTAATAATCGGAGTGATTGTTACAGCCTTGCCAAGCACCGTCACTCCAAATGACGAACCGTCTCCATAATCGCTTACGTTTGCGACAAAATACGGATTCCCGCTGTGTACGACTGAGCAAGCATAACTCTTGCTTATCTTCTCAGCTAGTGTTTGAAGTTGCTCCTTATCAAAATCAAAACCATATGAAACGCTGAAGGGACTCAGTCTTATTTTTCCATCAGTGATCATGCGTTCTCTGTGAGCGTAGAATCGTTTCCAGTTCATTCCGAGGTCAATTGCCTTCAGCACTACGTTTTCGTAGAATGTGGTAAAGTTCCCAAATGCTAGTTTGCATACTCCACGCCTTGAGATGTGAGCCCTAAGCAAAAGTCTATTGGTTTCACTGTCTCGGACTTTGAAATCTGCTCTATCAACTGTTATTCTATAGTCTTTTGATAGCTTCAGCAATTCTTCTTCAGCATTCTCTTCCCACAATTGTAGCGTTCCTTTTTCAGAGAAAGCGCTTTTCGTTTTCTTAGGTTCTCGCTTAACAGTAATAAAACTCAATGTTGCCTTTCCATGATAAGCATTTTTGATTGAATTCATAAGTGCAGATATTTGAGAATAGTTTAGGTAAAGTCTTGAAATCATCGGGTATAATGCATTGAAAAGCCTTAAGAGAGCTCGATTAACAAAGTACGATTCTTCATTGCATAGAGCTATCCAGACTCCTTCATGGCTTGTATCGAGAAGAGCGTATCCTTTCGCAATATCTCTCCGAACCAGTCTCTTCAACTGCAATCCATACAAGTCAGCATCAAGTTTTCCAACGTTTATATTGTAAGCCCTCTGCAATCTTTCTCTTTGTCGAACTACTTCCACGAAGTCTTCGATTCTGAGTTCAGACAACAGGATTATTGCCTTTAGGGGTGGTCTTTTCTTTCTCGTAGTGTATAGCTTGTCAAAGAATAGTTGCATGCCGAGACGGCTTTCGATGCTAGAAGTCGCCCTCTCCAACGGTTCTACGACCCCTCAAGTTATTATTCAATTCTCATAATATAACCATTTCACTTGAGATCACTCTATCTTGTAGTTATTGCAGGCCCTTGCCTCGAGTCGAGCGCGCGCGACATTGCTCTCGTTGTCAACGGATCAAGAGCCCTTTGGCGACGAAATACGCGAAGCCGTCAAAATGAAATTGAGCGCGTTACCACGACCACGGGTATTACTACGACCATATAAGGTATGCTGAAATGTTACAAAATCGCTCTAAACCAGAGCGCGGAGAGTTATGCGGGAACTTGTAACATCCATCCAGAAAAGAACCAAATCGGCACGTATAATTGCCGTGTATACAACATTTTCCAAGTTTCCTTTGAGCGTTTGGCGTTTGTTTGTGTCTGTCTGCCTCATCCACGTCATTATCGGGATGTGTACATGATGGTTAAGTCGGGGAACAAAATAACCATGATACATACATCACATTTCCCCAAAAACGCAAATAACCATTACCATAATGTATACAACCTCGATCCGACTTATTTTGTCAAAAGAACCCTATTCTTAACCCGAAAACCGAACCATGATGTATACAAGTCCCCTTTTCCGAAAACGTTACGCGGATGTTACATGGACGCGTAACATTTAATGATGTTTTCGTGTCTAAACTACGTCGCGCGCTAGTGCAAGCGAATTTAGTCCAGTGCTAGCTGACGATCAAAGGCTTCAAAAAGCTTAAGATTCGTTCTGCCTTTAAATTTCAGCAGTAAGCTTTGGAACAATCAAAAATGCCTCAACTAGCAATAATGCAGCTTTCGGACTTACATAGAGAGGTCTCGGTTTTTCCAAGCAACAAGGCTTTTGTGTCTTCTATAATATCGGACATATCGAGATATGCAAGTGGAGAGGTTCCTGTGCCAGAACCAGATGTCTTAGTGATCTGTGGTGACATCGTTCAGGGCTCCAATCAGATTGATGATTTCGAAACTGCAACCCAAAAAATTGAACAGCAATACAGTGAAGCGACAGATATTCTGAATCAGTTATGTGTAGAATTGTTCAAGGGTGATAAAGGTAGGATTGTAATAGTCCCTGGTAACCATGATGTTTCATGGCCCCACTCAAGAAAGAGCATGCTGAAGCTCAACAAAGCTGATCATAACCTTGCTGAGCTCTCGAAGCGACCAGAAAGTAACGTGCGTTGGAATTGGGATGATTTTTCGTTCTACCGAATATTCGACCACGTTCTCTATAGAGAGCGATTGCTTCCCTTCGCAAAGTTCTACACTACCTTCTACAATGGTCAACGTAAGTATTCATTAAATCCTGAGGAACAGTACGACATTTTTGAATTCTCTGAGTATAAGATACTCTTCGCGGGGTTCAATTCCTGTTTTATGAATGATCATCTGAACCCGACTGGCAGGATTCATCCTGAGTCCATAGCTTGCTGTTACAATCACGTCAGCCAAGAAGAGTTTGACGACTGGCTCAAAATTGCGGTCTGGCACCATGACACGCATGGAGTTCCAAACAGAGCAGATTTTATGGATGAGAGAGCAGTGCACTTTCTGATAGACAAGGGATTCCAGATCGGGCTTCATGGTCATCTTCACAAAGAAGAGATTTTCGAGATCAGATTCAGTGCAGATCAATCAGTCAGGATGCCCGTTTTTGGATGTGGAAGCTTGAGTGTATCGCCACAAAATATTCCTATAGGGTCATCCAGCCAGTACAGCATTATTGGAATAGACGCTTCTTTGACCGAACTAAGATGTCATGCAAGAAAGGCGGTGGAACAGCCCCCAGAGCTACCCATATGGATGCCTGGCAATATAAATCAGAAAAGCTACATAGATGTCAGACTAGAAAGATATATAGTAAAGGAATATGAAATGCCTGCAAAGTCAACCCTACTGAAGGGATTGGTCGAGGTCGAAGACTTAGTCGCAAAGAAAGAATACCAGCAGGCTTTGGTCAAATTAAAGCTTCTCGATCAAGCTAATTCTTTTGTCAGAAGATTCACGATTGAATGTCTCTGGCAGCTGGACATGGATGATGATCTGACAAACTTCATTGGAGAGCCGAAATCAGTGACAGAATTTGCATATTTGTCAGAATCATTATGGAGAAAAAACAGAATAAAAGAACTGAAAGAGCTTGTTGACCAACAGAACTCCATACCCAACATTGCCGATTCTGAGCCATACAAGAGGATCGCAAAAAAGCTTGCGAATAGGGGAGCCTGAATGGAGAAGATTAAATTCCAGATAGAGATAGAGAGAGTGCTGGACGTTCTTTCCAAAGAGATCTATGATTCTCCCTATGCTCTATTGAGGGAAAATGTTCAAAATGCTTACGACGCCATTTTGATGAGAGAAAATTACGTTCAAGGTGGATGGTCAGCCAAGACAGATGGTCTGATAAAAGCTCAAATCGATAAAGAGAAGGTAGTCATCACAGACAATGGAATTGGGATGCCAGAAGAGGTTCTGAAGGAGAACTACTGGAAGGCCGGTTCTAGTGGCAAAAAGACCGACCTTGCGAAGAGATCCGGAGTCATAGGGACATTCGGTATCGGAGGTATGGCCAACTTCGGTGTATGCTCGAAGCTAAGAATCGAGACAGAGTCCATTGAGACCAAGGAGAGGATAACTAGTGAAGTTGAGAGAAAAAGTCTCTCTCTTTCCGAAGATTGCATAAGCATTGAAAAGAGCACTCCGACAGGTGCATACGGAACCACAGTTACAGTGACACTTGATCAAGACATCGCACTTGATCTTGAACGTGCTCGGGACTATTTGGCTCAGTTTGTGCAATACCTGCCAACTAAAGTAGAAATGAACGAAGTCATTATCAGCCAGAAGTCAATGGAAGAAGGATATAGGGAAGACTCTCCTAGATTGGAGCGAAAATGGGCCGGATTTGAACATGCAGGAGTAACAGCTGACGTTCTAATAAAGTGCGATTATAACGCCAGAGTCTTAGCGACCGTCAGCAACATATCGATAATGGGAGAGGCGATTGACGGAGTAGCTTATTTCAGGCAGGACAGTGGCCATCTCTGGGGATTGAGGAGTTCATTTGGGCTTGCTCCAATTCCCACTAGCTCCTTCTACTCCCTTGGGGGAATAATAAATCTCTCAATCCTCTTGCCTACAGCCGGAAGAGAAGCTCTGAGCCGGGAAAGCGTCGATTTGGCAACGAAACTTATCAAGCTAGTAGAAGAATGCACCACTCTTGCTCTGTCTGAATCAGAGATCAGCAATAGGAGCAGCCCTTTCATGTCTTACATTCTGTCTACTGGCAGAGCATCACTTGCGGGCAAGTTGCAGCCCAGAGTTGAGCCTGACCAAGAGATGACATTGGATGCGTTAAAGGAATACTCCCAAAATAGGACAGTCAACTACTACGATGGCTCAGATGAGACACTCATAAAATCCTTGGGCACGCCGGATAGGCTACTAATCGTCCTGTCGAGATCCAGCCCGAGGAGACAAGTCGAACTTCAATTCATTCAGCAATTCTGCAAAGCTGAGAAGATAGTAGATAAGCCTCAAATACTGAAGACGTATGCGGAGAACGAGTATGAGATGGATGAATTATCTTTTGTGTTGCGGACCAAAAGCATACTTGAGGATGATTACGCACTTCAGAATGTTGAGATCAAGTTTGTCGATCTGACGCACAATCTTTCTCTTCTTGTAAGCCCTCCAGCAGAGGGAACAATCGCGATAGCTATTCAGAGACGCCATCCGTCACTACAACCTATCCTTGAGTGCTATCATGAATCACTTGATGTATTCTCAGGTTTCATCAAAGACTATGTTAGGGTTTATATCTACCCACAGATTCGCAGCTGGGTTCCGTCTTCCACGAAAGAGGGTGCTGATGCTCTTCAAAAAATACTTAAAAAGAGAAGGGAGCTGTACAAGATCGGGATTGAAGACATCGGCTTGACTTCAGCATTTTCAGAGTTTCTAGCCGGCCAAGCATCATTTAATGACGTGATTACTAAATTCAACGCCTTGAAGTCCGTTCAAACGCAAGAAATAGCAAGAAATAGCATTGGAAGTCTCGAAGCTGAAATACCTGATTTGGTTGAGAATCCCATTCAACCGCCAAAAGAAGTCTCGCCACTCAAGCTCCAACCATCACCTGCGATTTTAAGAACAGAGGTGATCACAGACAAGAAGCTGCTTGTAGTTGACAAGGAAAGCCCACTTCTGAACAACTTTAAGATGTTCTTAGCAATCTCTGAACGTGCCTTCAGGGAAGAGTATTCCTTTTTCGTCGCGCCACATACAACAAGAATCATATGGGGAGGTCATAAGATAATCTTCATATTCACACATGCATCAAGCCAATTCTCTTTATATTACGATATTGAATTGCTTGAGGATGTTGGTGGCCTTGCAGGTGGCGACATCTATCCAACTACTACTATTGTTACGAAGGGTCGCATATTTATCCCAATCCCAGATAATTTGAAGCAGTTTTTCGAAATTGCTTCTGGTAGAAATGAGCGAAAATTCTATGTAAGATTTGATCTACTCTAGCTTAGATTAACACCACCTCAAAATTGAGCCGCGCTAACAATGTTCAAGTCCAAGTTCGCAGTCATGAGTTGTTGAGAAGTAAGCGACCACTGATATCAGCCATCGAATGATTGAGTTCGGGAGCAAACATCAATCTAAGCGCGCGCTTTCCAGTTCCACTCCAAAGTCTATTTGTTGCGGTCTTAAACGGTGAGGAATTTCAGACAAGTTACCGTTTAGAGTTCAATAGGTGGTAGGTCCCCCACATTTTGGACACTTAAAATCAGCCCCCACCAAGAACAAAGGGGTCTCGCATTTTCTGCATCTTGGTAGGTCTGCTAGTAATGGACTGCTATTCGATGCCACGGCAACTTCTACTGAGCCTGAAAGGTTTGTCACGGTTTGTTTTATTCTCTCAACCATTTCCCACACTTCATATGGCTTCACATTTTGGAAATAGCGGTCTGACACCAACGCTAACTGGTCGTATTTTCCACTTGTGCTGTATGCTCCACCCAAATCCTTAACGGACAGTTGTATTTTTTTCTTGTTCTCAGACCGAAGGTCTATCCAAGTGAAGTTCAAATCAGGAAATTCAACATTGTAGACTTTTCCTTTTGCGATTTCCTTGTATTTAGGTTCAGTCTTCTTTTTCCTTGGAGACTTTCTCGACATAGTCACCAAGGCTGTTGTAATGACTTTTTTGATATTTAAGGCTAGTTAGGATTCATTTCACAAATTCTTCTTTGAAAGCCAAAATAAACAAGATTTCCATGAGCATAAGTGTAATTATTGATGTTCCAAACTGCGCGGTTCTATACGCACCTTCAAGACGTCCATTAACAAGGTCTCCGAAAGAATCCACAATGAAGATAAACAGCCCGTGCTTTGCGTGTTCAACTACAACTGTCCAAGCCTCAGCTACAGCCGCCATGCTGGATGTTGATGTCACTAGGAACAGTTTGACGACGACGTCCACACAGCCACCCGCAACGTGATGATGATGACAACACAGCGTGACCACTTCATCACGCACAGCCTTCAGCCACCCCCAGGCGCAACGCTGGTAGAAGAAGGCGCTAAGCGATGACCTCCTTCTTCTTTTGAAATTCTCTTTCTCGCACAGCCCTAACCCAACTCAACACACCCCGAACACCGTGAAGACCATCATCAAACCGCACCACAAACCATGTTAAAACGCACCACAAACCATGCAGAAGCGCACCACAAAGCGAAACCAAACAGCCCAAGAAACACCATCCAAAACCCAAAACAGCAATCAAAACACAAACCGAAAAGGAGAACCTTCACCGCAAAAAAATTTTTCTGCACACATACTAACGGTAGGTAGAAACTTTAATAGCACGCCAGCATTCTCGTATTCCTATTCCCATTCAGCCCCTACGGAGAGGAGCGGAGAGATGCCCCAAAAAGTCAAATGCCAAAAATGCGGACACACACTATACGAAGGCATCGAACTAACACCACCAGACGAAATCATCCAAAGATTCGACGGCAGATGCCCAAAATGCGGCAAAAAACTCACCTTCGCACAAGGCAACGTCACCATCAAACCCATCGCATAAAAAACAAAATAAACACCCCCACACCTTAACCTAACAACAATTCTCGGAGCCACACCACATGAGCAAGACCACACAAAAAACCCATCTTTATCAATACCACAAACAAAACGCCAAAATGACCGAATTCGCCAACTTCCACATGCCCATCTGGTACAAAGGCATAATCCCCGAACACATGGCCGTACGCACCCACGTCGGCCTATTCGACATAACCCACATGGGCAGAGCCCTAATAACAGGACCCCAAAGCGAAACCTTCCTAAACCACACAACAACAAACGACGCCTCAGCACTCACACCCCTAAGCGCACAATACTCAACCATGTGCAACGAAAACGGCGGAATCAAAGACGACTTCGTCCTCTCACGACTCGAACCACAAAAATTCCTAATCGTGTACAACGCAGCCAACCGACAAAAAGACCACCAATGGCTACTACAGAACTCAAAACCCTTCAACGTCAAACTCGAAGACGCATCCGACAACATAGCCATGTTCGCAGTCCAAGGACCAAACGCACAACAAACCCTACAAAAAATAACGGACACAGACCTAACCAAAATCGAAAGATTCAAATGCAGCTGGACAAAACTAGCCAACGCCGACGCATTTATCTCAAGAACAGGCTACACAGGCGAAGACGGATTCGAAGTCTTCGTCTGGGACACACCCGTGTCAAACCCCGAAAAAGCAGTCCAAGTCTGGAACACCATCCTAAAAGCAGGCGAAGAATTCGGAATCGAACCCTGCGGACTAGGAGCCAGAGACACCCTGCGCCTAGAAGCAGGAATGTGCCTATACGGCAACGACATAGACGAAACCACCACACCACTAGAAGCGGCCCTAGGCTTCGTCGTCAAACTCAAAAAAGAAACATTCATCGGCAAAGACGCACTCATCAAACAGAAGGCAGAAGGCATAAAGCGGAAGAGAGTCGGCCTAAAAATCACAGAGAAAGGCATCCCACGACCCAAACAAAAAGTCACAGACGAAAGCCACCAACAAATCGGCTACGTAACCAGCGGGACATACTCCCCACTGCTAGAACGCGGCATAGCAATGGCCTACGTATCGACAGAAAATGCTGCTGAAGGCGCAAAGATCGTGGTCAAAGTAAGAGACAAATACTTAAAGGCAGAAGTCGTGAAGTTCCCGTTCTACGACCCAACAAAATACGGCTACGCGAGGCAGAAATAATGCCCGTATTAGACTATGAGATTCCAGACGAGCTCCACTATTCAAAAGAGCACGAATGGGTGAGCTTGAAAGGCGAGGAAGCAACCGTGGGCATCACTGACTACGCTCAAAAACAACTCCACGAAATCGTGTACGTCGAGATCCAAAAGAAAGGCTCAGAGGTCAAACAGTTTCAAACAATGGGTTCGGTTGAATCCGTCAAGTCGGTGTCAGACATATTCTCCCCGGTCACCGGAAAGATAGACAAGGTTAACACAGAACTCGTCGACAGCCCAGAGCTGCTAAATCAGGACCCCTACGGAAAAGGATGGCTGGCCGAAATCACCCTCACCGACCTTGAGCACGACACGAAAAACTTACTCACCGCTGAACAATACTCTGAGTACATAAAAAAGCTAGAAGAATAATGAATCAATAATCCTTGATTCGCCCGAGGAGACTAGATGGAAATGACAACAACCGCAGAATCACACCATAAAGTAAATAAAACTCAATATGTTTGTTGAATGCAAAAGAAGGCATAGATCTAATGAAGGAAATCCGAAGGACCTTCACAAGAGAAAATGTTGGCAACGCCTTCAGGAAATTAGGTGCGTTGCGCATTAAGATCAGCCACGCCACACTGCTCGAGATAACTCTTTTGACGCTTATACTCACGATGGCCTTCGCAATCAGGATGCTCCCTATACGATGGGGATACTATCTGTCTGAATTCGACCCTTACTACCAATACCGCATAACCAAGCATGTAGCTGAGCAAGGCATATTCTCTTTCACAACATGGCATGACGACATGAGCTGGTGGCCTTTCGGCCGCGACGTCCCACACACATCATTTCCCGGATTAGGTATAACAGCTGCTGCATTCTACACTATGCTTAATGCTTTAGGCGTGCCCATGGCGCCGCTCTCATCACTAAATCCTCTCTCTACAGACCCTATCTACAACTTCGTCATCATCTTCCCCGTCATAATGGCAATCTTAACCTGCCTTGCCATATACTTCCTAGCCAAAGACATCGGAGGAAAAGTAACAGGACTCTTCGCTGCTTTCCTCTTGGCAATAAGCCCCTCTTATATCATGCGTACAGGGCTGGGGTTCTTCGACGACGAAAGCATTGGAGTGCTAGGCATCGTACTCATATCCCTGTTCTTCTTACGAGGCATCGAAGTAAAACGCCCTTGGAAACAAAGCTTGGTCTATGGAATTGCGGCGGGCCTGACTCTAGGCTGGCTTTTTGCGTCTTGGGGTGCATCACGCTATATGGTAGGTCTGCTGTTGATCCTATTAGCAGCCCTACTTATACTTCGACGTTACTCTCCCAATCTTCTAATAGCCTACGGCTCAACCTTCGGCGTCGGCCTGCTAGTTGCGGTCAACGTGCCCTATCTTGGCATCCGGTTCCTGAAAGAGATTACAAATCTACTTGTTTTCGGAATGCTTGTTGTCTTAGTTGCTTTTGAAATCACGCGCCGACTTAAAACTGGTAGGACCAAAATCATTTTCAATCTGGGCTTATTCAGCGTTGTCATAGCCTTGTTCATTGCGTTATCGTGGTTTGGGTACATTGGAAGATTGGAAGCGAAATTCGTGTCGGTGATAAATCCTTTCGAGCGTCTACTCTTCCCCATCGTTGAATCAGTTCAGGAGCATAGACCTGCTGCGTGGGGATCACTTTATTTTGACCTAGGTCTAGGCGTATTCTTTATTCCAGTTGGCCTGTACTTCGCCGCACAGACCCCAACAAACCGCAATGTACTCCTCATACTTTTTGGCCTGACATCGATATACTTTGCAAGTTCCATGGTGCGATTGACGCTAATAATGGCACCAGCCCTTTCCATACTATGGGCTTTCGCTTTGACAAGAGTATTGCGGCCCTTCATTACCGTCTTGAAGGAGACCCCGACAACTATTAAACGAAAGATGCGGTTTGGGACACATGTTGGAAGAGAATTCAGCGCTGCTTTCCTCATTCTGATCTTCCTTCTCTTTACCTTTAGTTTTGTTTTCCCAAGCAGTGAGTCTCGGGCTAGGGGAAGCTCATGGCCACGAGTCATTGAACAAGCTTATCTTCCAACCACCATAGCATCAGGAGGAATTGGCATCAGGCCTGATGAGCCTATAACCGACTGGATAGACGCCCTAGCGTGGATTCGCAACACAGAGGGTGTCCAAGTCGTGTTGAGTTGGTGGGACTATGGTTATTGGATCACTACCATCGGCGAAAAACCGTCTCTTGCTGACAACGCGACGTTCAACTGGACTCAGATAGCAAACATAGGGCGTGTATTCATGTCCAATGAAACCCAAGCTCTCTCCATAATCAAAGATTGGAACAGCCAGGCGCAAAACATGGGAAAGCCTGGACGTATAACTCATGTGCTTGTGTTCACAACTTTTGACTCTCAAGGTATCGATTTGAAATTCGGCGATGAAACCAAATGGGTCTGGATGGCAAAGATTGCTGGACTCGACGACACCAAATATGGGGCGATAACAGGCTCTGGCCAAAACATTAACTGGACCGACCTAGGGCTGACGACGCTAATCTACAAATTCATGACTTACGCGAAGAGTCAGAGAATCACTAGTATTCAGGCTCCGCAGATCGACCCTAGTTTCGTACCCGCATACTTCTCAAACATGAACCGCAAAGATCTGTGGAACCAAGGCGGCCTCAACGCCGTTGTAGCCATATACGAAGTGAAATACGAACCTTAACTAATGTAGGTTATTCGTTCCTCTTCTGATCTGCGCATCTTACGAGCGTACCTTTCTCTCTTTTCCTCAATTTCACGCATTCGAGATACTATTTCCTTGGATTTCTCTATTTGAGCATCAAGCTTGCTAAGGTCTATTTGCAGGCTTAGCATCGTCTTAAGGACCATAAGTACGCTTTTTGCGGCTACAGGATCAGGAAGGTATCCGCGGGTCTCTCCCAATAAGCAAAGAGCCTCAATTCTCTTAAGCTTTGCAAGGCCAAGGAGGAGGCCCGCTGTCCCAACTATGGGGTTTCCCGAAGGGCTTGCCACGGCCTTTGCCTCTAATGCTCTTTTTAGGAGTTCCATGTTAGTTGATACCGCTACAACTTGCGGCGCTTCTTCAGCTTCTTTGCGGTACCCGCCGATCGTCACAATGGTTTTGACTCCCAGCTTGACTGCGTACTCCATAATCTCACTCGCCACCTCATATTGCCCTTCGATCGTCTGGGCTTGACTGTCTCCGATGAGAAATACAAGATCGTTTTCTTGTGTTGGATTCCTCAGAAAGGAGAATTCGGCTCTAAGAAGTCGAGCGCTTCCTTTTTTGTTCACGAGGACGTAGTAGGGAAAATGTGGAGAGTATAACTCAGCAAATCTCTTGGCGCCAAGTTGCTTTATAACAAAGCGGGT
>Ga0315310_10001026_pt1 | contig 17607 bp, 17 predicted proteins | sample TDP5_MG_FD_203630 | JGI IMG/M metagenome (GOLD analysis project Ga0315310, IMG submission 203630) | Freshwater sediment microbial communities from Lake Towuti, South Sulawesi, Indonesia - TDP5 | ecosystem: Environmental > Aquatic > Freshwater > Lake > Sediment | place: Indonesia: South Sulawesi... | reverse complement strand
GGAACTAGCCCACTGAGGTATCGAGAAATTTTCTTGAAGTGTGTGAAGAATTTTTATTGCTCTATTTTTTACCACGGCGTAAGCTTCCTCTAACGGGTCAACGGACTTTAAGGCGAATTATATGTCTTCCCTTTTAACCTTGTGTGATTAAACTTGTCCTCTCTTTTGATCATTAATCAAACTAGGGAACCATCACATTGTTATAGAAAAAGGAGGGAGATTTAGTTGCTGGTTTTGTTATGCCTCGGCCGCAAAGAATATTGAGTTTGCCACTAGTCGGAATGTGAACTCTGTGTGTGCCCTGAACATCGGTTCTATGCCCATGAGGATTACGTTTCCGTCGCCATACTCGCCTCGAACAACTGCGTCATAACCCGCTGCTGTTACGTCATAGTGAGGCCACCAGCCTGCAACAAGAAGGTCTTCTGAGGCATACTTTGCTGGTGCTTCAACTCCTTCTTCGGCTTCAAACCATACTGGGAAGAAGACGAAGCCGTAGCTCTCTTCTGGGTAGTAGGCGCTAACTGGATCATTTGGGTCGTATCCAACTCTTACGATGCCGTTGTTGTATCCTCCGTACCACTCTGACAGGTGTGCCGTTGCGTCAATGAACTCTGCTTCGTTTACTAGTGCTCCTCCTCCTTCGCCGTAGCCTAAGTATGTTCCCCCATCATCTATGAAATCAAGTAGTTCATCTTGTCCTTCGGTTCCGAGTTCATCCCAAATGTCTTCATGCCAACCATCCGGTACAATCACGATGTCGTAGGTGTGGAGCGCTCCTTCTCTGACATCATCATAGTCAAGAACATCCACATCGAACTCTAGGCTATTAAGTACAAACCTTGCCGCACCATAGGATGAACTGGAGATTCCCGAATCGTAAAGTAGGGCAACATCCGGTTCATCCAGCATCTTCATGTCCACTTCAACCTCGTTTATTCTGTAGAGAGTTAGGTGGAGGCTCTTGGCGTTCCTGTACACGCTCCATCTTGTCCAGAATTTCTGTGCTGGAATGATGAAGGTGCCGACCCCGAATTCAACTCCTTGCGATTCAAACGGTTCTGTTGTTCTATAGACTTTGATCCCCTGATCCAGAAGTCTGTTTACCATTATTATGGCGTTGTTTGTGTCGCCTTTCAGCGCGTAGCCGTACCATCCGCGTCCTTCAATCTCTCCTCTCGGGTAATGCGCACGCCAAACAGGTTTCAACGGCGCACAGAACTCCAATTCAACTGGAACGACCGTAACTCCCCACAGTTCCGGGAAGTTCCATCCAGAGATGTCATACATTGGCAGGACCAGCCCATAGTCCGGTGGAGGTGAAAGATTTTCTCCATCCCATAAAATGGTGTTTGCAAGACCGCTTCTCGGCTGATTCATCAAGACAACGTAGGTTCCACGCGGGTATACCGTTCCTCCTGCCTCGAATGGGCATGGCGCTTCATGCACTTTGACCCCGTGAAGCATGAGGTGGTTCACTAAGTCTGTGGCCTCCAGGGGATCCATTTGCAACTCAGAATCAGTTGGGATAATATAAGCGTATGGAAATCGTCCGTTCCCTCTATTTATTCCTCTTATGAAAATTTCAGCTTGGTTGCCGAACATCTCATGCTTGTGGTTAACAGTGTACTCTATGGCTGCCATCGAGCCAAGGTAATGACTTTCAATGGATGTTTCTATGCTTCCTTCCCAAGGATCAGTTGTTTCAAAGGTGATGCCGAAGGATCCGTGGTAGAATCCGTACATGGGTGTAAATATGGGGGGATAATCGTCCCATTCTGCTGACCAGTCTCTGAAGGGAATTAGAGTGTCAACGTCTATTTCTTGAAGAGCTTCCTCCATATCTAGAGCCATAGGATACAAGTGTTCAATTAGGAGGTCGAATTCATTGTTTGGATTATGTGGCGGCGTGCATGGTTCAATTAACACCCAGTCTGCTCCCATATACCCGTGCAGATCAAGCGTAACAAGAGGAGCCCACTCCAGAAAGATGCGTTGGATTACGACGCGCTCTTCGGGTTGAGAAGCTGTGATGAAATCTCTGTTTAAATCGAAGTAGTTGTCGTTTCTTCTCATGTCTGCTACTCTTCCATCCGGGTTTGCGCATACATTCAAGATGACAATCGCATTATCTAGGATATTCTGCACTTCTTCGCTATTGTCAAAGGCAAGCAGTCTGATAATGTCTAAACAAGCGTCTGTTCCTGACATCTCATCGCCATGGATACTCCCGTGGATGTAGATCGTTGCTTTATAGTCTATTATTCCCCGGTCGACCAGCATCTTCGCTAATGTAGGCTTATTTACGGTTAGCTGCGCAAACCATTTATAGAGTTCAAGCCTGTGAATCACCCATGGGTCTGCTATGGTAACTAGGTAAATGTCATGTCCTCCAGCTGACTCTCCGATAACCTCAAGCTTTACTCTGTCACTCGTCTCGGCGATCTCCTCCAAGATTCCCTCGAGTTCCTCATATGGCGTAAACTCTCGTGGTTCAGCAGTGACCACCGGAGGAAAAACTAAAGACAGCGAAACTACCAGCAACACTACTACAAGGAAAAGCTTTCTCTTTTGCATCCTAACCTTCCTTCCTCTGCTAATGACTAGCAAATCTAATTTCTCCATTCAAACGTATTTAACTCTTCAGAAACTTTCTTCTATATTGGCTCGACAGGGCAAGCAAATTCGCATGAAACTGTTCAGGGACCAGTGAAACACTAAATAGTGGTGCGTAACGCTATAATCAACATTGGCAGGGTTGTTCATGTCAAGAGCAAGAATTACCCAGGAAAAAATAATTGAAAGAGACACGCCTTTCTTGGCTATTTATCTCGAAACAAAAAACGCGAGTCTAGTTCTTCTAAGCGAAGGGGAAGATCAGCTGGGAACGCTAGCTGTAGCCATACCTCAAGCCCAAAAAATGGTTGGTCCACCCCTATCCTCAATTTTGCTCGGCGACCGAAACATAATGATCGCCCGTATCCTAGCCGAACGCCTCGCCGAGAGAATGAAAAAAATTGCCTTAGTGTCAGTCTTCAGCAAAACTGTTAGCGAAAGAGAAGCAGGGTCCATCTTCTTAAAGCTCGTCGAAAAGACCATTAGAACAGAGGAGGATAGGAAATGAGGAAAAGCTTACGGTGAGTATTGGGGAAATATTTTAGCCAATTGAAGGCATAGTTATGAAGGAAGAGGTCGTAAGGTTCCAAAACATACTCGAAGCCAGTAAGAAAATAAGAAACGTTATCACTCGAACTCCAACTTACCATTCGGTGGTTTTTAGCAAAAGAACAGGCGCAGAAGTATACCTAAAACTTGAATGTTTTCAACCAGTGGGAGCCTTTAAGATAAGGGGGACAGTTAACAAAATATGCAGCCTCTCCCCCTCAGAACTAAAGAAGGGTTTGTTAACAGCCTCCTCCGGGAACCATGGAGTATCTCTCGCCTATGCAGCCAAAATTTACGGAACCAAAGCCGTCGTAGTTGTGCCTGAAAACGCTGTGACGGAAAAGGTTGAAGCCATAAAGAGTTATGGAGCAGAAATCATAAAGTATGGAAGGGATTATGAAGAAGCATATTCGAAGGCTCTCGAGATACAAAAGAAAACCAAAATGACCTTTGTACATCCTTTCAACGACCCCTTTGTAATCGCTGGGCAAGGAACGATTGGTTTAGAATTACTCGAAGACACCCCTGACCTAGACACAATTATCGTGCCCATAGGCGGAGGGGGCCTCATATCGGGAATCGCCGTAGCCGCAAAAACCTTGAAGCCAAACATAAAAATAATCGGGGTTCAAGCTGAAGGGGCTCCAGCAATCTATCGGTCTTGGAAAGCCGGAAAAATTGTAGAGATAGATTCTGTCAAAACAGTGGCAGACGGTTTGGTTGCCAGGAAACCCCTTGATTTAACCTTCAAAATAATAAAAAAATGTGTAGATGACATTATCTTGGTAACTGACCAAGAAATTGGTGAAGCCGTATTGGCACTTCTACGTGAAGCTCACATACTGGCCGAACCCTCCGGGGCAACTTCGTTGGCAGCTCTTTTGTTCAAATATCACTCAGAACCACGGGAGAAAGCTGCAGTTATTATCAGTGGGTCAAATATGTCAATCGGTTATTTGGCTTCCTTGCTAAACAAACAAAAAGAGTAAAAGATTAAAGGAAGGAAGGTTCGCTGGCGTCTCTGTATCGACAGACGGGATAGCGCGGAACGTTATTTTATCGGCTCAACGCCTTCGATATCGCTCAACTGACCCTTCGGCTCTTTAGCCCAAACTACCTGAACTCTCATTCCAACCTTGGCATCCTTGGGGTCCACGTTCAACAATATCGTTTGGACGAAGGAATCGGAACCATCAAATTTGACCATGCATGGGATTAGTACTTCTCCATCTGCCACTATACCCATGTCCACCGGATCCATTCCCAGTATCTTCATTCCCTTTTTCATCGGGTTGCTCAGAACAAAACTAGTAATGATGCCCCTATCGCTTACAATGGTTCTTTCTTCCATCCATCTGAAGCATCTTCCGCATATGTAGGCGGGTGGAACATAGACCCTTCCGCAACCAGAGCATATTGAACCCACTATTTTCTTCTCTTTAAGTCCCTCTTTGAACTCTTCGTGGTGCTTCCAAGCCTTATACTTGTAGTCCCCAACAGGCCATTCTCCCTCAGTGGCTATCGTTTCTTCGGTTTTGTACTTAATTTGCTTCTCTTCCATAAATTCACCTCCTAGGGGAATCCCCTAGGACAGCTACGGTCGTGAAGTTTACTGATCCTCCCCAGCCATGAGCTACAGCGTTCTTAACATCTTTTGGAACTTGATGCTTTCCGGCCTTTCCCATTATCTGTAAGGCGCATTCAAGAACCCTTTGCATAGCCGAGGAACCTATTGCATTCGTAGAGATAACCCCTCCTGAAGGGTCGAGGGGCATGCTGCCGTCTATTTCTGTCTGTCCTTCCTCGAGGGCTATCCAAGCCTTGCCATCATCAAATAAATCCAGCCTTTCGCTGAACATTAGTTCTTGGTGGGGGAAAGGTTGGTAAATCTCTGCCATATCAATCTCTTTTCTCGGATCCTTTATCCCTGCTCTTCGATATGCCTCCTTAGCCGATATAATGCATTCCAATTGTTCGGATAAGTCTGTGATTGCTGTCCCTTGAGAATTTTCACCCAGCCAATTCGGTTCATCTGCGTAGGCTGCAACACTTTTTATCCAAGCTGGCCTCTCAGCTTTTTTCTTAGCTATTTTCTCTTCGGCAAAGACAACAGCGGAAGCGCCGTCACTGGCTGGGCATACATGCCCGAACCTTAAGGGATAGGAAACCCATTCGGTTTTAGCTATGTCTTCCGGTGTGCAGTTGGGCCACCGAAGGTGCGCGTATTCGTTTTTAGCTGCATTTCGTCGATCTTTCGCGGCCACCATGTCAAGGTGTTCGACCTTGCATCCAGATCTGTACATGTAGCAGGACGCTTGGAAGGCTGAAACTCCAATAGCCGCGCCAGTAACTAAGGATACAAGCCACTTTAAACTTGCCCCTTGTTGGAGATCGTGGAACATGTTTGCCATAGCGACGTGAGCCAAGCCGGTTGTGGCTCCTCTTTCCTTACTGTCTGAATGTTTTTCCCAAGCGACCGCTAGAACTACGTCGTGGAGACCGGATGCGACACTGTAGTAGCCTCCATGGGCAACCGATCCGCCTGTTGTTCCTCCAGTGGTGATTCTTAGGAAGGGCTTTGGGGCTCCGAATAACTCTCCAGCCCACAGCTCTGTATCGTATATTCCCCCGAATCCCTGCATGTTTCCCACAACGATAGCGTCTACTTCATCCGGAGTTACCTTTGCGTCTTCCATGGCATTCCAAGCTGCTTCCGAAATCATTTCAGCTGTGTTAACGTTTCTGAGCCTTCCGTGTTTCGTTTGTCCACAACCTATTATCGCAACGTTTCTCCTCATCATCTTTCCCCTCCTAGTATGAAAACTATGTTAGATTGAGCGCATAACCCTGTTTGGCCATGAGCCAGGGCTTGCCTAACACCTTGAATTTGATACTTGCCTGCCTCTCCCCTTATTTGCTTTGCAGCCTCGACTATCCTCACCAATCCTGTAGCAAGAACTGGATCGGCTCCCAACGCTCCCCCGCTTGGATTTACTGGTGTCTGCCCTTTTCTTTCAGTTACTCCTGTTTCTATGAGGATTTTCCCTTTGCCTTCTTTGCATAGGCCTAAGGCTTCGTATATCATGAGTTCTTCATGGGAAAATCTTTCTGTAACTTCCGCGACATCGAGTTCTGTAGGTGGATCCTTCAATCCCGCCATTTTGTAAGCTTTCTTTGCTGCTGTTTCCAGGGACTCTAGCTTGAGGAGATTTCTGTCTCTAAGATATGAATCTTGACAATTTCCAACGCCTTTAACCCAAACCGGGGCATCAGTTATTTCCTTGGCTTTTTCTTCGGAGGCCAGTATCAATGCGCAAGCTCCGTCGCTGATGGGTGAGATGTTGAGTTCCCTTATTGGGTCGTAGTAAAGTTTTGAGTTCAGTACCTTTTTTACAGTTGGTTTAGGAATCCTCCGATGAGCATAGGGATTGCTGGTTGCGTTCACCAAATTCTTCACGGAGACCATTGCAATCTGCTCGTCCGACACGTCATATTTGTTCTTATACATTCTCGCTTGAATAGCCGCAGCAGCAACGTCGTTTAGAAGTCCGATTTGTCTGTCGAACGTTGGGTCCAAAGTATAAAAGGAGATCTGATGAGGACTAAAAATCGAGCCTTGGGTAACTCCGACCACCATAGCCGTATCGTGGGTTCCGGAGAGGATTCTCATCATGGCGTAAAGAACCCCGAAAGCCCCATCCATCTCAACCTTTGATTCATCCTTGAGGTAGGCGCCCTCAGCCATAACTAAGAATAGGTTTGATATTGTTCTTCCATCCTGGTAATCACTTGATACGTTAATGACTGTGTCGATTGCTTCTCTGGTGATGCCAGCTTTATCTAGGGCGCCCTTCGCAACTTCGAAAACCATTCCTTCTCTCGTGTTAGGTGGATCGGCTTCATGATGGGTCTGAGCGTAACCCACAATTGCAATTTTTCTCTGCATAAAATTACCTCGCAGGTTTGAAATACAATATGTCAGCGATCTCTCCTTTCGTCTCTTCCTTCCACACCACTTTAACCTTGATGCCTTCCTTCACATTCTTTTGATCAATTTCTCCGAGGGGCATGAAGATAGTGGAATCGGAATCGTCGAGTTTTATAGCTCCTATCACTTTCGGATTATCCAAGTCTAAAAAAATCCCTTTACCATCCAATTCGACGTATGCCGTAGTGTAACCGGTCAAAGTTCCTTTTCCTGATAGTTCTACCAGATTTTTTTCTTCAATTTTTGTGTAGCATTTTCCGCATCTTGATCTGGGCGGTACATAAGTATATCCGCATTTGGGACACTTTGCTGCGATGATTTTTTTGTCGGCAAATGATTTTATGAATTTCTCCATCATTTTGCCTACGGACCATCGAAAACCGGCAACAATGGGTAGTCCTGTTACCTTGATTACCTCTCTTTTTTCCATAATTCTCTCCTCCGGAAGAGAGAATTAGTTCGCTCCTATCGGATATAAAACTTGCTTCATGGGTCTTGAAACATTTTGGCTACATCTTCAGGAACTTCCGTTGGTCTGAAATTCTCTGTATTCACGCATGCCCAGTTGCATTGGGCTTTCGTCAACAGTTTCTTATCCGTTTTCCTGTAGAGTTCATGTTCCAGAAAGACTTCACTTCCTTTGATATTCTTTATAGTTGTGTGAAGTTCGAGTAGGTCGTCGAATCTAGCCGGCAATATGAACTGGCATGAGATCTCCCTCACTACAAAGGTCATTTTCCTTACCTGCCCATTTATCACCGGCTTACCGTCTGATGTAAATGAAATGCCGCACGCCGACCTTAGATACTCTATCCTTCCAATGCTGAACCATTCAAAATACTTGGAATGAAAGGCGAAGCCTTGCATGTCCACTTCACTCATTCGCACCCTTATGTCCACCGAACCCGTCTTCATTTCCGACACCATGGCAACCGATCTAGCCCTAGCCTACTAGGAGAACAATAGACTTTGGTTTCTATATTTTTATATTTTTACAATAAGGGTTAACGATTCGCCATAACTCTGCGCGCGCGTGGGCTAATCTACCTTTTTGAATTTAGATTTTGAAGCGTTGCAAATGGGGCACATTTCTGGTGGTTTTCTTTCAACGATGTAACCGCAAACTGTACAGACGTAATATTCAGTAAATTCCTCCGCTATCAAATGGTCAAGCGCCTTTTTATAGAGCTTAGCGTGAATGGCTTCGACATCACGGGCCTGCGAAAACACTGTGGCAGCGGTCTTTTCGCTATCTTCCTCCGCTTCTTGCAACATTTTGGGGTAGTAGACTCCGTTGACTGCTGTTTCCGACTGAAACGCCCGCTCTAGGTTAGTTTGTGTGTCGGCGACAGATTCAAGCAGTGCAAAGTGCCGCCTAGAGTGAACACCTTCGGCTGCAGCGACAGCTCTGAACAGGTACGCTATTTGCGGCAAACCCTCTTTTTCCGCTTTTTCGGCGAACATTAAAAGTCTTTGATAGGCTTTTGCTTCTCCAACAAATGCAGTGTGTACGTTATTGGCGGTTCTCTCTCTCAACTTTGTTTTTCCTCCTCTTTATGCTCAATGTACACACATCTTCATTCTGCCTTTTCGAATTGGTCTTTCGGTGCACCGCAAATAGGGCAGACCCAGTCATCCGGTAGCTCTTCGAAAGTGGTTCCCGGTTTTATTCCAGAGTCGGGATCACCCCACTCTGGGTCGTATATGTATCCGCAAACGGTGCATCTCCATTTCGTCATAGACCTACACCTTGTGATTATTCAACCACTCGTGCGGATAAGCGTTTTCGGTGAGTCATTATTGTAGTTACCCACGCGCTTTAACATTTTTGCATAGGTTCACCGGACAGAGTAGGACAGAAGTTCGGCTGTTTCAAAAATTTGGAACTCTCCCGCCTCATAATTTTCGATCCTAACCGCGGTTTTCGCCTCCATAGAAAACCATCTTGTGGAGAGGATGTTTTGCCCGTTTTCGTCGTAGGTAACTATCTTATAACAGCTGAATGTGCCTGCGGGAACCGTTATGTTTTCGACTGCCTCTACTTTTATTCGTGTTGTTGTGGTTGTTTCATCCTCCCAGAATAGGATGTTAGTGGGGGGAGGACCATAAACGTTCATTTCCCTGCTATCAGTTTCGTTATGTTCGTTTCCAACAGTCAACAATGGTTCTCCCTGAAACGTGTAAAAGTGTTCCTCAACAAAATTAAGGTCATAGCCAAACCCATGCGCCTTCCCCTCCATCTTCATTAGGTGCGACAATGTTGAGTCGGCGAGCCACCACGTGATTTCGTTGGACACTCGCGCATTTTTGACCAGGGGACCTTCTGGTTCAAAGACCAGTTTCATAACGTAACAGCTGACATTGTTTACCGTCTCTTTGCCCATTACGGTCATGGTCAAGTTATAGTTCGCTTCGTTGCTTGTTAGAGCCATTGTCCATGAGTCTCCCACTTCTAGGACGGGCGCCCACGCCATGGGTGGAAAGTATTGCCCTTTTTGAGGATTTGAAAAATAATGGGACCTCACTAGGTAAACAACGCTAACAGTCAGAACCACAACCAACGTTGCTACAGCAATCTTGAACTTTCTAGTCTTGGGCAAACTGAATCTCTCCGGAGGAAGTTTACTTCAACAGTTTATTAAAAGAGAACAAAGTGATTAGCGTTGCGGCTTCCGGTTCATGAAGATTGCCCCTAACGCTCACGGAAAACGCGTGCATTGCTATTTAGAAAAGAGTGGGTGACGGGGGATGTGACCGTAACTGCGCCGATGAAAGTTGGAAGTAATAAAAGGAAAAAGTAGAAGGTCTACATAAGGGAGAACATCGACTTAAGTATAGGTTTTGCTTCAAATCTGAATTGAAGGAAGATTCGGTGATGGTTAAGAGGATTCTGTTTGTTTGCTCTGGTAATATTCACAGAAGCCCAACAGCAGCAGACATGTTTAAGGACCGGAAAGGTTTTGAAGTTAAGTCTGCAGGAACATCGATTGGGGCACATAACCCCGTAAGCGCTGAACTTGTGGAATGGGCTGACAAAATTTTTGTCATGGAAGAGGAGCACAGAAAATTCATTGTTCAACAATTCCCTGAAGACGCATTCAAGATAACTGTTTTAGACATTGAAGACGACTACTACAGGGACGACCCTAGGCTTAGGGCTGTTTTGAAGGAGAAGCTAGAGCCTTATTTCAACTACTAAGATTTTTGTAAATGCTTTATTCTGTTTCAAACATTGGTTTCATTTGAGGCGCTGGAAGCAGTTTTTCTTTAACCCACGGAGGATACCAATTATAGAATTTTTGAGGCTTCGCTTTCTTCAAACCCGTATAGAGCGCTTTTGCAAGTCTGATGGTTCCGTGCAACCTGAAAAGCTTGACAAGTCCCTTCCGTTCAAGGGACACCAGCACGTTATCTAGTTCCTCGCCCTTAAGGTCAGTGTCTTCTTCCAAATCTTCCCGCGTCATGTAGAGTCCCGGATTAACCTTATAATCCAAAGCAAGGGCTTCAAGCACTCTTCCTTCCGGGTCCTTTGCCACCAACTTCGGTTTCAATTCACCAGTCCAGTCTGACACAGGCACTTCAAGTTCCGGGTGTAAGCGGCGACGGGGCAACTTTAAGTCCTCTAACATCAAGCCCACTTGATATCTCGTCGATTGCCTCACCAGAAGCCGTCTCATGACATCGCTGGTTCCGGCGCCTATTACGTTCATGAGCATGTTTCTCATGATTGATTCAACTGGATACATTTTTGTCAGTCCGTCTCCACCCATACACTCCATGGCGTCAAGTGCAGCCTTGCTGTTCGCCTCTGCCGCGAAGATTTTGAGGAGGGTTGCTTCAATTATCGGTTCCTCTCCCAAGTCAGCGAGGTATGCTGAGTAGTAGGTCATGAGTCGAGCTAACTTTAGGTTGGTTATCATGTCAGCGATTCTGTACTGGTTGCTCTCAAAGTCGATGGTGCGTTTACCGAATTGTATGCGCCTCTCAGTAACATAAACGGCATATTTCAGCGATGTCCGCATTAAGCCGAGCGTAAGCGCACATATCATGAGCCTCTCAAAGTTAAGCCCACCAACCATGACCCCAAGGAAGGCTTCGTTTTCATCTCCAATTCTGTTGGCCACGGGAACTCGCACATCGTCGAAGTTCAAATATCCATTGAGCTGAGGCGGATCCAACGTGCATAACATGTTAACCTGTTCCACCGTTAACCCCGGTGTGCCTTTTTCGACGATGAGGCCGGTCATGTGTCGATAACTAGCTATGTCTTCCGGCTTGTTGCTGGTCTTTACGTAGACCATGTAGATGTCGGCGTAGCCCAGGTTAGACACGAACCTTTTCTTGCCATTAATGACGTATTCGTTGCCTTCTCGTACAGCAAAGGTTTCTACTCCCGCGGCGTCAGAACCAACAAAAGGTTCTGTTAACGCTATGGCTCCACTGATTTTTCCTTCTGCTATCTTGGGCAGCCACCTTTCCTTCTGCTCCTTCGTCCCGTGACGAATTATTTGATGGGTTCCTCCAAAGGCCGTCGCAAGGAAGCCTCCATGAGTTGGACCCAACGTCTCAGCAATTATGCAGCTGCCTGTGACGCCTAGGCCCATTCCTCCGTATTCCTTAGGAATCATGGCTCCAAAATATCCCTTCTCAACCATTCTTTTCTTGAATTCTTGGGGTGTTGGATCCCAGGGCAAGGAGCCGTCAATTACGCCCAGTTTAGCCCTCCAGTCTGCCTCTTCAACCAAATGTGCAGTTTTTCGGCTGAACTCTTCAACTTCTCTTGCGAGTTGCCTCTGTTCTTTCGTCCACCATGGAAACTCTTCCACATTCATCACCTACCTTCATTTTTCATTAAATCTAGTTTAGTGGTGAACAGTCAAAAGATTATCTGTTCAAACAAAAACTGCGAATTCAACTTTTACATCTAAAATTCCATTAAGTGTTCTTCAACGTCTGTGAAGATTTATATGGGGATGAGATTACTAGAACAACTTCCATAAAGATGTAACGGTGCATTTCCTTGCCCAAACATGTAAACGAAATATCTGATCTCAAGCTTCTTTTTGAACCCCGAAGCGTTGCAATCATCGGAGCCTCCAGAACTCCTGGTAAACCCGGGTATAACATTCTTAGAAATCTTATTGATCTTGGGTTTAAAGGCGAACTCTATCCAGTAAACCCTGAAGCAACTGAAATTATGGGAGTGAAGGCTTACTCCCGAGTTGATTTAATTCCAGGGCGTTTAGATGTTGCTGTCATAGCTACTCCTGCTTCAACCGTACTTGAAATTATGGAAAGTTGTGCCAGAAAACATGTGAAAGGAGTCGTGATCATCTCTTCAGGTTTCTCTGAGGAAGGAAACACGGCATTGGAGGAGAAAATGGTTAAGATAGCAAAGGAGGCTGGAATACGGATAATCGGACCGAACACGACTGGTATCTTAAACACTGCGAACGGTTTCACATCTTCCTTCGTTCCCGGAATGGGCCAAGCGAAGAAAGGTCATGTTGCTATTGTCGCCCAAACAGGACTGTTTCTTGGCTACATGCTAGCCCACATCATAAGCTCCCAGCAATTCGGCCTAAGCAAGGTTGTGGGCCTCGGCAACAAATGTGACGTGGACGACGTGGAGGTTCTGAACTATTTAGGGCAAGACCCGGAAACTAAGGTCATATGCATGTACATCGAAGGAATAAAAGATGGCAGAAGCTTTTTGACAGCTGCCCGAAAGGTTTCAAAGGAAAAACCAATTTTAGTTTTAAAGTCAGGGGTCACCGAGGAGGGAGCCAAAGTCGCTGTGTCCCACACCGGATCCTTGGCTGGAAGAAGCGAAATATTCGGCGCAGCATGCAAACAAGCAGGAATAATTCAGGTAGAAAGCTTCGAAGAACTCATAGACTTTGCCAAGGCCTTTGCCTTCCAACCTTTACCTAAAAGTAGAAAAATTGGGGTGATGAGCGTTACTGGCGCTGGTTGCGTCATCGCCGCTGATTCATGCGTGAAAAACGGCTTTCAGATTTCAGATTTATCTAGGGAAACCGTCGAAGCCATTCGGAAGATTTCGCCCCCATGGCACAAAAGGATAGGTAACCCCGTGGATGTGGGTCCAGCCATAGAGGTAGGAATGCATTCGCCGCTTGAGGCGCTAAATGTATTTAATACAGCTTTCAAGGCGCTGCTGGAAGACAAAAATTTGGACAGTCTCGTAACGGTTTTCTTTGGTCTTTATCGAAGTTTCCCAATGTTTGAAGCTGCCCTCTCTGATATAAAATCCGTAAAAGAGAGAACGCTGAAACCCCTTCTTTTCTCGATAAGTGGAGACAAGGAAGCAACAGGTGAAATAACAGAATTATTGGAGAGTGGCGGTTTTCCTGTTTACCCAGACATAGCTAGGGCAATTAGAGCAATGTCAGCGATGTATGAATACTACGCTTTAAATCACACTTGAACAGTCTCAGCGTTTAAAACTTCACCCTGTCTATACCCTTAAGGCCAAGCATTTGCCTTGCTTCATCCGGCGTGGCTATTTCCCGCTCGAAAAGTTCAGCGATTTTACGGATTTTCTCAACCAACTCCGCGTTGCTCTTCGCTAATACTTTGCGTTTGATGTATATGTTGTCTTCCATTCCAACCCGCACATGGCCGCCCATGGTCATTGCTACGGCCCCTAAGTAGAACTCTGCAGGATAGCCGATGCCAATGACGGACCATGTGTAGTTATCCGGCCCGAACCATCTGTGCGTCTCTGTCTGCAGGTGCATGAGTTCGTATGGTGTGGAGTATGTGCCGCCAAGAACGCCAAGGACATACTGTATATGAACTGGTAGGTCTAGTTGGCCTGTTCGAACAAGGAAGCCGGTGTTATAGAGACCATTTGTGCCATAGATCTCAATTTCTGGTTTGACATTGTGTTCCTTCATAGCTTTAGCGAAAATCTCTAGGTCAGCGAAGGTGTTTTTGAAAACGAAGTCTTTACTCATTTCCATCATCGGTTTTTCCCATGGAAACTTCCATTCCTTGATTTTCTCAACGAGGGGAAACACGCTGAAGTTCATGCTCTCGATATCGAAGGAACACATTTCGGGTTCAAACTCTGGAACAACAGCTATTCTATCTTCGGCCGACATTCCCATGCCGCCTCCAGTGGTAGTGCAGATTACCACGTCACATTTTTCCTTGATTTTTGTGAGGGTTTCTCTCCAAATTTTCAAATCCGCCGTGGGAAAGCCCATCTCTGGATCCCTTATATGGACGTGGACGACTGCCGCTCCTGCTTTGTATGCCTTGTACGCTTCGTCGGCTATCTGATCTGGCGTTATAGGTAGGTAAGGCGTTTGGGATGGAGCGACCCCTGAACCAGTCAAAGCGCAGGTAATTATCAATTTAGGCATTTTAAACACTTCTATCACCTACTTACAGATTCGATGGCTTCATATTTAACCATCGTAAGCTTTTTCAGTTTTTCTATCCCCAGCCAGATTTCGTGGAGAACCTTTATCTTAGCCCGTGGAAGACAAACAACTGGGCTTTGTCAGCGAACTTGGACACCTTTTTAGATATATGTGTGCATAAAAGTTTTTGACAACGATATTCATAGTCTAAAAAGACTTGAAAGGAACCGCTCATGAAGAAGTTTGACAGAGACTTAAGCATTTTATTGACGAGATTGAACAAGAACACAGAGAAAGAAGCAAAGAAGAAACTGAAAAGTCTAAAGGACAGATTGATTCGTCTCAGTGAAGAGAATGTTGTTAAAATTAATCATTCAGTTATGGAACTCGTGTGCGCCAAACACCTGATTCTAAAAGGTTATGAAGTAGACGTGGAACATTCGCTGGATGGGGAGTTAATCTGCGATTTACACGGAGTGAAAGGCTATGGAACTCTCATTGTTGAGGTGGAGACAGGTTTCGTTCCGCCTGACCAGGCCCTCGACCCCGCAACCTACTGCAAGGCGAGGATAGCAAGCAAAATAACTCGATACGGCAATCACTCAGACAAGTTTGCCTTAGGCGTGCCTCCCTATTACATACTGCAGATCCCGCCAGCCCTCACTAAACCTCCTAGAGACAGAAAACCTGAAGAGCTGAGGGAAATCAAGAGTCGCTGCGACTTATATTACAAGAACCCACCGGTGAGCCTCGACGAAATCAGGAACGCCCGTCTTCACACAATTTACGTCATAGACGTAGATGAGGTAACTGTTCAGGAAGTCGATCCTGGCACTTATGTTGAGAATAAAATCCGTTTCGGTTACACATGACATAAACCAAGACAGGTTTTCGTTTGCCCTAATAGCCGCTTAGGCGCTACTCAAGTTTCTTATGCGTTGTCTCTATAATGTTAAGGTGGTGGATGAAAAATGGTAATGGTTTCTTCGAATCTTGTGTATTCCCATTTGAAAGAACCCAAGGTTGAAAAGATGTTTCGCCTATTAGAAAACGACGTAGAAGTTCAGACTTGTCTTCGTATGGCAAATGTGATGGCGGTGGAACGTTTGATGTACAATGACCACGGTCCAGTTCACTCAAGAATCGCGTCGGGAAGCGCCTTAGAAATCTTTGACCTCCTAACCAAGAAGGTTACGCCCACGACCGTTAAAAACAATGTCTGCTCCCTCGAAGACTCGAAAGTTATTGTCCTTTGCGGAGCCTACCTTCACGATGTAGGAAATACTATTCACCGTATCGACCATCACATCCACGGTTGCGTCATTGCTAATCCCATCCTCGACAGACTTCTCAAGAAAGTTTACCCCGAGGATCCAGCTCTTTCAGTAAGGTTGAAGTCGGAGATACTTCACTCCATCTTCTCCCATGACGAGGAAGTTGAATGCCTAAGTGTGGAGGCGGGGGCAGCAAAGGTGGCGGATGGAACCGACATGGCTGAGGGAAGGGCTAGAATTCCTTATAGAACCGGAAAAGTTGACATTCACTCCCTTTCCGCTCTCTCCATAACGAAGGTTGAAATTGAGAGGGGAGACCCGAAGCCAGTTCAAATCCTAGTGAGCATGGATAATCCTGCAGGTGTTTTTCAAATTGAGCAGGTGCTGGAGAGGAAGATAAAGACCTCTGGCATACAAGATTTGGTTGAAGTGACAGCCTTAGAGAAGGGAGTAGAGATAAGGAGAACCGAAAAGACTTAGGCAACGTACGAATCTTTGAATATGCCTTGGAGGGTTTGGAGAGTCAAGTTTCCTCCAGTTAAGACGAGGGCAACTTTCTTTCCCCGAAGCTTCTTCCTAAGTTTAAAGGCAGCTGCTGTTGAAGCAGCTCCAGCTCCCTCTGCAAGCTGATGGGTTGTCTTAAGTAGCGTTAGAATTGCCTTTTTCATCTCCTCCTCGCTTACAAGAACAATATCGTCTATATGTTTGTTGATAATGCCAAGTGTAAGTCCGAAGGGAACCCTCGTAGCAAGTCCTTCAGCAAAGGTTTCAGCCGACTTGGTTTCGACAAACCCCTTACTTTTCCAAGACAAGTAGACTGCGGGTGCTTTTTCAGCTTGAACCCCGATAACTTTCACTTCAGGATTTATGGATTTTGCCACAATACACGCTGCTGCGGCGCCGCTACCGCCGCCTATAGGGACCAGTATGGCTTCGACGTCTGGAAGGTTCTCCATGATTTCAAGGTAAAGGGTTCCAACTCCCGCGATTAGTAAAGGTTCATTGGCTGAATGAATATACCTATAACCCTTCCTCTTAGCTTCTTCTTCCACCCAAAGTCTTGCTTCGTCGAAGTCTGAGCCGCGAAACTCAATATGGGCTCCAAAGTTTTTTATGGCTTCAACTTTGTTGGGGTTCGAGTTCTGAGGCATTGCAACGATGGCTTGCACGCCGAAAAGAGATGCTGCGTAGGCTATTGACTGACCATGGTTCCCAGTCGAAGCTGTTATGACGCCCCTACGTTTTTCTTCCTCTGAAAGCCTGGAAACCAGATATACGCCGCCCCTAACCTTGAAGGCGCCTATGGGCTGAAGGTTCTCACATTTTACGTAGGCTTCAAACCCTAACTGTCTAGAAAGGATTGGAGAAGTTACTAGAGGTGTTCTAGGAAGATACTTACTAATGACTTTTCTAGCTTCGTAGACGCCATTTAATGTAATGGTCTGAGACACGCCTACACCACGGAAAGACGTTATACTCTAACCTGTCCTTAAATTTTGTATAACTAAGGCTTGAAAATCAAGTTCAATATGTTGTAATGGCGCTTATGGTGTTTATATTACTATTTTCGGGTTCTGCATTCTCTTTTGCTTGAACTCTTCGATTTCAATGACGTTCATGTAGGAGACTTGTTGCAGAGCGCCACTTAGAATGAAGTAGATGTCGGCAACGTTAATCGTCTTGCCATCAACTTTCTGTTTTGCGAGTGAATCAATAACCTCGTTCGCCATCTTTCCAAGCTTTATTAACCGTTCCTCGGTGTTACCTCTGGGTCTCCGTGCGTTTTTGT
>Ga0315310_10001025_pt1 | contig 17611 bp, 8 predicted proteins | sample TDP5_MG_FD_203630 | JGI IMG/M metagenome (GOLD analysis project Ga0315310, IMG submission 203630) | Freshwater sediment microbial communities from Lake Towuti, South Sulawesi, Indonesia - TDP5 | ecosystem: Environmental > Aquatic > Freshwater > Lake > Sediment | place: Indonesia: South Sulawesi... | reverse complement strand
GTCTCCGGGTCCAGCATTAACTCCTCACGTCGCGTGCCTGAACGCTCGATGTCAAAGGCCGGGTAGATGTACCTCTCGGCCAGCTTACGGTTGAGGTGCAACTCCATGTTGCCTGTACCTTTGAATTCCTCGTAGATAACCTCATCCATGCGGCTGCCAGTGTCAATTAGACACGTGGCGATAATGGTCAAGCTCCCTCCTTCCTCAATGTTGCGGGCTGCCCCAAAGAAGCGCTTGGGCGGATAGAGGGCCGCCGGATCAACGCCTCCTGAGAGGGTGCGGCCACTAGGAGGGACGGTAAGGTTGTAAGCCCTGGTCAGGCGAGTGATGCCGTCCAGAAGGATAACCACGTCTCGACCACCCTCCACCAGACGCTTGGCCCGCGCCAGGGCCATCTCGGCCACCCGCACTTGATCTTGGACAGGATCATCGAAAGTGGCCGCCACTACTTCAGCTTCCACCGAACGGTCCATGTCTGTTACTTCTTCAGGGCGCTCACCGATAAGGCAGACCATCAGGTGAACGTCATTGTAATTGGTAGTAATGCCATTGGCTATCTGTTTGAGTACGGTGGTCTTGCCAGCTTTAGGCGGAGAAACGATGAGTCCCCGCTGCCCACGCCCAATGGGAGATATCAAGTTAAGGAGACGAGTAGCCAGTATGTCGGGTTCCGTTTCCAGATTGAACATCTTTACAGGAAAGATGGGGATCAAGCTATCGAACGAAGGGCGCTTCTTAGCTGCTTCGGGGTCCAGACCATTGACAGCCTCTACTCGCAACAGGCCAAAATATTTCTCGGTCTCTTTGGGTGGACGGACCTGGCCAATGACTAGGTCGCCCGTACGCAGGCCAAAACGGCGGATTTGCGACTGGGAAACGTAAACATCTTCAGGGCCAGGCAGGAGGTGATCCGAGCGCAAGAAACCAATGCCTTCTTGGATGATCTCCAAGACCCCGCCTCCGAAAATATAGCCCTGCTGCTCAGCTTGAGCTCGCAACAGCCGAGAGATGAGGTCATGCTTCTTGAGACGGCTGTAGCCTGACAAGCCCATATCTTTGGCCAGATCCTGAAGTTCGTCCAAAGTCTTTGCTTCTAGTTCGGCGATATTCATTGCTTCTCTCCAAATCATGTATGTGGGTAGGAGGGCGATGGGGCAGCACGCTCGCCCCACGGGGGATCGAACCTTTAGGAGGCCCCTATATGGCACTCACCCTGCTGCCAAAGGCCAGAGGGATAACCAAAGCTCCATCTCGACGTCATGAGACAATACGCTAAACGTGAGCCTCTATGCCGCAAAGCATTTACCACTGTTGCACCACTATTGCGGTACAGGCGGTACAGGTCATCATCTCGCTAGTTAAAAAGGGTATCGGATGGCAAACATAAGGAAGGAGTTGTTGAGGCTGTCCTTTTGTATCGAGAGGAAACGATAACAGTGATTGCGAGGTCAGAGAATCTGTCTTAGTGACCACAATCTCAGGGGGCGGCCGCCTCCAAACTAACCCTGAGTCGAGTAGTTCGGGGCCTCGCCAGGCTGAAGCCTGCGCTCCAGCCCCAATCAATCATTGATCTACCCAGTCTCCGGTAAGGATTTGTGACGAAAATATTATAGCACTTTTTAATAGCTTAGTCAAATCTCATAACTCGCTTTCTCGCACCCGCACAATACGGCGTAGGGTCAAATTGCCTATAGAGTATAACTCCTCTCAGGAATTCTGTCAACTAGGTGACTTCACCCATCTCTCAGAGAATACTTGAAAACCCTTGGGCATAAACTGAATCTTTCTAACAAAACTCTAACACTCCTCATATGTTGTTCTAATACGAGAGGGGTAAAATAAAGACGCAGAAATCACAGAGAACTGAAAGGTAAGCGGAATGAACCTGAACAAGTTTACCGAAAAAGCACAAGAAGCCATCCTCGAAGCACAGGGTTTGGCAACCCAATACAGTCACAGCCAGATAGACCCGGAGCATCTCTTGTTGTCCCTTTTGCAGCAGACCGATGGCGTGGTGCCCCAGATTGTGCAGAAGCTGGGAGGCAGTCCGCAGGCTCTGCAACAAAAGCTGGAAAGTGACCTGGCTGCTCGTCCCAAGGTCTACGGGACCACGACCCAGGTAGGCCTCTCGCGGACCTTACAAGAAGTGATACAGGCCGCGGAGCGGGAAGCGGGACAGATGCGGGACGACTACGTCTCCACCGAGCACCTGCTTATCGCCCTGACCGACCCAGGGGCAGGGCAGGTGGCCCAGTTTCTGGCAGCCTTCGGCATTACCAGAGACGCTATCCTGAGGGTCCTGACAGCCATCCGTGGCTCTCAGCGGGTGACAACTCCCACGCCAGAGAGCACCTACCAGGCCCTGGACAAGTACGGGCGCGACCTGACCCAGTTGGCCCGCCAGGGCAGGGTGGACCCGGTCATCGGGCGCGACGAGGAGATCCGCCGCGTTATCCAAGTGTTGTCGCGGCGCACCAAGAACAACCCGGTCCTCATCGGCGAGCCGGGAGTGGGCAAGACGGCCATCGCCGAAGGGTTGGCCCAGCGCATTGTGCGCGGCGATGTGCCCGAGGGCCTCAAGAACAAGCGCATCGTGGCCCTGGACCTGGGAGCACTGATCGCCGGGGCCAAGTTCCGGGGCGAATTCGAGGAACGACTGAAGGCCGTCCTCAAAGAAGTCACCGACGCCCAGGGTGAGATCATCCTGTTCATTGACGAACTGCACACCGTGGTCGGCGCTGGCGCGGCCCAGGGGGCTATGGACGCCAGCAACATGCTGAAGCCCATGCTGGCCCGCGGCGAACTGCACTGCATCGGCGCCACCACCCTGGACGAGTATCGGGAGCACGTGGAGAAGGACGCGGCCTTGGAGCGGCGCTTCCAGCCCGTCTACGTAGACGAGCCCAGCGTGGAAGAGACGATCAGCATTCTGCGGGGCCTCAAGGAACGTTACGAGGTCCACCATGGGGTGCGCATCCAGGATAGCGCCCTGGTGGCCGCGGCCGTACTCTCCCATCGTTACATCGCCGACCGCTTCCTGCCTGACAAGGCCATTGACCTCATTGACGAAGCGGCGTCCAAGTTGCGCATGGAGATTGACAGTCTGCCCTCTGAACTGGACGAGGTGGAGCGCAAGATCATGCAGTTGGAGATCGAGCGCCAGGCTCTCAAGAAAGAGAAGGACAAGGCTTCCCAGGAACGCCTGGACCGCTTGGAGAAGGAGCTGGCCGACCTCAAGGAGAAGAGCGCTGCCCTCAAGGCCCACTGGCAGCAAGAGAAAGAGGCCATTCAGGCCCTACGAGAGACTAAAGAACAGATCGAGCAGGCCAAACTAGAGATCGAGCAGGCCGAGCGACGGGCTGACCTGGAGGCTGCGGCCCGACTGCGTTACGGTACCATGCGTGAACTGGAGGAGCGGCTGAAGCAACAGGAAGCCCAACTCCAGGAATTGCAAAAAGACCACCGTATGCTCAAGGAAGAAGTGAGCGACGAGGACGTAGCCGAGGTTGTGGCCCGGTGGACAGGCATCCCTGTCTCCCGCCTGATGGAAGGCGAGATCGAGAAACTGCTGAAGATGGAGGAACGGCTGCACCAGCGCGTCGTCGGCCAGGATGAGGCCATCTCCGTGGTGGCCAACGCCGTGCGCCGGGCGCGGGCGGGCCTGCAAGACCCCAACCGGCCCATCGGCAGCTTTATCTTCCTGGGACCAACGGGGGTTGGCAAGACGGAATTGGCCCGCGCGCTGGCCGAATTCCTCTTCGACGACGAGGAGGCCATGGTGCGCATTGACATGAGCGAGTATCAGGAGCGACACACCGTGGCCCGTCTCATCGGTGCGCCACCGGGCTACGTGGGCTACGAAGAAGGGGGCCAGCTCACCGAAGCCGTGCGGCGGCGTCCCTACGCCGTGATCCTCTTCGACGAAATCGAAAAGGCCCACTTCGAGGTCTTCAACGTCCTGCTGCAACTGCTGGATGAGGGGCGTCTGACCGATGGCCATGGCCGTACCGTGGACTTTAAGAACACGGTGGTCATCATGACCTCCAATGTGGGCAGCCAGTGGATCAAAGAACTGGGCGGTAAGGATGAGAAGGAAATGCGTCGGCGGGTGCTGGAGGCCATGGACCAACACTTTCGGCCCGAGTTCCTGAACCGCATTGATGAAATCATCATCTTCCACTCTCTGACCATGGAGCATCTGGTGCGGATTGTGGACATCCAACTGGAGCGCCTGCAGAAGCTCCTGGCTGACCGCAAGGTCGGACTCTCGCTAACCGAGGTCGCCAAGCGCCACCTGGCCGAGAAGGGGTTCGACCTCGTGTACGGGGCCCGGCCCCTCAAGCGCACCATCCAGCGGGAACTGCAAGACCCTCTGGCTGTGAAGATTTTGCAGGGCGAGTTCAGCGAAGGAGACACGGTACGGGTAGACCTGCGCGGTGGCCAACTGGTCTTCGAGCGTGAAGAGGTGTTGGAAAAGGCAGCCTAATTGTCATTACGACGAGCCGAAGCAAGGTCATCCTGAGCGAAGCGAAGAACCTCAGCGAAGCATGGCGGGCGGCGACGAAGCAATATTTTCACTTGAAAATGACCGGCAACCATATATCAACCAAGCCACTTGGGTCCGCATCAGGCGCAATGTAAATTGGAAAGTCGGCGTCGCCAACTGTCTCAGTCAATCCCACCTGATCTGTGGCTTGGGGCTTCGACTCACGCGCTCGCAATGACACCTGCGTGTGTAAAAAGTGCAAAACTACCGGTCTACTCCCCGACATTCTTGGGATATACCCCTCATGCCTGGCCAAGGAGCAAAGCAAGGTCGGGAGATCTCCAGCATCCGGTATTTTGGCCTAGGTGGGCTTGTCATAGGATAAGAAGTGGGGTATAATTGAAGTGAGAGCGAGTGGCTCACAGACTGTGGCTACAGTTCAGAGGGTTGATATGCGCTCAACACCCTGGCAGGAACGTTACACCGACAAGGTGATGACAGCCCGCGACGCCCTGAGGGCCATTAAACGGGGCCATACCGTCTTCGTCGGCTCTGGGGCCTCCGGGCCGCAGGTCCTGGTGGAAGAGATGGCCAAATGGGCAGATGATTTTGCCGACTTGAAGATTGTCCACCTTCTCACTCTGATTCCTGCCCCTTACGCCGAGCCAAAGTTCAAGTACCAGTTCCGACACAACGCCTTCTTCGTCGGGGACAATGTGAGGGAAGCCGTGGCCGAGGGACGGGCAGATTATACTCCCATCTTCCTGTCCGAGATCCCCGGTCTATTCAAAAGCGGGCGCTTTCACATTGACGTGGCTCTTATTCAAGTAACTCCGCCTGATGACCACGGCTTCTGTAGCTATGGGGTTTCAGTAGACATTGTGAAAGCCGCGGCCGAAAGCGCAGACTATGTTATTGCCGGGGTGAACCCCCAGATGCCCTGGACGTGGGGCGATAGCTTCATCCACGTGGATCAGATAGACGCTCTCGTAGAGAACGACGCTCCCCTCCCCGAATTCCGCTACCCCGAACCAGACGAGGTTACCTTAAAAATAGGGGAAAATGTGGCCAGCCTGATAGAGGATGGTTCGACATTGCAACTGGGCATAGGTGCTGTGCCGGTCTCCATCCTCCCTTGCCTGAAAGACAAAAAAGACCTGGGAATTCACACCGAGATGCTCACCGACGCCATTCTCGATCTGATAGAGGCCGGGGTGGTCACCAACGCCAGGAAGACCCTCCACCGGGGTAAAGCTGTTATCAGTTTCTGCGTGGGCACTAAGCGTCTCTATGACTTTGTTGACAGGAACCCTTTCTTCGAGTTTCACCCTTCTGGCTATGTCAATGACCCTTTTGTCATCAGCCAGCACGACAAAATGGTAGCCATCAACTCGGCTCTTGAAGTTGACCTGACCGGCCAGGTGTGCTCCGACTCGCTGGGCTACCTTTTTTACAGTGGGATAGGAGGGCAGGTGGATTTCATCCGTGGTGCTGCCCGATCCAAAGGAGGCAAACCCATCATTGTCCTCCCTTCCACAGCCGGGGACGGGACTGTGTCGCGCATCGTCTCCCATCTGTCCGAAGGGGCCGGGGTAGTGACCACCCGGGGGGACGTGCACTACGTGGTCACAGAGTACGGGATCGCCGACTTGCACGGGAGGAACATCCGCGAACGGGCCCTGGCTTTGATCCACATAGCCTGTCCCAAGTTCCGGGAAGAACTATTGGAGCAGGCCAAGCTAAGACACTACGCCTTCGTAGATCAATTGCCGCCCCTGGGAGTCTATCCCGCCGAGTTGGAGACCTATGCCACTTTCAACGGCATGGAGATCTTTTTCCGGCCCATCAAGCCTACCGACGAGGCAATGCTGCAAGAGCTTTTCTACTCCCTTTCCGAAAATAGCATCTACTATCGCTTCTTTCACCGCGCCCAAGTCATGCCCCATAAGAAAGTTCAGCACTTCACCACCATTGACTATCAGAAGGACATGACCATCGTAGGGCTGGTGGAAGAGGAGGGAAGGGAGAAGGTCATCGCGGTAGGAAGTTATGCATTGGAACCAGAGTCGAACATGGCCGAAGCGGCCTTGCTCGTTCAGGATGACTGGCAGAGGAAGGGGATCGGAACCTGGCTGCTCAAATACCTGATCCAGATCGCTAAGAGCCAGAAGATCACTGGCTTCAAAGCCCAGATCATGGCCGACAACAGAGTCCCGCTCCAGATGGCTCACAAGACTGGCTACACCGTGGAAACCACTCTGGAAGATGGGGTCTTTCTGGTATCCTTCAAGTTCCAAGAAAGAGGGAAACAAAGTGAAATTGCTGAAAGAAAGGAATCGAGGTGATTTGAAATGGATATGAGATTTGATCGCTTTACAGAGCGTGCACAGGATGCAGCCATGCGCGCCTATGAGATATTACAACGCTACGGCCATAACCAGGTGGATACAGAGCACATTCTGCTAGCCCTTCTGGAGCAACCAGAAGGTGTCATCCCCCAGATTCTGGAGAACCTGGGAGCCGACATCAACACCATACAGAGTCGTCTGGACGGGGTGCTGAAAGCCAGCCCTAAAATGCCGCCCTTTCCCACTGGCGCTCTGGGGCAGGTTTACATCACCCCCCGCCTCAAACGGGTCATTGACCTGGCCAATGAGGAAGCCAACCGCCTGAAGGACGCCTACGTCTCCACAGAGCACATCTTCCTGGCCATCGCCAGCGAGAGGAACACCCCCGCCGCGCGCATCCTCAGCGAGGCCGGGGTGACCAAGCAGCGCATTTACGAGGCCATAGAGGAAGTCCGCGGCGGGCAGCGGGTGACCGATCCCCACGCCGAGAGCCGCTACCGCACCCTGGATAAGTACAGCCGTGACCTGACCCAACTGGCCAGGGAAGGGAAGTTGGACCCGGTCATCGGCCGCGACGACGAGATCCTGCGGGTGATGCAGGTCCTCAGCCGACGCACCAAAAACAACCCCGTTCTCATCGGTGAGGCCGGGGTGGGCAAGACAGCCATCGTGGAGGGCCTGGCTCAGAAGATCGTCACCGATGACGCGCCCGAAATCCTGATGGGCAAGCGCATCGTATCCCTGGACCTGGGGGCCATGGTGGCCGGCACCCGCTTCCGCGGCGAGTTCGAGGAACGGCTGAAAGCAACCATTGAGGAAATCCAACGAGCTGAGGGAGAGATCATCCTCTTCATTGACGAGATTCACACCGTGGTCGGTGCCGGGGCGGCCTCGGGGGCTATTGACGCTTCCAACATGATGAAGCCAGCCCTGGCCCGTGGCGAGCTGCGCTGCATCGGCGCGACCACCCTGGACGAGTATCGCAAATACATCGAAAAGGACACGGCCCTGGAAAGGCGTTTCGCTCCCATCTACGTGGAAGAACCCACTGTCGAGGAGACTATTGAGATGCTGCGCGGCCTGCGCGACCGTTACGAGGCCCATCACAATATCCAGTTCGAGGATGCGGCTCTGGTCGCCGCGGTCCGCCTCTCTCATCGCTACGTGTCCGACCGACATTTGCCAGACAAGGCCGTTGACCTCATGGATGAGGCCGCTGCCAAGCTGCGCATCGCCATCTACAGTGTGTCTCCCGAACTCAAGGCAATGAAGGCCAAACTGAAGCGGCTGACCAGCGAGGAAGAGGCCGCCTGGGCCGCCAGGGACTACGAACGAGCAGCCACCTTCAAAGTGGAACGCCTGGCGATCGAGGAAGAATTCAATGCCAAGCGAGACGCCTGGCGACAGGAGAAGAATCTTGATGAGATAGTTGACGAGGAGGACATCACCGAGGTGGTGTCCAAGTGGACGGGCATCCCTGTTACCAATCTGCTGGAGACCGAGGCCCAGAAGCTGCTGCACATGGAGGAACGGCTACATGAGCGCATCATCGGCCAAAATGAAGCGGTGGCGGCCGTTGCCGACGCTATCCGCCGCGCCCGATCCGGCCTCAAGGATCCTAAGAGACCCATCGGCTCCTTCATTTTCCTGGGGCCATCGGGGGTGGGCAAGACGGAACTGGCCAAGACCTTGGCCTGGTTCCTCTTCGACGACGACGAAGCCCTCTTACGGGTGGATATGAGCGAGTACCAGGAGCGACACACGGCCTCCCGCCTGACCGGTGCCCCACCGGGCTACGTAGGTTACGAGGAAGGCGGTCAGTTGACCGAAGCCGTGCGCCGACGGCCCTATCAGGTCATCCTCTTCGACGAGATTGAGAAGGCCCACCCAGAGGTTTGGAACGCCCTCCTGCAGATCCTGGAGGACGGGCGCCTGACCGACGGCCAGGGTCATATCGTGGACTTTCGCAATACGGTCATCACCATGACCTCCAACATTGGCACCAAGTTCGCCAAGTACGGAGGCACTCTGGGCTTCCTGAAGTCAGAGGAGGTACCAGAGGACGAGCGAGAGGCCAAACGAGAGATCGAGAAGGGTCTCAAGAAAACCTTCCGGCCGGAGTTTCTCAACCGCATTGACGAGGTCATCATCTTCCACGTCCTGACCGAGAAAGATGTCAGACAAATCGTTGACTTGCAGATGAAGGAGATCAGCCAGCGGTTGGCTGACAAGGGCATTACCATTGAGCTGACCGAGGCAGCCCGCGATTGGCTGGCCAAGGAGGGCTACGATCCCCAGTTTGGGGCCCGGCCTCTGCGGCGCACCTTGCAACGGCGGGTGGAGAGCCCTCTATCCGCACGCCTGCTACACGGTGAGTTCAAAGAGGGCGACACGGTAGTGGTGGACATCGGCGAGGAGGGCATCGTCTTCTGCCGTAGGGAAGAGGAGCCCATTGCCATGGAGTTGCCCACGCCATCTGAGGCCGAGCCTGCATAGCAGGGGTATCGGCAGAACGGCGAAGCGCCGGGGGAGACAATCCTCCGGCGTTTTTGTATGCCACTTTAAGCGATTTTACAGGGTCAGTCACTTGTGTCTACGGTATCGCCTCGGGGGCCGGGAAGTGCCCTCGCTGGGAATCCAGCGAGGGTTTACTTTTTCCCAGGGCTGAGGTAAAATAGCCGTTGGAGGTGGCCCGTGCCTGAAATGTCTACCCGTTACCTCAATCCGGTCCTGTTGCTCATCATCGTCATCTATCTCGTCCTCGGCACCTTCTACGCTCTCCTCACCCCCTCCTGGCAAATACCCGACGAGCCAGCCCATTACAACTATGTCCGGTTCGTGGCTGAGAACCTGCGCTACCCGGTCCTGCAGATGGGCGATTACCCCCACGAGTATCTGGAGGAGATCAAAGCCAGGCGCTTTCCCCCTGAAGTGTCCATTGACCCCATCCGCTACGAATTCCACCAGCCGCCGCTCTATTATTCTTTAGCCGTCCCTTTCTATGGGCTGACCCGGTTCTGGCCCCCGGCGCAACAAGTAATCGCTTTGCGCTTTCTGTCCCTCCTCATGGGTGGAGGCATCGTCTACCTGGCTTACCTCATCGCCAGGGAAGTCTTCCCCACCAACGAGGTTCTGGCTCTGAGCACGGCGGCCTTTGTGGCCGGTGTGCCCATGCACCTGGCCATGCTGGCTGCGGTCAACAACGATGGGTTGGCGGAGTTGATATTGGCGGGGATACTGTGGATGCTGGTCAGATATATCAAGAAGAGAGAGAAGGGGAAGGGGGGGGCTGAAGGGGGGATACCTCGGCGCTTGGCTGGGCTGGGCGTGCTGGTAGGGTTGGGGATGTTGACCAAGACGACGACCTTGGTCTCCATTCCATTGGTCCTGATGGCAGTAGTCCTCACCACCGGCCATCGGCCATCACCTATCAGCCATCGGCTATCAGCTATCAGCTATCAGCTATTTGCTATCTTCCTCCCGGCGCTCCTTTTGACCTTGCCCTGGTTCATCCGCAACGCCTCCGTCTATGGCGGGCTCGACATCCTGGGTTGGACCCGTCACGATGCCATCGTCGTCGGTCAGCCCCGCACCGCCGACTGGCTGGCCCAGTACGGTGTGGCCAGGCTGGCCAGGGATTTACTGTTGACTACCTTCCGCAGCTTCTGGGCCCAGTTCGGCTGGATGGGCGTCCTGGTGGACGAGCGCATCTACCTGCTTCTGGCTCTCCTCTGTGCCATAGTCGGGGCAGGCTTCTTCATCTATCTGGCCAGGGTGGTTCGACAGAGAGACATCCTCTCAGCATACCAGAAGGCAGCGCTGGGTCTACTGGCTCTGTCTGCCTTCCTGACACTGCTCAGCTATCTGTGGTACAATACCAAGTTTGTCCAGCACCAGGGCCGCTATCTCTTCCCCGCTCTGGTGCCGTTGGGCCTTTCCTTCGCCCTGGGTTTGCGGGAAGTTCTGGCCAAAGAGAGAGCAAAGGTTATAGCGGCCTTGTGCCTGTTGGCTTTGTTGGTCCTGGCAGCCAAGGGCCTGCTGACCAGTGACTTCAACAAGTGGAGCATGGCCCTGCTCGGCGGCACGGCCCTGGCCTTTGGCCTCAAGACCCTCCTGCCCGAGCGTTACGACGATTCCGTTTTTGCCCTTCCATACCTGGTTCTCTTCGCTCTGGATGCCATCTGCCTGTTTGGCTTCATTGTGCCCTATTTTCGTTGAAGGGAGACAGCACTGTGCCTAAAGAATGGATCACCGACCGCCAGGAAATGGAAAGCCTCCTGCAAGAGGCCCTGGTGGGATGCCTGGCTACTGTGGGGCCTGATGGAAGCCCATACATCACGCCCCTGAACTTTGTCTACCATCAGGGCAAAATCTACTTCCACTGTGCCTTCGAGGGCCGCAAGATGGATAACATCAGAGCCAACCCACGCGTGTGCTTCGAGGTACACGAGCTCATCCAGATTGTCCAGAGTCAGCGCGCCTGCGATTTCGGCACACGGTACCGCAGCGTCCTGGTCTTTGGCCGCGCCCGCTCCCTCCCGGATGGGGACGAGAAAGTCGCCGTCCTCACCGCCCTGGCCGAGAAGTACGCTGGCGGGCAACCCGTGGAGCCGCCGACCCCGAAAAGGGCAAAGGGGACCGAGGTCATCGAGATCACCATTGAGGAGATGACGGGCAAGCGCAACGTGGATCACACCCGTTTCACCGGCTGACCAGTTCCACCACCGTCACCCCATCGCCGCCCTCGTACTGGTCGCCCGGATGGTGAGAAGCTACCAGTGGGTGCCCCGCCAATTGCTCTCGCACGGCACGGCGCAGAGCACCCGTCCCCTTGCCGTGGACGATGCGCACCGAGGGCAGACCGGCCAGGTAGGCGTCGTTCAGGTACTTGTCAAGACGGGGGATGCCCTCCTCCACCCGCAGACCCCGTAGATTCAGCTCGATGCCCGGAGAGGGATGCGGGACGTCGAGACTCAGAACGCTTTCCCTGGCCAGGGGCATCTCGCCGCCAACCGCTCTCCTCTCCAGTTCCTCCAGCCTGGCCTTCACCCGGAAGCGACCGACCTGCACCTCGGCCTCGTCTCCATCCAGCTCGATGACCTCACCGCTGGCTTGCAGGCCCTCTACCCAAACGACATCCCCTACAAATAACGGCCCGCTGATCTTCGGAAGGGGCCGCACGGCTGGCTCCAGGGGTGCCACACTCCGCTCCAGTTCCGCCAGCCTCTCTGCCGCCTGGGTCAGCGGTTGCTCAGGGGGCTCACCCGGGGAGGATAGAGGATGGAGAATGGAGGATAGAGGCAGGTTGGCTCTGATCTTCCTTATCTCCTCCTTGAGAGCGGCTAGCTCCCGGCGAGCTTCCTCTTTGGCTCTGTTCAGGATCTCCCGCCGCTCACCCTCAATACCGGCCAGACGTGCTCTTAGCTCCTCCTCTAAAGCCTGGGCCTCACGCCGGGCTTCCTCGACCGCTTGGCGGGCAACCAAAGTGTCCTCCCTGGCCTGCTTGATCTCGGCCAATAGTCCCTCGGTCTCCAGGACTTCCGATGAGATCAGGCTTTTGGCTTCCTCCACGATGCCTGCTGCCAGCCCCAGGCGCGAGGCGATGGCAAAAGCGTTGCTGCGGCCGGGCAAGCCAATGCTCAGTTCGTAAGTAGGAGCCAGAGTCTCCAGGTCGAATTCCACGCTGGCGTTCTCCACACCTGGTGTAGCGTGAGCGTAGACCTTCAGTTCCGGGTAGTGGGTAGCGACCAGGGTGGTGATGCGCTGCTGTAGAAGATGCGAGAGGATAGCCCGCGCCAGGGCCGAACCCTCGCTGGGGTCGGTGCCGGCCCCTAGCTCATCCAGGAGGACAAGGGAATGGCTGTCAGCTTTTCCCAGGATGTTGATGATGTTGGTCGTATGGGAGGAGAAAGTGGAGAGGTTCTGTTCGATGGATTGCTCGTCGCCTATGTCAGCGTAGATGCCGCTGAAAACGGACAAGGCAGAGCCCTCCTCGGCGGGGATGTGCAGGCCAGCCTGGGCCATCAAGCCCAGCAGTCCCACCGTTTTGAGGGAGACCGTCTTGCCCCCGGTGTTGGGGCCGGTGATGACCAAGATGAAGTAGTTGTCGTCCAGGTGGACATCAATGGGCACCACCGTAGCCGGGTCGAGGAGGGGATGGCGGGCCTTCTGCAACTGAATAGTAGACCCGGGATGCTGGACGCTGGATGCTGCCCTTGGCCCTTTGGCCCTGACCACCTTGAAGGGAACGAATTGCGGCTCGACGCCTTGGATCTCATCGGCGTACCTGGCTTTGGCGAAGGCCAGGTCCAGCTCGGCCAGAACTTGGACGGTGCGCTCGATGAAAGCCCCCTCCTCAGCCACCAGGGCCGAAAGGGTAACCAGGATGCGCTGGATTTCCCTCTCCTCCTCCAATTGCATCTCACGCCAGCGGTTGTTCAGTTCAACAGTAGCCAGAGGCTCGATGAAAAGGGTGGCTCCGCTGGCCGATTGGTCGTGCACGACGCCGGGGATACGGCCCTTGAATTCAACCTTGAGGGGGATGACGTAGCGCCCACCCCGCTGGGTGACAAGGGGCTCCTGCAAGAAGGAGGCATTGGTGGGGGAGGCAACGATCCTGTTGAGCTTGTCCAGCAAGCGCTCGTGGGCTTCCTTGAGATCACGCCGGATGCGAGCCAGGGCCTGGCTGGCCGCGTCCACCACTTCGCCCCGCTCGTTGATGCAACGGCCGATTTCGGCCACCACGTGGGCACATTCCTCGATGCGACTGGCCTTGGCCGCCAGCAGAGGGAACTGGGCCGCCAGACGGGTGATGGTCCGTTTCAGAGTCCGTCCGCTGATGAGGGTGGCGCGGATGTCCAACAGCTCGGTCGGCAAGAGGGTAGCCCTGAGGCCAGCACTCTTGAGCAAAGGGCGCACATCCCGCGCCCCACCCAGAGAAAGGTCGGTTTTGACCTCGAGGAGCTTCCTGGCTTCACTGGTTTCCCTTTGGCGTCGCTGAGCTTCTTCCAGGTCAGGGGAGGGTTTGAGAGCCAGAGCCAGATCCCTGCCAGCGGAGAAAGCAGTGTGCTGGCTTAACCGCTCCAGGATCTTGGGAAATTCCAGGGTTTGCAGATATCTATCTTCCACAGAAACCCACTGCTGGTAACAGTCCTTAGAGTTGACCGGAGAAGATAGCCGGTAATTCGCCCCCTACTGTGCGTGGTACAAAGGGCCTCACCGAGGTATAGATGATACGAAGAGCGGCGTCGAACAGATATGTCAATCGAGATTGGAGAAATCCCTCCAGCAGAAAGTCCCGCACTCCATCGTAAGCCGGCCAGGGCACCACGAGCGAGTAGCGCAGCACGGCCGTTACCAGGCTGATCCAGACACAGACGGAGATGAGAGCGAAGACCATTCCGCCTAAGAGATTCAGCGGCGCGAAAATGAAACGCTCACTGGTTTTGGCCACTGCATCTGCTATGCCCTCTTCTTCCCGCGGTTTCTTCCGTTTGCGCTCCTCCGGTGGAGTCACGAGGGCGAAGCGCACTGTGGCGCTGACAACATTCGATGTGAATATAAACAGGAAGAGAAAGGCTATGGTTTCCCGCCCGCTCTCCGAGAGTTTGGGCATAAGTCTGCCGACGAGGATGGCGAGGCTTGGGTAGAGCCACAGGGAAGCCACAATGGCCACGTAAAGGCCCAACAGGCCGATGAGTTGTCGTACCACACCCCGGAACATCCCCCACAGCATCGTTCCAATCACAATGAGAAACAACAAAAGGTCGAGCCAGTTCATTCTTAAAGTCTCCTTTCCTTATTTGATAGGTTTTCAGGCTCGCAACTCTGCCTCCAGCTCTTCCGCCAATTGTTGCAAGATGTACTCCCGTACCCTGTTGACTTCGTCAGGTCCCAGGGTGTGGTCTTGGCCCTGATAGGTCAACGCATAGGCCAGGCTCTTCTTGCCGGCGGGGACCTGCCCACCCCGCCAGACGTCGAAGAGGGTCACCTGGGTCAGGAGCTCACCTCCGGCCCGGGCGATCACCTCTTGCACCCTTTGGGCTGGCACTTCCTCAGCGACGACGATGGCCAGGTCCTCGGCCACAGGCGGAAAGCGCGAGATAGGCTGCATGGGACGCACGGCCTGGGTCTGCGCCAAAAGTGCCTCCAGGTCGAACTCGGCCAGGCAGACGGGCCGGTCTGGCAGGTCGAAAGCCTCCCGTACCAGAGGATGCACCTCACCCAGGATGGCCAATGGCCTATCGCTCGTAGCAGACGGCACGGCACTGTTGCGCCGATTTGTTGCGCCGAATAGCCGCAATTCCGCCGTCCGGCCCGGGTGGAAAGTGGGGTGCTCAGTCGGTTCGAAGGTGTATTCGGCGATGCCCAGGCGGGTCAGCAGGGTCTCGACCACGCCTTTGAGGTCGTAGAAATCCATCGGTTCCGCCGAGGTCGCCAACCACGACCGGGCCAGCCGGGGCCCGCTCATGACGATCCCCAGGCGTCGTGGCTCGTCGGGCAGGAGCTCACCTTCCTTCGGCAGGTAAACCTGGCCAGCCTCGAAGATGGCCACTCGATCAGTGAACCGCAGGTTGTCGCGCAGGGTCTCCAGGAGGTGGTTCATCAGGGTTCGGCGCATGTACTCCCGCTCGCTGGTGAGGGGGTTGGCCAGGCGGATATAGTTCTCCTCCCGCAGTTCCGCTTCGTCCAGGCCCAACTTGCCCACGCTCTCCAGGTTGGTCAGCGAGTAGGTGATGACCTCCGTCAGCCCGCAGCCAGCCAGGGTGTCGCGCACCCATTCCTCCCCTTCCAAAGCGAGGTTCTGACGCTGGGGCGGCAGCTCATCGCTCATCAGGGTGGTGGGAATCCTGTCGTAGCCGTAGACGCAGGCGATTTCCTCGATGAGGTCGGCAGGGAACTCTACGTCCAAGCGGTGGTCAGGCACGGTAACGAGTAAACGAACCTCATCGCCCTCCACCGCCTGAATTTCAAACTCTAGAGATTCGAGGATTCGTACGATCTCATTGCGCTCGACGGCAACGCCCATGATCCGTTCCACTTCGGCTGGGGTAATCTCTACTGTCACCGTCTTTTGGGGAACGGGGTAGGCGTCGGTGATGCCCTGGGCGATAACACCCCCAGCCAACTGGCGCATCAGTTCTGTGGCCCGCGTAACGGCGGGGATGGTCAGGCTGGCTGGGATCCCTCTGCTGAAGCGTAGGCTGGCCTCACTGGGCAGTTTCAGGGCCTGGGAGGTGCGACGGTTCGAGATGTTGTCAAAGTTGGCGGACTCTAGCAGGATAGCCGTCGTCTCCCAGGTCACCTCGCTCTCAAAGCCGCCCATCACCCCAGCGATGGCGATGGGGCCTCCGGGGTCAGTGATGAGCAGCATGTCGGAAGTAAGGGCGCGCTCGACGTCATCTAGAGTGGTGATGATCTCTTCAGGCCGTGCTCGGCGGACGATGATCACAGGTGGGCCATCATCGGTGCGCCCTCGCAGTCTGTGATAGTTGAAGGCATGGAGGGGCTGCCCCCATTCTAGCATGACATAGTTGGTAATGTCCACGATGTTGTTGATAGGACGCATCCCGGCCAGAATCAGCCGCCGTTGCATCCAGTAGGGCGAGGGGCCGATCTTCACCCCCTGGATCAGGGTCGCCGAGTAGCGAGAACAGAGGTCAGGATCGGCGATTTCGATTTTGACCTGGCCTTTGACAGGCGGGCCCTCGGCCAGCATTCGGGGCTCTTCCAGCCACAACTGCTGCCCCGTCAGGGCGGCCACCTCCCGCGCCACGCCGATGATGGACAGGCACCGCGCTAGGTTGGGCGTCAGGTCCAGGTCGAGGACGACGTCGTGAGTGGGGATACTGGACAGGTCCAGGTAGTCCGCCAGAGGCACGCCTACCGGCGCGTCGTGGGGCAGGAGCAAGACCTCTTCGTGAGAGTCCCGCAGGCCGAGCTCCTTCTCCGAGCAGACCATGGCCTCGGACCGTATTCCACGGATTTTTCCCGGCTTGAGGGTGCTGAACTTCCAGCCGTCCACATGACCGTCGTAGATTCGGGCCCCACGTCGGGCGAAGGGGGCCTTCAGGCCGGCATCACCCACTTTGATGTTGGGGGCACCAGTGACCACCGTCTCGGGCTCGTCGCCTCCATAGTCCACCATGGCCAAGGTCAGGCGGTCGGCGTTGGGATGGGGACGCACTTCCACGATCTCTCCCACGACGATTTTCTCCGGATCCCAGGCCGGCCGGTCCTTGGGCACCTGGATGTGCTCGATGGCCGCCACCTCTAACCCGGCCAAAGTCATCCGTTCGGCCAGTTCTTCCACCGGCAGTGTGATGTCAACGTATTCTTTCAACCAGCTTAAGGGTACTCTCATGATTGTTTCTCCTATGGTAAAGGGGGCAGAGGGGTCTAAGGGGTCTGAAAGTCCCGTCAGCCCCATCAGGCCCCTCTTTCCCCTCTCTAACCGAACTGCTCCAAAAACCGCAGGTCGTTGCTGTAGAAATATCGGATGTCATCAATGCCATACTTGAGCATGGTGATCCGCTCAGGGCCCATGCCAAAGGCGAAGCCGCTGTAGATCGCCGGGTCGTAGCCGCCGTTTTGGAGCACGATGGGATGAACCATGCCCGCACCGGCTATCTCCAGCCAGCCCGTGTACTTGCAGACGCGGCAACCCTCACCGCTACAAATGATGCAGTCCACATCCACCTCGACGCTGGGCTCGGTGAAGGGGAAGTAGCTGGCGCGGAAGCGCATCTGGCGCTCGGCGCCGAACATCTGACGGGCG
>Ga0315310_10001024_pt1 | contig 17614 bp, 19 predicted proteins | sample TDP5_MG_FD_203630 | JGI IMG/M metagenome (GOLD analysis project Ga0315310, IMG submission 203630) | Freshwater sediment microbial communities from Lake Towuti, South Sulawesi, Indonesia - TDP5 | ecosystem: Environmental > Aquatic > Freshwater > Lake > Sediment | place: Indonesia: South Sulawesi... | reverse complement strand
AAACACCTTCTCAAAATCAATAACCAACTGCTCCTTATACAATTGAGGACTCTGAGCCAAATACGCCTGCTTGTCATAATAATTGACCGGAAAGAGTGCAGCACCACCCTCAGTGGCAGACGCAATAATCCTAGGCGTCTGCACCTCTATGAAACCAAGTTCAGAGAGAAAACCACGCGTAGCCTCGAGGGCAGCATGCTGAACTAGGAATATTGCTCGGTTCTCTTGCCTGGAAAGGTCTAAGACGCGAGCGTCGAGGCGAACATCAATGTCAGACGGGGTTCGACCTGTCACGTCTAGGGGCAACGGATGCTGTGCAACACCCACAATTTTAATCTCGCTTGGGATAATCTCCACGCCTCGGGGCGTCATTCTGGTCTTTTGAACGGTCCCCTTGACGCCTACACTGTACTGTCTCTGCAAGGCTTCAGCTTTTTTCACCACCTCTGCACTGACTTTTTTGCGTGGAATTGTAACCTGAACGTCGCCTTCTCTGTCCTGCAGAATGATGAAGCGTAAGCCGCCTAAGTCTCGGATGTCCAAGACCCAGCCGAAGACGATTACTTCTTTTCCGCTGAGGTCAGGCGTAACATCAACCGAATAGTGGGTTCGCCTCCACTCTCCCAACTTATCGATTTTCACGTCTTTGACCTCACTTTTAGTCGGCGAATTCCACTCGCAGAGTGATTCCTCGCACCTTTTGGGCTAACTGTTTCATAGCCTCTACGTTTAGAGGCGGTCTTCTTCCTCGTCTCCTAAGTATCACTCGGGTCTCTTGGCTGCCGTCTGGCAACCATATGGTGTTTATGGTCAGAATGCTCAACGGCGCGAACAGGTCCTCTAAAAACTTGCGGTCGTCTACACCGTGTTCTAACACCCGCACTGACTTGCCTGTCTTTTCACCGATAGTTTTCACGATTTTTCCGCCGTAGCTGAGAAGTCTGGCTACGTCGCCCCTACCGACTATCAGGGCTAGAACACTGTCTGTTTCTACTGCCTTGTGAAAATTAACGTCTTGAAGGGGAGGATACGTGCCTTCTAGCGAGAGAAGCAAACGACCAATTTCCAAGTCTGTTTTGCTTATTTCACCCAGCCTAAGCTTGGCTTGACATTTTGGGCAGAGTATGCCACTCTTGAGGCAAAAATGACAAACGTTCATCATCTTCGGCATGTAGTAGTCAGCGTCCCTCAATGCATGCTCAAGGCAGTATCATACAGTGCAGTGTGCCAGATAATATAAAGTTACCGAGAATCTTGTTGGTATTCTATTTAAAATGGATTAATCGATTACAAGACTGTCAAACTGAGCGCAAGCATTCGCTGAGCAAGAAAAACCAACTCTTCGAAAGCTTTATAGTGAATCCCTACTACATTTTAAAACTCTTTCAAAATTGTAAAAGGAGAAAAAATAGCATGTCTGAAGAAGTCGCAATCGCGGGCATAGGATGCACAGGCTTCAAATCAATCACACCAGATGTCTCATACAAAGAACTAATGTTCGAAGCTGCGACCAGAGCTTACCAAGACGCAGGGGGCATCAACCCACGCAAAGACGTAGACGCCTTCGTCACGTGCGCCGAAGACTACTGGGAAGGCCACAGCATATTTGATGAATTCGTCCCAGACCAGATAGGCGCGGCACTACGTCACTTGTTCACGGTGTCAAGCGACGGTATGATAGGCTTAGCCACAGCTTACATGTTAATCAAAACAGGCGAATTCAGCACGGTCGTGGTCGAAGCGCACAGCAAAGCCTCAGACGTGACAACGTTCACAGACATCGTAAACTTTGCCCTTGACCCCATATTCAACCGACCCTTAGGAGCTCATCCCCACTATTTTGCTGGACTCGAAATGACCCGCTTCCTACACGAAACCGGAAGCACACGAGAGCAGTGCGCCCAGGTGGTGGTCAAAAACAGGAAGAACGCGTTATGCAACCCGTACGCTGCTCATGGCGCCCAAATAACCCTTGAAGATGTGCTCCAATCAGAACCATACTTCTACCCATTAAACCGCCTAGACATCAGCCCAGTCGCAGACGGTGGCATAGTCATGGTCCTAGCCTCAGAAAACGCAGCCAAAAAACTCACCGACAAACCCGTTTGGGTTAGAGGCATAGGCTGGAACTCCGACACATCTTGGCCCGAGTCAAGAGAATGGGGAAGAGCCGTATACGCCGAACTGGCTGCAGAAATGGCATACAAGACAGCGGGTATTCGAAACCCTCAGAAAGAAGTAGACTTCGCTGAAATCGACGACTCGTTCTCTTACAAAGAACTTCAACACTTAGAAGCCCTAAAGCTGTGCAGAAAGGGCGAAGCTGGCAAACTGACAGAAGAGGGCGAGACAGAGATAGACGGAGACTTACCCGTCAACGCATCAGGCGGATTGCTAGGAATGGGATACGCAATCGAAGCCTCAGGATTGCACAGAGTGCTTGAAACGGCTTTGCAATTGCGAGGCGAAGCTGGCAAACACCAAATCTGCAACGCCAAAACTGGCGTGGCTCAAATATGGCGCGGAGTTCCCACGGCAACTGGCGCCGTAGCTGTTCTGAGCACGGAGGTGAAATAGATAAATGTTTGGCAAGAAACGAGTCGCGGTTGTAGGAGCAGGACTAACACTCTTTAGGCGAAACCTGAAAGAAACAGGCAGAGAGATGTGTTACGAAGCTGCTAAGATGGCGCTAGACTCGGCTGGACTGACGCTGAAAGACATTCAAAGCGTGGCTTATGGAAGTGCACCCGACGCCTTCGACGGCATTCACATGAAGGGCGAAAACATGACAGACGGTTCTGGGGCGTGGCGCAAACCCTTCAGCCGAGTCTACGTTGGAGGCGGAACAGGAGTCTTCACAGCAGATGCGGGTTGGTGGCACGTGGCGTCTGGCTTGTTCGACACCTGCCTAGTAGTTGCCGAAGAAAAGATGTCGTCCTGTTATCCTCATCCAGCCTACGCTTTCACAACCATATTTGATCCAATTATGGACAGACCGCACGGCACCACGCTCATCTGGATATTCTCCCTTGAAATGCACCGCTACATGCACGTCCATGGTATAAAGAAGGAGCAAATCGCACTGGTTTCGGTTAAGAACAAGAGAAACGCTTTAGACCATCCCTGTGCTCAACTCGGCGCGAAAATAACGGTTGAAGACGTTCTCAACTCCGAGATTATGTGCTGGCCAGTTCAGCGACTAGACATCAGTCCCACCAGCGACGGCGCCGCTGCAATAGTTTTGGCTTCCGAGGACGTTGCAAAAAAGATCACAGACAATCCTGTTTGGATTGACGGCGTTGGCTGGTGTATCGACTCGACCTACTGGACTAACCGAGACCTTTACTATCCCGACTACGTGGAGTGCGCAGCCCGAATGGCGTACAAGATGGCTGGCATCAAGAACCCACCCAAAGAAATCGACGTGGCTGAGCCATATGACCCCTTCGACTACAAGGAGCTTCATCACATGGAAGGGCTCTTGCTGTGCAAGAAGGGCGAAGCGCCCAAACTCACACAGGAAGGCGTGACACAAAGAGACGGTGACTTGCCGATCAACCCGTCTGGAGGCTTACTCGGAGTTGGCAACCCCATTGCCGCTGCTGGACTTATGAAGGTGTGCGAAATCTTTTGGCAGTTGCGCGGTGAGGCTGGGAAGAGGCAGGTGCCAGGCGACCCGAGGACGGGTGTAGCGCAGGCTTGGGGCGACCTGATGCAGTATGGTTCAGTTATTGTCATGAGGAGATGAGGTGAAAAACAAGATGAGCGCAAAGATTAAGGAATATCCGGGTGAAGAAGTCAAGTCTTCTGACATCAAGGAAGGAAAAGTTCTCACGGTACGCTACAGACCTAACGTCAAGTACATGTGGAGCACAGGCGTTGCAATGAGCCGATTCTTGAAGGAGTTAAAAAATGGAAAGATTATCGCAACAACATGCAACAAGTGTGGACGAATCATGGTTCCGCCTCGCATGTTCTGCGAGCAGTGTTTCAAACCAACTGACGGATGGACATACGTGAAAGACACGGGAACAGTGAACACGTACTCAGTCTCATTCATAGCGGGAGACGCCAGCAGAATCAAGGAGCCAATCATAGTTGCGGTGATTGACTTAGACGGCGCCTCAAAAGGCATGGGAATCTTACATACCATGAGCGAAATCGATTGGAAAAAGGTGAAGTTTGGCATGAAAGTCAAAGCTGTGTGGAAGCCAGAGAAGGAACGAACAGGCGCCATCACCGACATAAAATACTTCAAACCAGCGTAGGAGGAATGACAAAAATGACGCTAGAAAAGTTGGGCGACCCCAGAGAGATTAGGCACTGGCCAGGACACATGGAAACCGACTACATATACACGCTCGGCATAGCGGGTGAACGATTCTTTCAAGAGCTCAAGAAGAACGGAAAAATCATGGGAGCCAAGTGCAAGCAATGCGGCATCGTTTACGTTCCACCCCGCATGTACTGCGAGAGATGCTTTGAGAAACTCGAAGAATGGGCAAAGGTGAGCAGCAGAGGCACGGTTTACACCTACACTGTGGCACACATCGACTTGAACGGCGCCAAACTGAAAGAACCAACAATATACGCCATGATAAAAATCGACGGCACAGACGGCGGACTCATCCACAAAATAGGAGAAACAAACCCTGAAAAAGTCAAAATAGGCATGAAAGTTGAAGCAGTCCTCAAACCAAAAGAAAAACGCGAAGGCTCAATAAACGACATTAAACACTTTAAACCAATAAAATAATCTATTCCCTACTTTTTTGCTAGATTTCCTAACGTTGTGGAATGCGTTCAGCGTCCTATTAGCTATGGTCTCCTTCTAAGAAGAAACTCGCAGTGAGGATCGCCCCTTGAGACACATTTGACTTCTTCACAACTGCATGTTCCTCCTACTAATGTTTGTAAGGCGCCAGTGAAGAAACCCCTCAGGAGGTGGCAGGAGGCTTGTCCTCTATTGCCTATGGCTTTCGCAATGAAACAGTCATAGACCTTTATCTTCATGGTTTTTAAAGTTGCCATTTTTAAGAGTTGAGTAGTAGTAACGTGAAATTTCCCCCAACCCAAGAGCGAACCATGTTTCAAGCCTAGCGAAGCCAGTTTTATTGGATTTTTTGTCTTCTCTTGCAGGTTTTGGATAACGTTAAAGCCTAGTTCTTTGCCCATCTCAAATAAGATTGTGGAAGCACCTGTCCCAAAAACTTTGGAAAGCGCTTCGTGCCACGCACGGTATATCTTTAGGTTCAGGAGGATTATTGGGCTGTCAAAAAGAGAATCGTAGTATTCACCTTTCGCAACGTCGATTTTGATTTGTTCATCTGACAACAAATTTCCCTTTGTTGGTAAGCTTGAGGCTTCAATAAACTTTTAGTAGAATTCAGAATCCGACATCTCTCGTGGCATTTTTAGAAATGTGGCATTGTCTCATCTGAGGCATAGTTAACGCGCTGGCACACGCAAAGTATGTACAAACTAAGATGGCTCTTAAAATAATTGTTTGAGTTAGGAGAGGAGACAGAGGAGCAAGAAAATTCATGACAACAGTGGAAACATAAACTGCCTCTAACACGAAGAACCAATAGATTGAGCTGGTTAGAACACACCACATCCACTTAAACTTCCACTCTTTGATGAACGATTTCTTAATGTAAATCACCACTTGCATAAAAACGAGAAACACGACTGAAGCCGAGGTTGCTAGTATCACCAGTCCGTTTGTGCCGTAATTTTCCAACATAAGACGAGCAAAGATTCCGACTTCTTCACCGCCAAGACTCAAAGAAAAGAGTGTAGACAACAGGTCTGCTACTGGAAGAAGGGGCATGATGAGAAGAGCCTTGTCGATTCTGTCCAATTCTTCCCTTCTCTCCTAGAAACACATATTCTGCATCTAGAGGTATTAATGTAATACTGTTAATGGGCTAATAACCCCAGCACTGAGCGTGCGTGCCTTCCGAGGCTACATGAAAGGATAACTTTTTAGGTTGTCTGCGAATATGGAAAGTAATTCTGTTGAGGCTGAGCTAACCATGTTTGATGAACAAAAACTGAGTGGAATCAAAAAGGCACGGCAAAGGTGGGAGAAAACCACAGTGCCAAACTGGGTGAAAAGGCACCCGGAAAGAAAAAAAGACTTTTACACAGTTTCTGGCATTCCAGTCAAGCGTTTGTACACAACCGAAGACATGAAGGACATTGACTACTTGAAAGACTTGGGCTTCCCAGGCGAGGTCCCGTTTACTCGAGGCTTACACGCCACGATGTACAGAGGTCGTCTCTGGACAATGCGGATGTTCGCCGGGTTCGGAACCGCGGAGCAGACTAATCAGCGTTTCAAATACCTGCTCAAAGAAGGGGAGACAGGCTTGAGCATAGCCTTTGACTATCCAACAATCATGGGTTATGATTCAGACCAAGCCGTGTCTGTTGGAGAGGTAGGTCAGTGCGGCGTGGCTGTGTCCAGCCTCAAAGACATGGAAATCTTACTAGACGGCATACCGCTTGACAAAGTGAGCACAAGCATGACTATCAACGGACCCGCAGCCATGCTCTTGGCCATGTACGCAGCTGTGGGCGACAAACAAGGCGTGCCCAGAGAAAAACTCAGTGGCACCACTCAAAACGACAATTTGAAAGAGTTTTTTGCCCAGAAACTCTGCGTCTTTCCGCCCAAGCCCGCCCTCAAAATGTCGGTTGACCTCATCGAGTACTGCGCTCGCCACTTGCCCAACTGGAACCCAGTGAGCATAAGCGGATATCACATACGAGAGGCGGGCTCAAATGCAGTGCAGGAACTAGCCTTCACGTTAGCCGACGGCATAGCCTACGTGGAATCTACCCTTGAACGCGGCCTCAAAGTAGACGAATTCGCAAATCGACTGTCTTTCTTCTTCGCTTCACACAACGACATCTTTGAAGAGATAGTCAAGTTCAGGGCTGCACGCCGTCTGTGGGCAAGGATTATGAAAGAAAGGTTCAAGGCGAAGAATCCACGTTCAATGTGGATGCGCATGCATGTTCAAACGTCTGGATGCACCTTAACCGCGCAGCAGCCAGTCAACAATGTTATACGTGTGGCGTTTCAATCGTTGGCAGCCGTGTTAGGCGGCACGCAGTCGTTGCACACAAACTCTTTTGACGAAGCCCTTTGTTTGCCCTCCGAAGAAGCGGTCAGAGTTGCGTTGCGGACTCAACAGATCATAGCACATGAGAGTGGAGCTGTGAACACAATTGACCCGTTGGCTGGCTCTTACTATGTGGAGGCATTAACTAACGAGATGGAAGAACGCGCCATGAAATACATCGACAAAATCGACAGCATGGGGGGAGTTATTCCAGCCATTGAAAAGGGTTTTCTCCAACAGGAAATTGCTGACAGTGCCTATAAATATCAGAAAGAAATCGAACGCAACGAAAGAACAGTTGTGGGTATAAACGACTACCATGTGGAAAAAGATTGGGTGCCAATCGAACTCTTGCGCATTCCTCCACACGTAGAGAAGGAGCAATTAATGCGACTGCAGATGGTCAGAAGAGAAAGAAACCAGAGAAAAGTGAAAGAGATGCTTGACAGACTGCACGATGACGCCGACAAAAACAAAAACCTCATGCCCACAATAATTGAAGCAGTGAAGGCGTACGCAACTCTGGGAGAAATCACCGACGTGTTGCGTTCAGTCTTCGGCGAGTATCGAGAATTAATAATTGTTTAGAAAGGAGCTGAAAACTGAGTGAGCAAAAAAGAGAAGGAGAGAAAGATCAGAGTCGTAATCGCCAAACCAGGCCTCGACAGCCACGACCGAGGCGCCAAAATAGTAGCCAGAGCCCTGAGAGACGCAGGCATGGAAGTCATCTATACTGGACTGAGACAGACACCAGAACAAATCGTGGAGACAGCCCTTCAAGAAGACGTCGACGTCATCGGTTTGAGCATTCTTTCCGGAGCCCACAACACGCTGTTTCCCGAAATAATGAAGTTGCTTAAAAAGAAGGGCTTAGACGACGTGTTGGTGTTTGCAGGCGGAATCATATCACAAGAGGATATTCGAAGTTTAAAGAAAATAGGCATAAAAGAGGTTTTTGGACCCGGCACGCCGACCTCAACCCTGGTAGAGTTTGTCAAGAAAAATGCTCCCAAACGAGGGTAGCACGAAACCTCGATTTTGGTGCCGTCTTTGAAAGACATTCAACAACTCGTCAACGGCGTTCAGAAGGGTGACAAACGAAGCATAGCCAGAACCATAAGCATAATCGAAAACAACCAGCCTAACGCACAGAAAATAATCTCATTGCTTTATCCAAAAACAGGAAAAGCACACATTCTGGGCATAACAGGACCGCCGGGCGCTGGAAAGAGCACACTCATCGAGAAACTGGTCAAGGAACTCAGGAACAGAGGAAAAACTGTGGGTGTAGTGGCTGTTGACCCTACGAGCCCGTTCAGTGGAGGCGCCTTCCTCGGAGATCGAGTGCGCATGCAAGACTTGAGCACAGACCCAGGGGTTTACATACGCAGCATGGCGACGCGAAACCACCCAGGTGGATTGGCAAGGGCTACAAAAGACGCAGCCAGAGTTCTAGACGCTTCGGGAAAAGACGTTGTCATAGTTGAAACAGTCGGCGCAGGACAGTCAGAGGTTGAAGTAGTCAAAGTTGCTCACACAACAATAGTGGTGTTGGCTCCAGGTCTAGGCGACGACATTCAAGCGATAAAGGCTGGGCAGATGGAAATCGGCGACATCTTCGTAGTGAACAAGGCGGACAGAGAGAACGCGAACAAAGCGGTGAGCGACATACAAGCAATGTTAGAGATGGCAACAGAGAAAAAGGGTTGGAAACCGCTTGTGGTTAAGACGTCGGCGCTTACGGGCGAGGGCATAGCCGAACTCTTGGAGCGCATTGAAGAACACATGAGGCATTTGAAAACTGGCGTAATTGACGAGCGAAGAAAAGAGAGGATTGAGAACGAACTGGCTGAAGCGCTGACTCAGAAAATAACCGAATCGATAATAAATGAGTTGAAACAAAAAGAAGAATGGAACAAACTCACTCAAAAAATATTGTCCAGAGAGACAGACCCTTACTCAGCCGCAGAAAAACTGTTGACAAAGCGATTGAAAACCACGAGAAAACGTTAACAACTGTTGAAGGAGCGAAACCGTGACTCGGCAGCGTTTGAAAAAGGGTTTGGTTCAGGTTTACACAGGTGACGGAAAGGGCAAGACTTCGGCAGCGTTTGGCTCGGCGCTGCGTGCGGTTGGACGAGGTCTCAAAGTTTATATTATTCAGTTCATCAAGGGCGGCTTCGACTACGGCGAACTATACGTAGTCGAGAAGATTCCCAACCTCAAAATGGCAACTTTTGGCAGAGGCAGGTTCATAACCGAGGTTCCGCCTTCTGACAAGGACGTAAAAATGGTGAGAGAAGCCTTCGAACTGGCAAAAAAAGTTGTTAAAAGCGGAGAATACGACGTGGTTGTTCTTGACGAAGTCAACGTGGCTCTAAACCTGAAGATGATAAGTATAAACGAGGTTGTTGACTTGATTAAAAACAAGCCCAAGCATGTGGAGTTGATTCTGACAGGACGATACGCACCAGTTCAAATCATTGATATAGCCGACTTAGTCACAGAAATGAAGGAAGTCAAGCACCCTTACGCGCAGGGCGTGCCTCCAAGGAAAGGAATCGAATTCTAGCACAGTTTTATTTGCTCAGGTATCTCCAGGAGAGCACAATGCCTAGGGTTGAGAAGATAACAGCGAACGCACCCAAGAACAAGAAGTCAATCGCTAGCTGATGCATGTCTACTGTGTAAAGTATCAGCTGTCTCGTCGCATCAGTTGCATACGTCACAGGGTTTATTTTAGTTATCGTTTGCAGCCAGTCGGGCATTAGCTTTGTTGGAAACATTGCATTGCTGGCAAACATGAGAGGTAGGTTCAACAGGTTTACCACTGCCATTTGGGTTTCCTGCTTTGTTGAGCGTATCGCGATTAGGATGAAGATCGAGGATAACCCCATGCTGATTAGGAACAGAGCTGCATAGACTCCTAGTAGGTTGAGTGGAGTGAAGTCTGCACTTACCGATAATGGTCCTATTACGTAGGCGATTCCGAGAACTATGGTCGCTTGAACAAGAGCTCTTATCACAGCTGAGAAGATCTTTGCCATGAGTATCGAGCCCCGTGCCACTGGAGTGCTGAGAACCTTGTTTAAGAAGCCTAAGCGTCTGTCAAAAACCATCGACATGCCGCTGAACATTGCTGTAAACATCACCACGAAAGACATCATGCCAACAGCCATATATGAGAAGTAGTCTGCGGTTCCGAAAATACTGAGCATCGCTTGCTTTGAAAGGTCGGACATTGACTGTATAATTTGTTCTTGAATTGGTTGAGGAATGGTTGAGGGCAGTGTAGGGGAGAAACTTGTGAACATGCTGCCTAGGTTCATGGCTTTGCCAAGGAGACTCATCCATATTATGGGTTGAATTATGCCCAGTAAGAGAATGATAGGGTTCTTGTACCATTTCTTCAGGTCTCGGTTTGTCAGCGCCCAGAGACCATGAAGCGGATTCTTTGAATTGTTGTTGTTTTTGGTCATCAGTGTCCCATCCAGGTGCGTTCACCTCTGGCTCTTCGCATCGCGATTCTTTGAGCCCTAAAGTCCTCTCTGGATTCCTCTTCTTCACGTATCGATCTGCCCGTGTATTCAAGGTAAACTTCATCTAGAGTTGGCTTCGTCAATGAAAGCCTTGTAACCCTGTGCCCTTCTACTCTAACAGCATCTATTATGGTTGGAGCGGTTTCTTCTCCGTCTACCACTTTGATTCTGTACGTGCCCTCCAGCCTTTTGACCTCTTTAACCCTCGGAACCTTTTTGATAAGGTCAGAGATGTCCGCCTCACTGTCCTGGATGCTGAGCGTCATGATGTCTCCACCGAGTGATTCCTTCAAGTCATTAGGTGTACCCATCGTGATTATTTTTCCGTAGTCAATGATTGCGATGCGGTCGCAGAGCATGTCAGCTTCTTCCAGATAGTGTGTGGTCATGAATATGGTCATGCCGTATTCTTTCTTGAGCAGTTTGATGTAGTTCCATGTGGCTGCTCTTGTTTGAACATCCAGTCCCAACGTAGGTTCGTCGAGAAAGAACACGTGAGGTCTATTTATTAAACCACAGGCAAGCTCAAGTCTTCTTCTCATGCCGCCTGAATAGGTTGCCACCTGTTTATCCTTAAATTTAGTCAGTTCAACCAACTCAAGGAGTTCTTCAGCACGCCTTTTAGATTCATCCCGTGGAATGCCGTAAAGATCGGCGCACAGAATCACGTTTTCAAACCCAGTTAGATCCTCGTCTGCAGTGTACTCTTGCGGAACAACACCTATGCAGTCTCTAACTCCGCTGGCGTCCTTCGTTATATCATGGTCACAGACAACAGCGCTTCCCTCAGTGGGTCTCAGCACAGTAATCAGCATGTTGATGGTAGTAGTTTTACCTGCACCGTTTGGTCCGAGGAACCCGAAGATTTCACCTTCCTTAACTGTGAAGTCGACGTGATCCACAGCGACCAGATTTTTATTGAAGACTTTGGTTAGTCCGCTAACTATCAGCGCGTCTTCAGCCAATTTGTATTTCACTTCCGAAATTTCTTTGTTATGTCCTCAATCTGTCTAGCGGCTTGCTCTAAAACCTTCCGCGCTTCTTCGGCGACTTCTTCCGAGTATTCTCGTCTCAAGCTGTCGCGCAGGTTCCACACTGCAATGGCGAGGTCTTTTGTGGCTTTTCGCAGTTCTTTCGCTTTCTCTGGGTAGAACTCAAAAAAGGGGAAGCCGGGTGGAAACCCGAAAGCCGACCAATCCCAAGACCAAGGTCCAAGCCCTTTGAAACCCGGTCTAGGTCTAGGTCTAGGTCCGAAACGTTCGAAGCGTTTGCGGAGTTCTTCACGTGTCTTGATGTGTTCTTCTAAGAAGGTCTTGCCTTGCTCTGTTAGCGTGTAACGCTTTGTTCCTGCCTCTTGTTCTGCAGCTTCTTTGATGTAGCCTTTGTCTTGCAGCCAAGCTAGTAATGGATAGATTGAGCCTGGGCTGGGTTTCCAGTTTCCATTTGTTTGTTTCTCGATTTCGCTCATTATCTCTGAACCCGACATGGGTTTTTCGTTGAGCAGTTTGAGCACTTGGTAGCGAAGGAAGCCTTTTGGAACCATAGCCATGTGTCTCATCCAATGTTTGAACGGAAACATTCTTTTTATCACCTCTGATATCAAATTCGATATCAATAACAATTAAGCGTTCACTTATAAACCCTCCGCAACCGTAGTAGTTAGACGGTAGGAAGCAGAGAACTTGAATAAGGAAATCTACATCTTAACAGCAACTTTTTTCGGTGTTTTCAGTTTCTTTCTCGGCACGGAGATGGTCGGCGTTTTGCTTCCTTACCTGTCTGAGAAGTTAACTGTAAGCGGACTAGGTATTTCAGAGGTTCTCTACGTAAGCGGATTGTTTATTGGTTTTCTGCCTTTTTTTACAGGGTACTTGTCTGACAAATACGGTGAAAAAACGATCATTCTGATGTGTTCTCCATTCATTGCATCATCTTTCATGTTTTATACGTTAGCCACAGATTTCGCCCAACTGATCCTTTCACGAGTACTGTATGGCATTTCTCTTTCCTTTTGTGCTCCCGCTTTTCTCTCCCTCGCTGGAAAATCTGTGAAGAAATTTGGAGGAGTTGGCATGGGCGCTTTCAGAGCCAGCCAAGGGTTTGCGGAAACTCTCTCTCCGATTTTGGGAGCGATTCTGGCTTCGTTAGCATTCTTCAGTTTCCCATTCTACCTTTCAATGATGCTCGTTCTACTAAGCGCCACCTTCATCTATTTTGTTATAAAGGAAGAACCCCAACCTAAGGAATCTGATAAAAAATACCTCGAAAAACTAAAAGATGTTGTTGTTAGCTTCAAGAGAAATAGGACTTTAGCTATAGCGTGTTTTCAAGGCTTCTCTCAGTGCTCAATTTTTGTGGTCTTCACCTCGTTCCTTCCAGCAATTCTGGTGTCTTCTCCCTTCTTTCTGGAAAAGCAAGGGCTCGCCACAATTTTCAGTGTTGAGTTTCTAGCCTTTTCTGTTTCGTCATTGATAATTGGCAGACTCTCAGACGCTCTTGGAAGAAAACCCACAATGGCTCTTGGCATCTGTACAGCAATACTTGAGTTGATAGGCTTCTACTTCTCTAACAGCTACCTTCACGTATTCTTCTTGTCCATGCTTTTAGGCGTCTCTACAGCGTCCGTTTTCGTTACAAGCAGCTTAATAGCTGCAGACATTATACCGAAAGAGAACATGGCTTTCCAGTTTGGGGCTTTCGACGCTTTGATGGACACATCGTTTCTCATTTCTCCATTTATCTTCGACTTGTCCACAAGAATCTTTGGCACCTTGAAAGTGACGTTTCTCGTGTCCTCATTGATTACGTTTTTCGCACTAATTCTACTGGTTTATCAAAGAGAAACGAGCCGCAAATAAGCGTGTAGATTCAGGATTGAGAAACTATTCCATACATTTGGTCCGGCGCAAGATATTCGGGAAATCTATTCCTGAGTTTCAAACGAGCACAGTAGCAGAGGTGACATTCCTCGACGTAGCTCTCCTCATGCTCAACGTTGTATTTCTTAACCAATTCTGCCGGGCCTCCTTCCAGGATAGGCCCACAGATTGGGTGTTTGACAGGGTCATAACTTCCGAAAATCTCAGAGAGTGGTTTCTGTTTCATGTTTCCTATTGTTACGCCTTGACACACATGAACAAAGCCGAAGGGGTCGACGTGAACTCGGCTTTGTTTCAGGAAATCCTCGTCTAAGCATTTGTCAAATTTGTACCAGGGTGTTCGAGGCAAGTCTTCCCCAAGCTTTTCGACTGCTCTTCCCTTGAACAACACTCTGCCCTCAATGACCGGTCTGCCTCTCCATTCTATTTCTTTCATGTAGACCCTGGGGTCTTCAATGCTTATCTTGCCGACGGGCAAGGTTAGTTCCTTGGCTCCATGAAAAGCGTGTCTCGCAAGGTTTTCTTCCGGCTTTTCAAAATGGTAGGTGTCGTCGCTTATTGACAAGTCGTCGATTCCGATTTCTGCAATCGGCTTAAGCCATTCGATGGCGTCTTCGGTTGAGGTTGCCCAGTAGCAATTAGTGACTATACCCGTCTTAAACCCGAGTTTCTTGGCTTGTCGCAGCCCCCAGAGCATGGTTTGATAGTAGAGGAAAGGTTCTCCGCCCTCGAAGTATATCCATTCTATGTAGCCAAGTTTTTTGGCTTCATCAAAAATCTGCTTCATATCAGAAATTGTCATCACGCCTTTAGCGTCTGGACCGCTGTAAACAAAGCAGTGGTCACACTCGAAATTACAAGTATATGTTTGAAGTAAATGTATACCTTTGATTACCATACATTATTCACCACATTTGAGCATTTAGTCTTTCCTGTATGTTAAAATTTGTGCGAAAAGCGCATCCACTCGTCAAATAATCAATGGATAAATCTCCTTTGATACATACTCCAAGAACTTGTTTTTGTCAGTCAGGTTGAAGACCACAACTGAGGCGTCTCTTGTCACGCCCACAACGTAGCCGTATTCTCGCGCTCGAGCCACAATATACCACAAGTCACCGTGCTTGCTGTACTCGTCAAACAACGACGTGCCAACCAAATCTGGACCATACAGTGAAAGCTTGTCAACGTTTGGAATGTCCACGTTGTCAAAAAACGTGATTTTAGTGTCTTCGGGGTTCTTTGAATGAAAACCGCGCAGGGTTTCAGGCGCTATGCGCGCCTCAACAACGCCTCGGGCTTTTTCAAAAATTATGTCGTTCAGCTTGTTGGCTATAAAGTTGGCTAATCTTTTCTTTTCAACAACAGTCAAAAACAACCGCTTACCGTGTTGTGCAAAACTGAACATGGCTTCCACGGTTCTCGGCAAGGGCACAACTTTGCCTCTGTGGAAAACGTGGAGAATGTAGTCGTGGGAGTAAACACCTGTCACGCGGTTGGCGTTCGGCGTTAGGTTCATGATTTCAGTTACCAACGTGAACTTGTAGTCGCCCTCTTCATACTCTTCTTCAGTTCGGAAACCTTTGAGTTTAACAGCAACATCGGGCAGTGTCACGGGCTCAGTCAACCTGAAGACTTTGCCAGCTGTAACCAAACACGTCGCCTCCTAATTTCAACACCACTTAATTCTATCATTATGCAGATTTAAAATAAACGAAAACGACAACCTATTTTCTCAGCATCTTTTCCTCAAATGCAGCGTTAGGCTCTGAACCGAACATTCTCATAAGAAGCTTGAAAACCGAGTATGCTGCTCCACGATCAGCTTTCAAACCCGTGGTTGCTCCCAAAAAGCAAACGCCTTCCCACCCTCTATTCTTGGCAAGTCCAAGTAGAAGGCCAGCGGCGCCCAAAATTCTGCCTCTACCGTACATGACAGCGCCCTTTTCAACGGCTTTCACCGCTAATTCAGGCGAGGTGGCAGCCACGTAAACTTCTCCAGCAGGCTTCGGTGTGGTCACACCAGCCATTGTTGCGATGAATTTGCAGCCGTACTGGGCTACAAAGTCTAAGATGGTGTCACAGAGTTCATAGTGTGCCAAAATGTCTTCGCGGGAAGGTTGGGCGTCTCCAGACAAGATTACAAACTGGGTTTTTCCGAGAGAAGCCGTGTAAAACTCGTATCTTGGCGGCAAGCAGACTCCGTCTTTATTGACCATTACGTAGTCGGGGAAAGAGGGCGAATACAACTCAGCGAAGGGCGTCGCGTGGGTAAAGTCAATTATTAAGCGTGCTGCCATTTTTCCAACGTTGCCGAAACCAGGCAATCCTTCGATGAACACGGGGTTCTCAAGTTTTGGTTGAGTGAGCATGTTGAAATAAGGCTTGTCCAAGTTGTGCACGACCGCAACAGAGTCATAGGCTATAGGCTCTTGCACATTTAACGTATAAAAACATTTAAGCTAGGCTTTTCTTCACAATTGAGGTGGCGGGGAAAATAAGCCCAGCCAAGAACAACCGTAGCGAGAGACTGAGCCAAAAGTCTCCTAAACGGGTGGGGTAGCCAGGTTAACCCGCTGGGCTCATAACCCAGAGATCGGTCGTCCAAATCGACCCCCCGCTACCAAAACCTATTTTCCATAGACACAACATTTTCAGAACAGCAGGGAAAACCATGGATGCTTGGATAAACGAATTAAAGTTTAACCCTGTTCCACCGCTTTTGTCTTCAAAAAACGACGCCATCCGCTATTTTACCAAAAGAGACCTTTTAGACGAGAAAGTGGAGCCGATTGAAACGCTTTGGAAGTCGCCCAGCGTTGTGAAGCTAATCAAAAAGCAGCAAGAAGACGGGTCATGGCGATATCATAGAGGCAAAGCCGACGTTCGCTCAAACGAGAATTACAACCAACTCGAAACCTATCGAATTCTCGGGCAACTCGTGGAACTCTACGGCTCCACGAATGTGCATCCAGCGATTAGGGAAGCAGCGAATTTTTTGTTCAGGTTTCAAACGAGTGAAGGAGATTTTCGAGGCATATATGGCAGTCAGTACACGCCCAACTACACGGCTGGCATCATGGAAATACTGATCAAAGCTGGCTACGATGAAGACCCCCATATAGAAAGAGGATTCAGATGGCTTCTCTCGATAAGACAAAACGACGGTGGATGGGCAATACCCATGAGAACAGCTCAACCGAAAGGCTCACTGCTCGAAGCATTGCAGAAGCCTGAGCCCATCAGCCCAGACAAGTCAAAACCATTCTCCCATTGCATCACAGGCGTAGTTCTCAGAGCCTTCGTAGCTCACCCGAAACATGGCAAAACCCTTGAAGCAAAAGCTGCGGGAAAACTCCTCGCATCCCGCCTCTTTCAACCCGACAAGTATCCTGACCGAAAAGCCGCGAGTTTCTGGACCAAATTCACATTTCCCTTTTGGTTCACCGACCTCTTGTCAGCACTTGACTCGTTGTCGCTCTGTGGGTTCACTGCGGATAATCCCCAAATCATGGTGGCACTCGAATGGCTGAAGGACAAACAGAAGGAGAACGGACTGTGGGCACTGTCTCTGTTGAAAACGAAGTCCATTGAAGACCTGCCTGTATGGATTAGTTTGGCAATCTGCAGAGTGTTCAAAAGGTTCTACGGATGATACCTAGGCGCATCAAAGAAGAAAAAATCATTTTGAAACTATAAGTATTGGTTTTGGCATAAAAGACGAATTGGAGATAACGACGCCTTGATTCGAGCGGTTTTCTTTGACCTCGGCGACACATTGGTTGCTGAAGAAAGCGCCGAGGGAAAGCGTCTGTGGGAAGCCAAGCTGCAGAAACTTCCCTATTTAGACGAGGTTTTGACCGAGTTAAAGAGGCGTGGATACAAGTTGGGCGTGATAACTAACACGGTTACGTCTCGTGAGGAACACGTGCGCATGGCGCTGAGAAGAATCGACATAGAAAAGTACTTCGATGTCGTAGTGACGTCTGTGGATGTGGGCTTCAACAAACCCGACGAAAGAATATTCTCAGCAGCCCTAAAAGCGGTCAACGTTAAGCCTGAT
>Ga0315310_10001023_pt1 | contig 17631 bp, 19 predicted proteins | sample TDP5_MG_FD_203630 | JGI IMG/M metagenome (GOLD analysis project Ga0315310, IMG submission 203630) | Freshwater sediment microbial communities from Lake Towuti, South Sulawesi, Indonesia - TDP5 | ecosystem: Environmental > Aquatic > Freshwater > Lake > Sediment | place: Indonesia: South Sulawesi... | reverse complement strand
TTTCCCAGATTTTAGATAAACGTCCTTCCGACCTTTAATAAGTGTAAATGCAACTATCTCAAAACCAATCTCCTTCCATTTGGGTATTACAGTGTATCCGTCAATCAACTTCTCTTCAACCTGAGCTCTCGTTCTCACAATAGTAGCCTCAGAAGCCCTCAAGGCCTCAGCTAATTGCTTGTCATTCAAGCTAGAATTCTTCAGTAGCTCAGACAGAATCTTTAACTCCAAAGACTTCTCTCTCATAACACATCATTCTCTAATTCGTCAGATCCCAGCTTTATGCTTTTTGTATGAACTCCACCTTGACTCGAACGCTTAGATGAAACTTCAAACACAGACGAAATATGGAACTATCTTGCGATATGGTTCTACCACGTTGTCTTTGACGTTTCTGCCTGCGAACACTTGCCGTGTCTTCAACTTATTCCAGACCTCACGGCTGTTTCTGAGCAGAAATGCGAAAACAAGCATGTTCCAAAGCGTGCACCTTGATGCTTGTTTGCCCAATAACTAGCAAAGTGTTTTAGGCAAGCTGCTCTAATCAGCTTGGAATATGAACGAACAAAAGCTTCTCAGGCTTCTCAGGGAATTGCTAAAGAATTCGCGGAGAAGTGACAGAGAAATAGCAAAGCTCTTCGGGAGTTCGCAGCCGACAGTCAGCAGAATGAGGAGTCAACTAGACAAAAAAGAATACATTAAAACTTACACTGTTATTCCAGACTTCGCCAAGCTTGGCTACGAAATCTTGGCGTTTACTTTCGCCAAACTGAAATATTACGCCTCGACTGCAGATGCGAAAAATATACTCCAACGCGCCGAAGACTGGGTAAACAAACATCCTAATGTTATCTTCGCTACAGATGGTGAAGGATTAGGAAGCGACATCATGATGATATCTTTTCATAGGAACTATTCAAAGTACGCCGAGTTCATGCGAACATACGCCATGGACTGGGGAGAAGTCATCAGCGGATTCCAATCCTTCATTGTAAGCCTTGACCAGGGATTCAAAATGAAGCCCCTTAACCTCAAATACCTAGCGGACGACCAATAGAATCAAAGCACTTCAGCGATGGCTTTAGCTAAGTTCCAGTCTTAATATTCCTGACTGATATTCTTGATTCTGATTCAGCCTTCATAAGGCTGAAATCACCAACTAGCCCATAATCTTCTCAAATCTAGGTGAAAGATCGATGAACGCGAAAACGGAAAGGTTGAGACACCTGTATGGATGGGACTCTTCATACACAACAATGACGACCATTCCAACCAGCTACAAGTACCCTGACGGAATAGTCCTCACCCTTAAAACAAGTAACCACGCAGACCACTACTTCGTTGAACGCTCATTCGCGCTCCAACTTGCCAACTCAATCAAGGAATCGTTGGCCGCCAAGAAAGGCAAGCTGCATCCAAAACAGGCGGAGACCAAGCCAAAGCCGTTGAAGAAGGCAGTCTCAAAGGCTAAACTGAAACCAGACTAGTCTCAATACCTTCTGCTCAGTCCACGATTTGTGCGTATACTCTGTCTAGCCTCAGGCTTGCCTTTTTGCCGGCGACCCTCAGCAAGACATAATGCAGTGTCTCATGCGCTATGATGTCTTCTATCTCGTTTTCGTGCAGTTCACCGAAGATGTACACTATTCCGAAACCTGTGTCAAAGACACCATGAATCGGCGGGAACTCGAACACAAACTCCAAGAACTTGGCCATTCCAGAAACCTTTCCATGATTGTCCTTTGTTGCATCTCTAGGCTCTTCATCAGGATATCTGAAAGCGAATTTCAGTATAAGTGAGATGTTTCAGCTAACGAAATATATCAAAAGCCCAGTGCCTACAGGCTGCGAACCAAAACAAATAAAACATCGGGACAAACACATTGTTCAAAATAAGGAAGAGTCAAAAAATGCCTGAAGAAATCTTTGACGTCGACAAGTTTGTCGCCGCATCAGACAGGGCGGAGTACTGCTCTATTAAAAGGCTGAGAAAAACCGTGAAGCTGAAGCTGCGAACGCCTAAGAAACTCTACACCATCAAAGTTGAACCAACAAAGGCAGAGGAGATCATAAAGAAACTCCGATGCGAAATCCGAGAAGTCTAGTTCATCCGCGAAACCAAGGCTACTCTTCCAGCACTCTATGAACAAGCAAATGACAGTCTTCACAGAACTTGACCATCTTTCGATCCGTGTCTCGAATGGAATTAGAGAAAAACATTACGCACAGAGGGTTCTCACAGTGTTCAAGCCCAAGCGTATGACCCAGCTCATGAACAGCTTCTTTCAGGGCCCGTTCATGGAACAACTGACTATTCGATTGTTCTCCATAGAATTCTGGTCTGAGCCGAAACAGTGAAATCAGCGCAGTTCTCTCCGCCGGCTGAGCTTCCCCAAAAACAAAGTTGAGCCATGGAACATAAAGGTCGACTTCAGTCACACCTAAAACATACTGGACCTCACCAATACCCACATAGTCTCTCATCTTCGTCGATATTCGAGTCGAAGAATACTGATGCCTAGACGGACTGTATGCTTCCTCCGGCACAGGCATAACGGTTTCAAGGACCTCGACTTCGACCTCAGAAACAACTTCCCTTAGGCCACGCTGGACAAAACGCAAACAGTCGAGATCTACTTGCCCAATTGAAAGGATAAACACCTTCATTCGTGTCGTCCTCGATTACTGGAGAACTAAACTGTGAAGATGTCGCCTGACCTTGGCGCCACGGCTTCAAACCCTGTTTCTTCTTTAACCCACTTCGCAAAACGTTCACAGTTGCCTTCGGCCCCATGGACTACATACACCTTGGGATTGCCCTCCAGTTTTCGCACAGCTTCCCGCAGTTCGCTGGCCCCTGAATGAGATGAGAAATCAAACCGTTCCACTCGCGCCTTGATTTTGCGCATTTTGCCATCGATGACGCATCTGCCCTTCTCCAATAATTCTCGGCCAGGCGTGCCCGGGATTTGATAGCTGACCAAGAACACGGCGTTGCGGCTCTTCTTGCCCAACTTCTGTACATAGAAGACTGCTGGGCCACCCTTCAACATGCCAGCCGGGGAGATTATAACACCAGGCTTGCCAGTTGCCAAGCGGCGGTCTCGCCATCCCTCCACCATATTTGCGGAGTGAACAGCGTCCAAGAAGAGACGCGGCTCACGCAGAAAACCTGTGTAGTTCGAGAGTATCCGATTGGCTTCACGAGTCATGCCATCAACAGTAACCGAGTGTTCAACGTGGTGAGCAGCTAGAACACACGCAATTTCTTGAGAACGCCCGACACTGAACGCTGGTATCAGCACGGTTCCGCCGTTCTCTACCACGTCTGTGACCTTTTCCACAAACTCTCTCTCCAGAGCCAACCGCTCCGGATGCTCTTCGTCAGCATATGTGCTCTCTATAACAAAAGCATCGATCAGTCCATAATCTTTGTCTGAGCTATTGAGCAATCGCGTGTTTATCGTGTTGAAGTCACTTGTGTAGACCAACCGTTTTCCATCTGCCTCAATCAAGGCTTGGGCGCTTCCAGGTAAGTGTCCTGCATCAAGAAGCTGAAGCTGCATGTCTCCAACTGCTTGTTTTTGTCTATAGCCCAAGTGCACCGTGCTACGCATCATGGAACGAAGCTCGAGGTATTCAAAAGGAAGATAATAACCGGAAAGATGGATAAAGTCGGAAATCAACAACTGCGCAAACTCAAATGTCAATCGGGTCCCAAAAACAGGTATCTTTTCTTGGATGTGAAATATGGGAACTGCGCCAGAATGGTCGAGATGTCCATGGGTCAAGACCACGCCGTCCACCTCCTTCGGTGGAACATGCATTGGAAAACCTGGCGCGTGGTCAGCCATTATACCGTAGTCTAGCAAAAGCTTGGTTTTTTCAGTTGTAACAGCTACAGCAGAGCGGCCAACTTCGCGGGTGCCGCCTAAAAACTGCACCTTCAAAGGCTAGCTTCCACCATCCACAAACTCTGCAACCACGCAGTTCTGACATTCTTTCAGTGATAAGAAGCCCTTCCCACATTTAAATAATGCAGTCAGCACTGAGACAGGAACTTCCATTTACGCGTAAGAGCCACAATACTTAAGGTGCGTTTCTGACCAGCACAGGAGTCACAGACGCTCGCTTAATTGCTTTGAGGATGCTTTCAACGTTCGGTTCTGCCTCTATTTCTGTGTAAGCCTTCCACATCTGATAAACATGGTGGGCGTCACTGCCACCCACACCAGGCATGTTATTCGTTTTAGCCATCGTCTCCGCCATCTTGTTCTCTTCAATTGAGGCATCAGGGTTCGCAACCTCCACGGCAGCGATATCTGTTGGAATTTTACTCGCCGCGTCTCCGATTCCGCCTCCACGGTACGGATGAGGTACAACAATGACACCGTTTCGTGCCCGAGCGAAATCTACTACACTCTCAAGACTTGACCAGTATGCAGGTTTTTCTTGGACCCCCAAGACGATCACATCTCCACGCACAGTACTCACCTCAACCCCTGGAATGATTACAACATCTTCGTAGGCCGCGGCAAACCTACGCACATGAAAATAACCCTCAAGCGTGTTGTGATCAGTGACAGCCACACTCTTAATGATAGGATGCCTGTTGAGCGCATCAGCCAAAAACTTGGGCCCAATCGAAGCATCAAAGGAAAATCGAGTGTGTAGGTGCAGGTCTACACATATCATGACTTCTCACCATGGGCCTTCTGAACCGTATCGATCAGATCAATCAATGTTGACTTGCTCCACGGTTTTGTCGGTTTCAGAACCACCAGTTGAATATTCTTCCCTCTGCAGGCACGCTTGCACCCTAGAGTTATCGTATGCTTCCAATTTTCAACATCCTCAAGCAACACAACCGTGCTGTAATTTTTGGCATTTATATAACGCCGAACTTGCTCTGCCACATACTTCATGGTTTCCGCGTTAAATGGGGACGAAATCTCAAATTGCGACAATGGATACACTTCATCAAGCTCCACGGGAACGACTCCGAAAGGCGCAGCGTACGTGCACACGTGAGTCAGGCTCTTCTTCTGGTCAATTTTGCGTTCAAACTCCTCAAAGACTCTGCGCTGTTCCCTAGAGTCGTGAAAAGGCTTAGTCCGAGTCTGTGGCAACAAAACAAGAACATCAGCGTATGTTGGCGCATTGAACCTTTCTAAGAGTCTTCTACTATGGCGCACAACCTCGGGTCTCACAAGGTCAGCACAATCATAGAAGAATAGCCCACTCCTTTTCGAAACCGCTGCAAATACTTCTAGATAGTCGTTGTATTCTCCCAGCCGCAAAAAGGCTCGAAGAAGTGCAGGGTGCGAATGGCACTTCATCTCCAAATATTCCCAAAGCCGCCCCTCAAAAATGGCCTGCTTTACTCGTTTAATCTCGGTCAGACTGACATGCAAGTTGTGCCTAGCCAAGAATTCCTCTCGCTCTGGCTTCGGCATCTCCCTAACGGTGGTTGGCTCCTTCTTGGCGCAGACCTCACAAGAGCATGGAAAATACTCAATTCCCCGCAACCTCACCGTTCCAGTTTCAGTCATGTAGCGGTCTTCACGAGCGTAGATTGCGTAAGCCGCCGAATCAAACATGTCACATCCCAAGGCGACTGCCAAAGAAAACATGAATGGATGGCCTGCGCCGAAAAGGTGAAGCGGACGTTCAGGTGGCAAATGCTTCTTAGCTGTCATGATCATGTCTACAAGGGTGTCAAAGAAGTACTGCTCCATAACCGGCGTCGGACTTCCCAAAGCATGAACCTGAAAAGGTAGTTTACTCATTTCCTTAGCAGACTTGGCGACCAAGTTGAGGCGCACTCCGCCCTGCACCGGCCCAACCCACAAGATATCTTCTTGAGACTTTATTCTGTTTAGCTCTTCGGCGCGCTTCAGCGTCTCTTCCACAGTGCGCTCAGCATATTGCTCGGAAACACCCCAACCCGTGGGCACATCGAGCATTGTAGCGATGTCCGAGCCTATCTGCTCCTGAAACCGAACAATTTCTCGGTTTGAGCTTTCCACATCTCCATAAACAAGAATCTGGTAGGCTCCCGAGTCTGTCATGACCACACCGTCAAAGTCCAGAAAACGGTGAATTCCGACTTCCATAGCTCTTGATTCCGAACGCTTCTTGATGATGTAGGCATTAGTCATCAACGCCGAACAGCCGAATTCTTCGCGCATCGCCTTCGGCGAAATAGGTTGAATTGATGGGTTGACAACGGGTAGCAACACCGGGGTCTCTAGCATACCCCGCTTAGTTTCGACCTTCCCAACCCGCGCAAGCATATCCCTCTCACGAATCTCAAATGACATACGACCGCCGTCTGCTAAGCAGTAGGTTAATATCAAAACACCCACTTTAAATATGCAGTTCATTCGAAGGACTCAGCTATGACGTGCACTGTTCAAATCTTCGAAAAACCTGTTCTAAATGATCCTGTCCTAATCGAAGGCCTGCCAGGCATCGGCTTTGTGGCCAACATAGCGGCTCTCCATCTAATTCAAGAGCTAAAAGCCAAACTCTTCGGCGAGATTCGTTCGTCAAGTTTTCAAGACTTCGCAATAACATCCGGAGATGGCAAAGCAAGATTTCCCACAAACGAGCTCTACTACCACAAGGCGCGAAACGACGAAGAGCGTGACCTCATCATACTCTACGGAAACACTCAAGCATTGACCACCTTTGGTCAGTACGAACTCTGCGGTAAAGTCCTAGACATAACCCAAGAGCTGGGATGCCACTACATTGTTACTCTAGGCGGCTTAAGACGAGACGAAAAGACAAAAGAACCACCTAGACTCTACTGCGCTGCCTCTGACCCCGAAACCTTGAAGGAAGCCCTCGACCTTGGCTCAGAAATCATTGAAGGACAAATATACGGCATAGCTGGACTGCTAGTCGGCTTATGCAAACTATGGAACATGCGAGGCTTCTGCCTCCTTGCCGAAACACCCGGTTTCTATCCCGATGCTGCGGCAGCGCGGCAAGTGCTAAACGCCATAAACAAAGTGCTTCATCTAAGAGTGGACATGAATCGTTTAGATACTGCTGCAGAGGCCACACGCGAGATTCTCGAATCTTTCGGTCTAGTTGCTCAGCCATCTGGAGAGAAGAGAAAAGAAGAGCCTTACCGCTGGCACATTTAGCCCTTGGTTTCTCTTGAAAACTGGTCGAACACCTTCTGAACCCGTTCAGCGGCAGGTCCAGAACCCTCGACAACACCCTTTTCAGTAACCTTGATCTTCTCCATAACCCAGATGAAGCCCTTGTCCTCGTAAAGCTTAACCAACGTGGGAAAGACCTTCTCAAGCCTGTCGGCCAAAGCCCTCAAGTCGAAGGGCTTCTCAACAGCCAAAACCCGAGCCACAACGGAACCGTTCAGGAAAATTCTGTGAGCAAGCGTCCCCTTTTCGTCTCTTGCTTCTGCCAAGCAGAGACTCAGGTTATCCGGGTTTATACCAACGAGGCTTCCAGAATAAGACTTGCCGTCAACCGTAAAAACAGTGACAACCTTGTCGATCAACGCGCCAACTTCAGTGAAGAATCGTCTTTGAGATACAGACAATGCTTTTCACCTTTTTCCGCATTAGTTAACCCACATCAATTAAAAGACTTTGGTATATAACCCCTGCTTTCAACTACTACAAGTCAAGCCAAGAACTATTCCAGCTTTCAGACAAAGCCTCAAAAGAAAGAAGAGGACTGATTTTGACTAATAATCCGTGACTTGCGAGTTCTCAAGATGTGAATTGCATAGAAAGAGGGCATTTCTCAATTTGGTATATTCAATGTAACACTTTTCACTAGGCTGACTGGAAACACTTTTATCCTCGCCAAAAGATAAGAAGCTCCATGGCGCTTCTAGGCATTTTTCGAAAAAAGGAAAAACAGGCACCGGTGACACAGCCTACGCAGAAACCTCTGCTTCTGGAGCTGTGCGGAGACGACAGCGAACTCTACCAAGTTTTGAGCAGGACAATTCTGATGAATCCTCGTATGACTATGAAAGAAGGACTAGACTCCTACGTTGAGAAAGCACAGAACTATGAAAAAGATGGGGACAGTGTGAGGGCTAGAATAGCTTATCAAACAGCTGGACAAATCTCACAGTTTGAAGGAAAACTGGTGCAGACGCAAAAATTCTTTAAAAAAGCAGTTGAAGTCGACCCCAACTTTGTGAACAAGAAAGTTTACGAGTACTACAGTAAGAAAGAAAATGCTGAGCGAGCCTTGGCGGTAGCACGAGAGTATTACGCAAGAACTGAGAAACGCATAATAGAGAAAGAGACTTCCCTAGCGTAGCAATCACCGTGACCGTTCATGTTCACGAATTCATAGCAGAACGCATCGTCAAAAAAGACGAGTTATGGAAAACATGAAGAAGGTTTCAGCCAAAGAAGTACTGGATGATATAGACGCCATTATGGCTGTTGACCCGAGCCGATCGTTCAGGGATGAACTAGAGTTCCCAGAAAACATGAGAAAAGCCATCAAGAATGTCAAGGCTTTCAAGCTTCCGGGCAAAGTGACTGTTAGCAAACGAGTAATTGACTATTCTACGAAGGTAAACAGGATTGTTTTTGCTGGCATGGGAGGCTCAGCAATAGCTGGAGACCTGATTCGAGACTGGCTCGACTCAATTGTGCGCATACCAATGGAAACGGTGAGAGGCTATCATCTCCCAGCTTACGTAGACGAGGAAACCCTTGTCTTCCTTATTAGCTACTCTGGCAACACCGAGGAAACACTGAGTTGCATGTTGGACGCTCTGAACAACGGATGCAAAACCATTTCGATATCTTCCAACGGCGCCCTAGAACGAGCAAACAGAGCTCTGGGTCTGCAAGCGATCGGGCTGCCTAAAATGGCAGCCGCGAGAGTTTCTTTCCCGTACTTGTTTGCGCCAATTCCCTACATTTTGGCCCGATTGAATATTTTGTCACTTGAAAAGGTTGAAAGAGAACTTGCTGAAGCCATGAAGATTGTTGACCGGCTGAGCAGGGAATACGCTATTGAGGTTCCGTTTGAAAAGAACCTGACTAAGAAGGCGGCTTTGCAGATTTTTGGCACGGTCCCGGTCATTTACTCTTACGGCCCCTACCGGAGCGTGGGTTTGCGTTTCAAGACTCAGGTGAACGAGAACTGCAAGCTGCCGGCCAGATTCGACGTTTTTCCTGAGTTGAATCACAACGAAATCATGGGGTGGGAGGCTTCAAAAAGAATTCTTAAACACTACACTCTGATACTTCTGCGCAGTTCCGACGAGCCGCAAGAAGTGCGGACACGAATAGAAGCGTTAAAGAAAAGGTTTTTCCAGAAAAACGCAAAGAGCGTGCTGGAAATATCTGCACGAGGCGATAATCTGTTGTCACGCATGCTCCATTTGCTCTTCACCGCTGATATGATAAGCCTCTATCTCTCTGTTCTGCATCGCCGGAACCCTGTGGCATCGGAGACGTTCCAGATACTCAAATATGAGGTAACAGAACGTCTACATACTATTGAAAGACTAGAGCAACAGATTCTGGAGTTTGCGAAACATTAATCTTCATTGCTTGAGTTTTAAGACTCTGTCTATTTCCTTCTGAATCTCGTTTTCTATTTCTTCTTGCGTTGGTGGACCGAAAAAGGGGCTTTTTCCATTCAAGAAAGTGTCGAAAAAATGCATGCTCCCGTAGCGTTTTGCCAGTTCAGGATTTTTCCAGCAATCAACCGTTTTGAACGTTACCAACTCCTTGCTGAACTTTGCCACCGATTTCTCGTGGCTGACGTACACTGGCGAACTGAACGGGCATTGAGCAGAGTGAAAGTAGAGAACTTCAACAGGTAAGGCATCCCTCAAAGGTGGTTGCAAGCGTTTTGTAACCGGTTCAGTAGCTGGTTGGGGACCGTTCACACGAAATGTTAACAAATCAAAGGGTTCTGGACTGCCTTGTTTGAAGAAGGTATTCTCCAGCTGAAAACCGTGCTTGCTGTAGATGCCTCCATTGATCCATTGTGGACTGCGTGAAACAAGCGTCTTTACGTCGCAAATGCCTATTTTCCAAAGCTGTCTCAGCGTGGCTTTCAAAAGACCTGTTCCTAAGCCTTGACCATGCGGCGCCTTTGGCACGTCAACGCAAGTGATTATGGCTGTTGTCTCAGGTTCTTCGATGGGTAAAGGCGCGTTTTTCGCCGAAATGAATTCTATGAAACCTAGAGGTCTGCCGTCGCCGCTGTAGGTGATGTATCCCACGTAGCCGTAGTCCTTCAACTTCTGTCTAAGCCATGCAACTTTTGCCTTGACGCCGTCCTCAAACCCTAGCTTGGAATACCTTGGGTGCTCTTGTGAAGGAATACATAACCGTGCCTCGTCTTCAAGATTCGACTCATCAATTGCCTTGATTGTTACGCTCACTGAAAGCACTCAACCGAATTCTTCTCATACAGGTCTGTGTTAAGAGGATGTTCTTTATTATTACTGTTGTTTTTGGCAGAACTCGACAAGTTTTGGAAGAGTGGGAAGTTCCGCCTTTGGATTCGACACATAGTAGGCTGCAACGGCGTTAGCCATGGTTAATCTGCAGGAGTCGGGAAGTTTAAGTGAGTCAGCGTACAGGTTGCCTGCGTTCCATGAGTCTCCAGCGCCTGTTGATCGTAAGGTTGTGACTCCAAATGTGGGTACAACAATCTCGTTTCCTTGGGCAAAGGAGCCTGAGAAAGCTGTTGTATGCAGATCAACTCGCGCAGGCAGGTGTCTAGCTAAGGTTCTGGCGCATTGTTTCGCCACTTCACAGTGGTCCAATTTGCTCCTTAGACGATTAACCTTGCTGTTGATTTGGCTGGCGTATTGAAAAGCCTCGTTTTCGTTGACGCTGAGAATGTCTACCAGACCACTCTTGAACACCTTTTTGAACAGTGTAGGGATACCTCTTTTGTTCGGTGTTGGATCGCCTGTGTCGAGATAGGTTTTTGCCTTTCCCTCTTCCTTGGCATATCGGAAAACTGTCTCCGCCAGTTCGGTACCCCAACGATGCGTTGAAGCCCAGTTGAAAACGCAAACATATTCCGCGTCTCGCAGCAGTCTGTAATCTTCTTCAACTAGATCCTTTGGTCCAAAGTTGGGAAGAGAGCCCAAATGCCCCAGCATGATGTTGACTCTCTCCTTCTTGTACGTCACTTCGAGCGCGGTAGTTAAACCGAGTTCTCCATCAATCTTCACATGATAAAGGTCGACCTTAAGTGGACTCAAATAGAACTCCAGCATCTGAAAGCCTAGAGGACTAGTTTTGATTATTGGATAGACTCTGGCTCCTAATGACGCCAAAGCTGCAGCTGTGTTTGTGGCATTTCCGCCGCGCAACTCCATCTGTTTGACTCCGTGGATGTTGCCTCCTCTTCTTTCAGCCACGTTCTCGATCGCAGCTGAAAGCTCTTCGGTGTCACCTTGATAGATTACAAAGCGATCGATGAAGAAGTCTGGCATGACCACAACCTTGAACTCGCGCGGTTTTGTGCGTTTCAAACACCGAAGAAGATCGTTCACACACCATTTCAGCATCATTCTTCCCCTCTGAAGATGGCATTCAAATAAGATAGACGTCCTACGCTTTTTATCTCATTCGCAGAACATACATTAGTTTAGCGAACTTGAGTTGTTGGCTAAGCAGGTATTTTTCCGCCGTCAAAGCCTCTGCGAAATCGACCGAATTCATCCTTGACTTCACGGAGTTGTTGCCCCGAGAAGACTGGACCGTCGTGGCAGACACAGTACCTACCGATGACGCATGTGCCACAGAGTCCGATTGCGCAACGCATAAACCGCTCAAGGCTTGCCTGAAAACGTATACGAAACCTTTCAGACAAGAGGAACATTTTGTACATCATTGGTTCTGGTCCACAGGCGTAAATTACATCGAATTTTTCGCCCTGTCTCAGCATTGTCTCTGCTGGCTCGGTTATTAGGCCCTTAAACCCGTGACTTCCATCCTCGGTGGCCGCTATCACCCGACCTTTGTCCTTAGAGACAAGTTGGCTTACACGATCTAGGAAAAGCAAGTTGCTCTTGGTCTTTGCCCCTATCATGAAAGTGACGTTTGTCTTTCGTTTAGCCAGCTTTTCTGCTAATGGGGCAAGGGATGCAAGGCCTGTTCCACCGCCGACAATCATAGCATCGTGCACTCTCAATGTTGTATAGCTATTTCCCAACGGTCCTCGCAAACCAATCAGGTCTCCAACCTTCATTTTGTGAAGCGCCTTCGTCGCTTGTCCAACTCTTTCAACTGTTATCATTACTTGCCTAGTGCGTGGATTCAATCCAGAGAGACTCATCGGAACCTCGTCTACGCCTGGAATCCAAACCATCACGAACTGCCCAGGCTCAGCTTTGGAGCAGAGTCCATCATAGAAAGTGAAGGACTTCACTGAGTCTGCTTCATCTCTGATTTCTGCTATCTTTACGACACGCATTTTGTTAAGTGCGATGCGGTGTTCCGACAATGTTCTTGACGCTCCGAAAGCCTCTCTTGCGAACGTATGACTCGATGCCTCTTGTGATGGATCTGAAGACGCCTAAACCCTCAGAGACCACAGCAGTTCCAACTTGTACGGCTGAGGCACCTGCTAGCATAAACTCAACCGCGTCTCGCCAAGTGGTGACTCCGCCGCAACCTATAATCGGGATATCAACGGCCTCGTGAATCTCGTACACGCATCTCACCGCGATGGGTTTGACCGCAGGGCCTGATAGTCCCCCTATTTTGTTAGAAAGTATTGGTCTGACTGTTTCAACGTCGATCGCCATTGCCCGCACAGTGTTTATGGCTGTGACCGCGTCTGCACCAGCTTTGGCTGCAGCTTGAGCCACTTCAACAATGTCAGCCACGTCGGGGGTGAGTTTGACTAGAACAGGTCTGTTGACGGCGCTCTTGACTCTTTTGACGACCTCAGCAACCAAATTTGGATCCTGCCCTATCTCTGACCCTGTTTTCTCCACGTGAGGGCAAGACACATTCAACTCGACGGCATCAGCACCTGCCCTTGTCAAGATACCTGCAGCCTTGGCAAATTCGTCACTCGAGAAGCCAAATACACTCGCGATAACTGGGACATTCAGTCCATCTTTTTTCAGTTCTGCTATCTCCTCAGCGAAATCTTTGGCGCCAGGGTTTGCGAGTCCTATAGCGTTGAGCCAACCACAATCGACTTGAACAACCGCAGGATTCGCATAACCAACTCGCGGCTTCAAACCAACAGATTTGGTTACCACCGCACCCGCGCCACTTCTCACTACGTGAAGTAGCGATGCACTTGAAAGACCAAGAATCCCGGCTGCGAGCATGGTTGGGTTGGGAAGCTTCAATCCGGCGATTTCAACCGCCAACGTGGCAGACATATACTGGATTTTGGCTCCTTTTTTACTGCACTATGGTTGATTTACTGCTTATTTAAGCTAGGCTGTTTCGATAAGCTTCGCACGATAATTAATATGGGCTGGATGTGTTATTTTGAAAGCCTGTGAAAGAGGTCTGACCATGGCTAAGTCGGTGAATTTAATCGGGTTAGAAAGCTTTCCAAATGTTAAACTAGGCGATAATCTCGCTGAGCTGATGGTTGCTGCAGCCCAGAAAGAGAAAACCATCCTTGATGATGGTGACGTTATAGTTGTTGCTCACAAGGTCGTGTCGAAGGCTGAAGGCAGAGTGATTAGGCTAAAAGATATTAGGCCTTCTGAAAGGGCTAAGGAGATAGCTAGAGTCACCGTTAGGGACCCGAGACTGGTTGAACTGATACTGCAAGAAGCCAAAAGCACGGTGAAAGCCACTCGCGAAATATTGATTGTGGAGAACAAGCAAGGCTGGATCTGCATAAACGCCGGAGTGGACAAGTCAAACGTTGAAGGTGAAGACGCATACGTCCTCTTGCCCATTGATCCGGATGATTCGGCACAAAGGATTCGTTCAGAAATCCTGAAACGCACTGGTAAGAGAGTAGCCGTCGTAATCACTGACACCTACAGTCGCCCGTTTAGGCGTGGTCAGGTCGAATTTGCCATAGGAATCGCTGGCATTGGCCCCTTTAGAGACTATCGTGGTAAGAAAGATCTGTTCGGTCACGTTCTTAAGGTGAAGAACACAGCTGTCGCGGACGAGATAGCCTGTGCAGCTGAATTGCTCATGGGTCAAGGAGGAGAGAGCATGCCTGTGGTGATAATCAAGAACCTAGGCAACATCACAGTCAGAGAAGACGTCTCATCCTCCGAATTGCTCATTTCAAAAGATGAGGACCTGTTCAAGAACACTCTTTGACGGTCTTCTGCATTATATGTTTGGCGAAAAGGCACTCTTTTGGTGAAATCACAACTGAAGACTGGTCTATCTTACCTGCAAGGTCCACATGGGCACGTTTAATTAAGACCACAGGTGTCCGCTCATTTGACTCCCCCATAATCAGGTGAGCAGCGCTCGCCAAGTCGTCGGCTAAGGCATGCCTGGTGATCGAAATAGGACGTCCATAAAGATCCTTATCGACTCGACAGTCTCTGACCGGTCTGAACCCCCCTATAGCCAAAGCCAAACCAGTTGTTCCCATCCGAAGCGGCGTAACGCGGCTGTCAACGATCAAGACGCCAACACGCTTGCCAGTTCTCCTTGAAATCTCTCTGCGTATCTTTTCGGCTGTTTGAAACGGGTTTCTTGGCCACAACACCGCATATCCGGGAGGCGAGTTTTTCTGGTCTACACCGGCGTTGGCGGTGAGAATACTGTTCTTCAGCGTAAGCAGCGCCTTGGGTACTCCTCCGTAGACCTGCTCTGCTTCCTGTGAAACTATTTCTACAAAGGACGGCTCTAGATTGTATTTTGCTGCAAGTTTCTTGGCTTTCTCGGATGGTTTGATGGAGCTTAGCTTCCTAAGTCTGTTCTGAACAATAGCCAAGGCTTTGCTGGCGATCGCGATAATGTCGCCGTCTTCGACTTCCAACCCTTGCTTTTCCGCTGCGTCCAGAATGACTTTGACCAAGTCGGTTCTAGGTCGGATTAATTCAGTGCGTATCCCAGACAATTGCATGTCTTCTACTTGCCTCCAATTTTGACTCCGTTAGCTCTAGCCGCCTTTATCATCGGCGTTCCGACAACGGTTGCGACAGCAACGATAAGTAGTCTCTCGACAGGATAAACTAAAGTCAGGAATTGCCATTGTGCTGTTCGCCAGAACTCAATTTGAGGATAGATAGTAGGCCAACGCGTTAGCTCAAACATTAAGTTGCCAGTCATCTGACCGAGAAGCGTGGAGACCAAGCATAATACACCAACCCCAAGGCTAAGTCGAGCCAAGCTTTTGCTGTCGCGAGTAGAATCAATTGCCAAAGATGTCAGAGGCGAGGCCAATATCATCAATCCGATGAATTGGAACCAGATATAGAATGGATAAAGCCACACGGGGCCAATAGTGGGATAGAAAGCCAAGAACAAGAACAGGACCGCGTAAAGGGCAATTGACTGCACCCGTTTTCCGTTGACCAGCAAACCAGAACCAAACGCGGTTAAGGCGCCAGGCAAAAAACTGAGAAAACCGAACGCACCTGTTTGTGTTATAGACCAGCCTATGAATCCACCTATGGAAACGGCTCCTGTTCCAATGGCTGGCCCTAACATCAAACCTATCAGTGGAGCCATGATTGATGCGAGAGTGATGAAGCTGCCCATGGCACCAATGATGGGAAATAGCGACACAAGGGAAAGAATAGCATACAAGGCTGCGAAACTGATCATCAATGCCAGATCTTTTGCTCTGAGCTGCAGGTTTGAAGCCTCCGTCTCTCTTTTTGCAGTGTTTTGGAATAGATTTATTCGTTTGACTCCGATAAATGGATAGCTGGAGCATGAGGAAGAAGCATGCGAATCACGATTGCAGAATCTGTCATGGGTACTCTCGGTTTCGATGAGAAAAACGACCTGGTCGACTGGGTTTTATTTCCCAAAGATGCAGCGAAGATTGCTGAAAGGCTTCTGAGCATTGAGACTGGAAGAATCGTTGATGAACTTGTCACTCTGATCGAGAGGTTGAAGGAAAAGGGTTACACTTTTTTCGTGTTTGAAAACGCTGAAACCGCTCGCAACTCTCACGAGAGACTCAAGATTGCAGTTGAGGTTGTTAGGCCTTCGCCGGCTGGCGAGGTGCTTCGGGCGAATTTGGAGAAGTACGCTTTCCAAACAGGCTTCGTAAAGGAAGCCGACGAGCTGCGAGATTGGACGCATCGGGTTTCAATGGAACTAACCAAGCTTAAGGTTAGGAAAGCCGCCGAGAAACGAGACTTGCTGGTCGTGCAGGTAATACAGACAATCGACGACCTAGACAAGACTGTTAACCTGTTCATGGGCCGAATACGCGAATGGTACGGGCTCCATTTTCCAGAACTGGACCGGCTAGTCGAAAAACACGAAACATACGCGCGGCTAGTAATCGATCTTGGCAAAAGAAGAAACTTCACAGCAGACAGTCTCGAAAAGGCGGGCGTGCCACGGACACGAGCTGAACAAATCGCTGATGTAGCTGAAAAGTCCATGGGCGCTGACCTAGAGGACAACGACTTGGCACAGATTCAAGGGCTGTGCCGGGACACATTGCAACTCTACTCGGCGAGGCAGTCCCTTGAGGGCTACATGGATTCACTTATGGAAGAGGTTGCTCCTAACATCAAAGCTTTAGTCGGTTCACTGCTGGGCGCGAGGCTCATAGCGCTCACGGGAGGACTCGCCAATCTGGCAAGAATGCCAGCCAGCACAGTCCAAGTCTTGGGGGCTGAAAAAGCTCTGTTCCGATCGCTCAAAACGGGTACCAGACCACCCAAACACGGAATCATATTTCAACACACACTGATTCATGAGGCCAAGCGGTGGCAGAGGGGAAAAATGGCCAGAGCAATCGCTGGAAAACTCGCAATAGCAGCCCGCACAGACGCTTACAGTAGCAAATACATTGGAGACGGTTTAAAGGCAGGCTTAGAAAGGAGAATCAAGGAGATCCAGGAAAAATACGAGGAGCCACCGCCTGTGAAGCAGCCGCCTCCGCAGCAAAAACATCCTGTGAAGTCATCTTTTAGGAGAATGAGACGTGGTCGCCGACGTTGAACCGCACCCACGTTTCAAAGAAATCTACTATGTAGTCTTCAAGGACGGCTCCAAGAAACTAGCTACGCGAAACCTAGCGCCGGGACACGCTGTTTATGGAGAGCGCTTGATCAAGCACGGGGATTTTGAGTACAGGCTTTGGGATCCGTACCGGAGCAAGTTGGCAGCATCAATCTTGAAGGGTTTAGAAGCGGTTCCAATAGAACCTGATCGCAAGGTCTTGTATTTGGGTGCAGCCTCGGGCACAACGGCTAGCCATGTATCAGACATTGTTGGCGAAAAAGGTCATGTGTATTGCGTTGAGTTTGCACAACGGAGTATTCGAGAGCTCGTTGAGAATGTTTGCGTCTTCCGTCGCAACATGTCGCCGATCTTGGCCGACGCTCGACTACCTGATGGATACTCCATGCTTGTAGGCAAGGTTGAGGTCATCTATTGTGACATCGCTCAGCCTGAGCAGGCCAAGATATTAGCTGACAACGCGGACGTGTTTTTGCTTCCGAAGGGTTGG
>Ga0315310_10001021_pt1 | contig 17633 bp, 20 predicted proteins | sample TDP5_MG_FD_203630 | JGI IMG/M metagenome (GOLD analysis project Ga0315310, IMG submission 203630) | Freshwater sediment microbial communities from Lake Towuti, South Sulawesi, Indonesia - TDP5 | ecosystem: Environmental > Aquatic > Freshwater > Lake > Sediment | place: Indonesia: South Sulawesi... | reverse complement strand
CCGGAGCCGAAGTTCGTTGTCGCCATTGGGGTATGTGCATGCAGCGGAGGAGTTTTTCAGAAATGTTACAATGTTTATGAGGGCGTTGACAAAGTGTTACCCGTCGATGCTTACATTCCTGGATGTCCACCGAAACCCGAGGCGATAATCGACGGCATTGTAAAATTGCTAAAGAAGATTGAAGCCTCTTGAGGAAGGAGTTATGGCCAATACAGCGCAGAAGCCAACAGAGGAAACAGTAGAAATAGAGGAAAACTTGAAAGAAAAGCTAGGTTCAAAAATCCTTGAACTTAAGGTTCCTAGGAATAGGCGAATCTTTGTTTCTGTCGAAAAAACCGCGTTCAGAGAAGCGGTTGAATATTTAACCAAGAACTTAGAGTTTAAACATATTTCAACAATTACTGGCCGCGATGCTGGAGAACAAACAGAAGTAATCTACCATCTTAACAGAGGCGGAGTTGAACTCTCCCTTAAGGTTCAAGTTCCATCCGAAGAAGCAACCCTCCCCACGATAACTGACCTGATTCCTGGCGCCGTCTTATATGAACAAGAAGTACACGATCTACTCGGCGTAAAATTCGAGGGGCATCCTGACCTTTCACCCTTGATACTGCCGGATGAATGGCCGGCTGGAGTTTACCCATTAAAGAAGGAATGGACAGTTGAAAAAATTCGCGAAAAAATAGCCAGCTCGGAGAAGAGGTAAAAATGTCTGAAGCTGCTTTTCAGGTTCCGGTTGGACCGCAACATCCAGCGCTGAAAGAAGCCCCAGAAAACTTCACATTCACTATTGATGGAGAAACTGTTTTCGACGTTAAAGCCCGTATCGGATACAATCATCGAGGTATTGAAAAAGCGGCTGAAAGCCGAAGTTACATCCAGAACCTATACTTGGTGGAAAGAATCTGTGGAATCTGTTCTGCTGCTCACATAACCACGTACGCTCAGGCTGTGGAGGAAGCATTAAAACTTGAGATTCCACCGAGAGCCAAATACATTCGAACAATAATTTATGAGTTAAACAGAATCGCAAGCCACTACCTTTGGCTGGGGCTTGCTGGCCACGAGATCGGGTTCGACACACTTTTCATGTACCTTTGGCGAGACAGAGAGATCGCCTTAAACTTGCTTGAGCAGATTACGGGGAACCGAGTTACATACGCCATGCCCGCAATTGGCGGCGTGCGGAGGGATATCTCCCCTCAAATGGTTGAGAATGCTAAGAGTGGGTTAAGCGTTCTCGAAGAGCGAATGAAATACTATAAGAAACTATGCTTGAACGAACCGACTGTACTCAAACGTGCAGTCGGAGTTGGAGTTCTAAAACCTCAAGATGCGATTGCCCTATGTGCCGTAGGTCCAACGCTTCGAGCTAGCGGAATTAAGAGTGATGTCCGAGCTGACGACCCATATTTAGTGTACGATGAAGTTCCATTTAACGTAGTAACTTACGATGGATGCGACGTTGCAAGCCGAGTGCTTGTGCGATGCGACGAAACTCTTGTGAGCATCGGTATCATTAAACACGCTCTCGACCACCTTCCGGATGGCCCAATCAGGGTAAAAGCTCCTAGAATAGTTCCGCCTGCCGAAGTTGTGAGCCGAACTGAAGCACCAAGAGGAGAACTCATTCACTACCTCAGATCAAATGGTACAGATAAGCCTGAGAGACTTAAGATCCGCTCGCCGACATTAGGCAATATTCCCTCAATTTGTAAATCGCTTATAGGCGGCTTTGTTGCTGATATTCCGATAGCACTAGCCTCCGCGGATCCATGCTTCACTTGCACTGATCGAATGGCATTTGTTAACGTAAGCAATGGCAAGCGTTGGGTTTGGACTAAGGAGCAATTAAGGAGGTACTCATTAAAGTGGTACCAACAGAACTGATCATCACACTCTTACAAGTCTTGATCTTTCCTGGCATTATCTTCCTACTCGGGTTGGCTTTTGTCTACGAGTGGGTTGACCGAAAGTTCTATGCCCGACTCCAGAACCGGTACGGACCATTGCACACGGGACCTTCAGGGTTCCTACAGCCGTTCGCCGACTTTGTTAAATTGCTGGCGAAAGAGGACATTACCCCTCAAGCAGTAGATAAGCTGTTGTTTGCAGCTACGCCAATTCTCTTACTAGCCATACCGATGGCTGCCTTGTTCTGCATCCCCATGACCGGGTTAACTGCACTCGTATCCTTCGAAGGCGACCTCATCTACGTCATATTTCTTTCAACCCTCATTTCAATGGCTACATTTCTAGCTGCATGGAGCTCGACCAACCCCTTCAGCATTATCGGCGGATTAAGGGCGGCATTTCAAATGCTCGGCTACGAGGTACCTATGGCAATTGTTATGGTTTGCCCAGCGATTGCAGCTGGGACATTAAACATCAGTGGGATTGTTGCAAAACAAGCCACTAGTGGCCTATGGTTCATCCTTTCTCAACCCCTAGGATTCGTGATACTTCTAATTTGCCTTCTGGCAGAGGTTAAACGGATTCCATTTGACATTCCAGAGGCGGAAACCGAAATTGTGGCTGGGTGGCTCACCGAATTTAGTGGAAGAAAATTAGCTCTTCTAAGACTATCAATTGATATGGAACTGGTTTTCGCTGCAGCGTTGACCACGGCTCTCTATCTTGGAGGCCCAGCTGGTCCAGCGCCAATTCCCTCAATAATTTACTTCCTAATTAAAACCACCATTGTTGTCTTGATCTTGTCCAACCTTCGCACATTATTCGCCAGATTCAGAATCGACCAGATGGTTCATGGTTCATGGAAATTTCTAACTCCTCTCGCAATCCTACAAGTCATCTTAGTCGAGTTAACTGTTGGGTGATAAATTATGGCGATGCAACGTGAGCTTTTAAGAAACCTGAGAAAAAAACCGATTACCTTACGTTACCCGTTTGAAAGGGTTGCGCCCCCGGAGGGGCTTCGAGGTAAACACAGTTGGGACATGGAGAAATGCATTGGCTGCGGAATCTGCGTTCGAGACTGCCCATCATTCGCTATAGAAATGATTGGCAAAGGACTAACAGCTGAATTCAAAGTCTACCTAGACCGCTGCACCTTCTGCGCGCAGTGCCAAGAAAGCTGTCCTAAAGAAGCCATCAAACTTACGACTGAGTATGAATTAGCCGCCTATAATCATGACCAATTAATTCAAGAGTGGAAAAGGCCACCTAAAAGTGAAAGCACTACATAAACTCGTCTAAACGACTAGCTCGCGCCTCCTCGCGCCTCACCGTCTCACGTTTTTCACTTGTTTCTCCTTCGCCGCCGAGACCAGCGGCTACCCCTCGTTCACCCTCCTCTGGAAAAATTATCAATTTGCCGTAGACACCGTCATAGCCAGGTATGACTTTTATTCGATCTTCCCTAACACGGATAACTGCTTCCGCAACCCTCGGGTCTACAACCTCTAACAACTTCTCTTGTGGCACATCAATTAGAACAGTAAATTCATTTCCAAATCGTTCAACCAAGGCATTATAGACTTTCCAAACCTTCGAGTTGGAAGGTTGATCTACACCAACTACCGCAGCAATTACCTCGGATAAAGGAAGCAAATGAAGATAGGGGACTACTCCCTCAGGTTTAAATCCTAGCGGACGGTCAGCAAGTTCCTCAACCCGCTGTTCAACCCCTTTAGTTAGCCTCCGGTGGCACACAGGGCAACGTCCCCCTAGTTTTATTGCCTCAGCCGGAGGTAGGGAAACATTACAATTCCGATGCCCAGTCCAATGGTATTTGCCATAGGAGGGATCTACTTCAATTGTGCACTTAAAGCGCTTCAAATCCTTTTTGCGAATTGCATCAATGATTCCGTGATACGACGGAACTTCCAGCTCAAAAATATTCGCCTCCCTCCCAATCCTCCACGGCCAAGCAGAGTGAGAGTCACTATTTGAAACTAAAACAAATCGGTCAAGCGAACTCAATCGCCAATTTAACGGGGGGTCCGAGGACAAACCCGTTTCGATGGCGTGAATGTGTCGCGTCATATCTTGATAACAGTCATCGACGCTATCGAAACCGCTAAATGCCCCAAAGAGGCTGAACCACGGCGTCCAGGCATGCGATGGAATTATCTCGTTGTCCATGGAGATGCTCATAACCTCGTCGACCAGTTCAGGAGCAGGTAGATTTAGAGTTGGGCGCCCATCAACGGCGAGATCCCCGTATTTTGCAAGCGAATCGTTGACTTGAGCAGCCACCTCTAGGTTTGGGACTAGGATCATATGGTGAATCTTTTTCACTTGGCCTCGAAATTCGAAGATCGTGGAGACCTCAGAAGTAATCATATAGTATACTGGTGCCTCTTGAGTTTGGGCGGGCTTGTAAAGGTTGATTTCAGGAATAGGAATGAGAAGTTCTCGAAGTTCTTCAAGCCATTTTGGATGAGTGAAATCCCCGGTTCCAACAAGGTTTAATCCCTTTATTCTGGCGAAACGAGTAATCGAGGGAATGTTCATATCCTCGCTGGTAGCTCGACTGTATTTACTGTGAATATGTAAGTCAGAGATGATCTTCATTTTTAGGTCGACTCTTAATCCAATCTGATCTTCTGAATGTTTTACTCTTTTAGATGTACCCTCAGTAATACTTGTTTACAGAAGTTAGATTTCCGTTTATTTTCTTGCTCGGATTACTTGCGTTGGAGTGACAATAATGTCCACCGGGATGTCTAAACTTTCCTTAGGAATAGAGCTAACAATTTGAAGATCATGAACAGTGGTTACCACCGGTGTCCCCGGTGAGATAGCATTCTTTGATTTGAGGATCGCATATTCTTGGTCCGAATATCCAGTTCCCTTTCCCACTCTACCACCGTCGATGGAAACTGCAACTGAACCCGCTATGAATAGGTCAACTTTAACTTGCAATAGATCAGTTGGATACCCATACTTGAACGCCCCTTGTATCGACGAAGCCTCCCTAAATAGGTTGTTTGGAATATTTTCAGGGTTTAAAAGAAGAAAACCTTCCCTCAACCTTGGAGTGGCCATTATGAGGATTTTTCCATCTCTTAAAATCATTTCTCTAATTGGCCTTTGCGGAGAGTCAGGGTTACAGAACACCGTTTTGGCATTCTGATATTCAGGGAGAGCCCGCAAAAGTTCCGCAGCCTTACCAGCTCCAATAAAGTTCGGTATCCTCCCTACGATCGGCTTTGGAAAGAGGGCAACTCCGCGCTCTTCTAAAGTGGTCCAAACGTACCTTCGGATCTCGTCCTTAGTGGAAATTGCCACGGCTCACCCCTCAGCGAAGTGAAATTAAAATTGTAGATATCCCACTAACTCCTAAGCACCGTATTTCTTCTGCTTCCCCAAAAAGTTCATCAAAGTTGGCATAATGTCCTTCCCAGAAATTCTTCCAAGCCCTCCTTTTGCGCAGTCCCTTTCAGAGAAGCGTTTCACATCATCTCTAATGACCTCAGGTCCCGCGATAGCAATTGGAACTGGATCACCAGTATGATTCCTAACGCTAAGCGGTGTCGTATGATCGGCTAACAACGCGATGTAAGTTTCCTTTAAGTCAATTTTATCTAGGAGGTAGCCGACCATTGAGTCGATCTTCTCTATCATCCTGATCTTTTGCTCAAGGTTTCCATCATGGCTCGCATTGTCAGCACCTTTAATATGCAAGAAGATTAGGTCATAATTTTCCAAAGCCTCAACCGCGGCTCTACCCTTCGCGATCGTATCGGTTTCCACCGTTCCAGTTGCTCCAGCAACATTAATTGGTTTAAAACCAGCGGATATGCAAACCCCTCTGATTATCGCGGTTATTGCGATGCACGCGGCTTTGATCTTGTATCTACTAGCTATCGATTCCAATTGAGGAAGCCCACTCGCCCCCCTAAATAGCAGAATGTTAGCTGGAAGAAGCCCCTTAGAACGTCTCTGCATATTTACTGGATGCTTTTCGAGAACTTTATGCGACATATGAGTTAGCTTGTTAAGGATAGCCGCTGTCTTAGCTGCTTCTCGACTGTTGTCAAGTGGCTTCACTACCTGAACTTGGGCGGCAGCTTCTTCAGGATCAGAATCGCAAACCATTCTCGACAAGCCAAGTCCACGAAGAATCAACGCTCCCCGATGTTCAGTCGAGTGTTTATATATGATTTCAACTTCCGGGTACTCGTCGAGCTTGAGATTTCGCAAGGATTTCGCCAATTCTTCTGCAGGTCCGCCCTCGATCCTTCCAGCCCTACGGTCGATGACGTTTAAGCCATCGTCCACGGTGGCAAAGTTACAACGAAACGCGATATCTCCTGGTTTAACTTCTAAGCCAACGCCTAGGGCTTCGAACACGCCGCGCCCCTGATAAACTTCGAACGGGGCGTAGCCAAATATGGAAAGGTGGGCTGTATCGCTACCTGGCGGGATCCCAGGGGCAATAATGTCTACGATCCCGTTTATACCGAGGGCTGCCAACTTATCTAGGGCTGGTTTCTTTGCCGCTTCTAGGGGAGTCCTATTACCAAGCTTTCGGATCGATCGATCTGCCATACCATCTCCAACGATGAGAAGTGCCTTCATCTTCATCAACCCAGTTTTTAACCACTTTGAGAGTTACCGAAAAAGTTCACATTAATTAAAATTAAGGCTTTGTTAATAGAATTCTGTTCACCAAAAATCATATCATTAAGGGGATAGTTACTTCGACTTATGCTTCCATGGGATGGACTCTAAATTGACGGTTGAACGGAAGAAGTGGAGTGAAAATTTTAGCGAGTGGTTTCACGACGTAATCGAGCGAGCCGAGATCATTGATTATCGCTACCCAATCAAAGGATGTGGAGTCTGGCTGGCTTACGGGTTAAAGTTCCGAAACAACATTGTGAACATCATTCGCCGGTTACTTGACCAGACTGGACATGAAGAAATGATGTTTCCTATCCTTATTCCGGAAGATTTGCTGGCTAAAGAAGCCACGCACATCCGTAGCTTTGAAGATGAGGCATATTGGATTACCCATGGTGGAACTACCCCTCTTGATATAAAACTTGCATTGCGACCAACGAGTGAAACCGCTATTACCCCAATGGTAAAGTTATGGGTCCGCTCCCACGCTGACCTTCCAAAGAAAGTCTTCCAAGTAGGAAGTATATTCCGCTATGAAACAAAAGCGACCCGCCCTTTAATTAGGGTCCGTGAAGTCACCACATTTAAAGAAGCCCACACCTTCCACGCGACTCACGAAGAAGCTGAAGCGCAGGTAATGGAGGCTGTAAAAATTTATAGCCAGTTTTTAAACGAGTTAAACCTCCCCTTCGTAGTCTCCCGGCGTCCAGACTGGGATAAGTTCGCCGGTGCAAATTATTCAATTGCTTTTGACACAGTATTTCCAGATGGGAGGACCCTGCAGATTGGAACCGTCCACGACCTCGGTCAGAACTTTTCGAAACCATTTGAGGTGTCATACGAAAAGAAGGATGGTACGCGGGAGTACGCGTGGTCTACTAGCTATGGAATCTCAGAAAGGGCTATTGCTGCCGTGATAACTGTCCACGGAGATGACCGTGGTCTCGTTCTTCCCCCAAAAATAGCTCCGATACAAGTCATCGTTGTTCCAATTCCATACAAGGGAATGGAAGACAAGATCTATCGTAACTCTAAAGAGGTAGTTGAAACCTTGAAAGCTGCGGGGTTCCGCGCCGAGATAGATCTCCGTGATGAAATTACCCCTGGTTCAAAGTTTTATAACTGGGAACTCCGCGGTGTGCCAATAAGAATCGAAATTGGTCCAGAAGATGTGAAAAGGGCCCAAGTGACAATTGCTAGGCGAGACATTTTAGAGAAGGTTAAATGTCCTAAGAAGGAGCTTGTTAAAGCGGTTCAAGATCTCTCAGCGAAAATTGAAGAAGAGTTAAAAAACCATGCATGGCGCTGGCTTCGAGACCATATTCAAAGGGCCGAGAACTTGAAAGAAGCCCAGAAAATGCTTGCTGGAAAAAAGGGTATCATTGAGATCCCATGGTGCGAGGATAATGACTGCGGTCTAAAAATCGAAGAAGAAGTTAATGCCCGAATTCTTGGAATACCGCTTACTCGTGAGAAAATCCCGTTTATGAAGTGCCCGATATGTGGCCGCACCGCGAAAAACTTAGTGAGACTTGGGAAGGCCTACTAGATAGGTAACTAAAGCTCCTTAATCCCATCAAGAATTTGCCGAGCTCTCTCAAAGACAGCATTTTTTGTTCCAAGCGAAAGAGGACCAACCCCTTCAACCTTGAATGAAGCTGCCGCCGATCCAACCGCAGCGCACCACATAGGATCTTCACCTCGAATGTACTCTGCCATAAAACCTCCAATGAAAACGTCGCCAGCACCAGTTAAATCAACGATGAATTGTGGATTTCCAGGTGGAATAAAGTAACGAATCTCCCCCAGTAACATGATTGACCCTTTCATCCCTTTCGTTATGATGACAATTTTGGGTCCTAATCTGCTAACTTTCGAAGCAGCCGAAAAAATATCACCAGAACCCACAGCTACCTTCAATTCGCTTTCCGTCGCCTTAAAAACCGTGACATATCTAAGGATCCTAGGATCGACGTGAAGCCTGTCAGAGGCAAACCCGCTTTCATCAAAGCTCCTAACAAATCCTTGTGGATCAAGAGAAATGATCGAGGTTATCTTTGATAATCGCCTAACAGTTCCAACTGAAATCTCGCCGGCCACAGGTCCGACGTGAATACCCTTCGAAGTCAAGTTCTTAGGAAGATCTTCTGGTCGAATCGGCTCACATCGCGCCTTCAGTTGAAGCACCCGTGTCTCATTGATATACCTAAGAAAAAAGCGGGTAGTTGGAGCAGTTTGAACACGACTCAGCCCAGTAAGGTCAACCCCAACTCGGCTTAACCAAGCAAAATAATCTTCCGGAAAGTCTATTCCAACCTTTGAAAGGATAATTACGTTGGCACCTAAGCGCTTTGCTTGCAGTGAAGCGTAAGTTGGAGGCCCGCCCAAACTTGATTTTGAAGATCCGTTTTTGGCGATGATGGTATCTAAAGTGAGATGTCCTACCACTAGAAGATCATGCAAACTGATGCCGCCTTTTGATCGGTATCATTTTTCTGCGGAAAGTAGAGGTTTTTAACCGTATCGGCGGGAAGTTCCCTTCCCTAAGGGTGGGGATGAGAGCCGATACGCTTATAATTCTTCAGCATAGGGTATTTCTCGTCTACCTGAAGGCAGGAGGTCGTGGTGCATAACACGTCTAGCAGCCCAGCACCATGTAAAGCCGAGGCGGATTGCTGGACGACACAGTAGGGATGGGACAGCCCGAATTCAAGCCTGTGTAAAGCCCATGACCATCAAAGCGATGATAGGTTGGAGACGCCACAGGTCGTCGATGAAGCAGGAAGCCACCTGCGAAAGCTGGTGGTAGTTCACGCATAATCCTCTATGTCATATTCAGTGAGGAATAAGAATGCCGAAGAAGAGGAAAAGCAGAGGTAGAGCCAAGGGAGGCAAAGGAAGGGGCGACATTATCCAGTGCAGTATGTGCGGATCGCTTGTCCCAAGGGACAAGGCCAAAAAGGTGACGGCGTGGGTTTCACTGTTAGACCCACAGTTGTCTAGGGAACTTCGCGCTAAAGGCGCGATTATCCCGAGGCAAAGAGTCATTAAATACTATTGCATCTCTTGCGCTGTCCACCATAGAGTCGCCAAGGTCAGAGCCGACGCAGAGAGGAAGTTCATGCCGCGATATTAAGCGGCGGCTCCTGATTTCTTTTAGATCATGTGATCCCAGTTTTGGCTGGACGGTGCCGCTTTAAAAGAAAGCATATTTAGCCAGTTATAGTATTACGATAATTAACAACAGGTTAGGCTAACGGTTTTTGGAGCGAACATAACTTTGGCTTACGAGAGGCTTGTTACTAAGCTGACAAAAGAGAACTTGTGGCTTTACATCCTTCGTATGCTTAGCGAGCGTTCTATGTACGCCTATGAAATTAAGAAAATGCTGAGGGAGAGATTCGGGTTTTCTACTGCTACAGTCACGGTGTATGTTGTCCTTCATAGGATGCGAACAGAGGGTCTGATTCGTACTGGAAAAGAGATGTCGGTGTTCGGACGGCCGGATCGAATTTATTATGAGATAACGGAAAAAGGCGGAGAAACATTAGACGTGGGGAAAAAATTCCTCCAGAATATGTTGTCAAAGCTTAGCTAGATACCGTTCTTTTTACGTGAAAAACCCGTTGTAAAACCGTAAAGTTTGCTAAAATGGCAACTATGATCATGCCATAGTTGACAACTGCAACGTCGACTACGAAGAGGAAGCTAACTGCAGCTAAAATGATAACTCGTTCAGCCCGTTCAGCGATGCCCACCGTAATCATTTTGATCCCAGAAGCTTCTCCCCTGGCTCGAGTATAGCTTACTAGAAATGAACCAATGAGAGCCGCGAGTCCCCACACAATATCGCAAAGACCTCCGATAATTATACCACAAATTACTAGCGCATCTGAGTACCTATCAAGCGTTGAATCCAGAAAAGCTCCAAAAGCAGTTATCTTACCCCATTTTTGCGCAAGCACCCCGTCCAGAGCGTCACAGAAGCCGGAGAGAAGCAGCAGCAGCCCGGCAACTGGAACTAAAGCCGTGTTAATACGCCAAATTGAATACATCAATGCAGATGCCACGGCAAAAATAATTCCGATTATACTAATAGTATTTGGGCTTAACCCAATTTTGTATGCGAACCCTGCCGCGCCATTAATCCAAGCCTGAAACTGTGCTTTGAGTCTTGTTAGCAAGATGATTCCTTCTATGTCCTGCGTATACGCTAACGCAACTAGAGCAGCAACCTGCCACTTCTCATAAGTGTTTTTCCATCCGCCTGTAAAGTTGGATCCAGTATGAGAAAGTCTCGGTGAGTTTCACTCTTGTTTCGACCGCCAAAGTCGATATTATTTCCAAACGCGATGTGTACAGTTCCCGCGGCTTTTTCTGCATCTAACATATTTGGTGATCTTGGGTCAGCTTTAGGATTAAACCCGATTCCCAGTTCACCCACTGTCATGGCGAGTTCATCGTGGGCAAGAAAGCTTCGCACTTCATCGAGAAATCCTTGATCCGCACACTCTACTCTACGAATTACGCCATCTTTTACATGCATATAAAGAACCTTAGGGGGTACACCAAAGTCACCGATAGCTCCGTCTACTGCTAGCACTCCATTTAGGCTGTTTTCCTTAGGGGCAATAAAGAGCTCGCCACAGGGAAGGTTGCCCCAGTGTTTTTTGGTAATCTTAACATCACTAACCCATTCTCTACCTGAGACAGAGAGCTGTATTTCAGTTCCCAAGCGAGTTATTACTTGGATGACTGAGGCTGAGGAAAGAATCTGTTGAAGACGCCGGGCGTTGGCTTGCATGTCTTGATATTCCACCTCCGACAAAGCTAAAGGACCTGTAGTAAGGAGATGCATCGTTGCTCCTGGAATATGCCCTAACCGAGTTTCGAAACTGGTTTCAGTTTTGATTAGCTCGATTCTGAAGGGAGTTTCTTCAGCCGACTTGTCGAGTATATTGAGAGTTACCTCAGGACGAAAAGTGGATAAAGCACCCTTAACTTCTTGGGGGATCTCCTCATACGGACGATTAACTTCTAGTAGAGTTACCATCTTAACGATCATTCCCAATCGCAGACCAGCTATCGCAAAAACCTCCCCAATGTTTAAAGTAGATTCATGCGTAACTAGGAGCAGGGTTTCACCGGGCTGGGCTTCCAGTACCATTTTTAATGCAGCGCCTGCATTTTCAACCGCTCGAGATGGCGTAGATTTTTCCTCCATTGTTATACGTGCACTTTCGATAGATGAATATTAGATTTAACTTTTAAATAGGATTCAAGGCCACCTATAGCACGAAGCACTACCAAATTTGGATGTAAGCCCACTTTTTTGTATGCGGTTAATACAGCTCTGATAACTGAAATGGGGTTTTTATGGATAAACATTTGAAGGTGAGCTGGACATCCACTTAAGCAATCGGTTGAGCCGAATCCTCTAATCGGTATAGTGGCCTTTGGCAACATTTTGATCGCTGTGGAAACTGAGCATTCCATCTGTTCACTAGTTTTTGCGAAGCATACGGCTACTGCCTCTGCGGATCTTGCGTTTAGAAGGTAATCTATATGCCAGTGCAATTTTTTACGGCGATTAAGATGCCTTGTAAGCCTTCTCCGTATGTTGGTCGTGCCTTTTCCAAGCGCTGAACCTGTATAGGTATAATAACCAATTGGAAAATAATATAGCCCAAAACGACCTACGTTGAGTTTCTCAGCTTTCGTAACATGGATAATAAGCGTGTAAACGCCTTTGGAAGGAGGAAACTTTTCGCTCACCAACATCAACCTTTATGTGACGTATGCCTCATCAATATGAAATCGTTTGCTGAGGTGCCGTGATGTGGGACGCATTTCCAAAGGTGCTCTATGCACTATACAAGGTTGTGGCAAACCTGCCGTACGTTCGGTTTCCGTGGAGAAGGTGAGTTCAGTGGGGTTCAAAGTCGAGGGCGGGAGGAGGGTTTACTTATGCGAGCAGCACTGGAAAGAGTTGAAGAAGAAGACGAAGAAAGAAGTTTTGCTAGAAAAATGGAGGCATATGGCTTAGGCTTCATTAATCTTAAATACGGTTGCCATAAAGTGATTTCAAGAACTCCCAGAAGGCTCGGCGATGTCCCGCCAAACGAGTTAATGTCTCCTCTAGAACTTCTACGATTCATACGGGAGTTCCTTGCCATCGAAATCGCTTTAGTTTACTACCGAACTAGTAGGTGACAAAATGAAGATCTTACTAATACATGCAGATCACTTTGAATATGAAGTGAAAAGCCCGGCAGTCAAGAAGCCGGAAGAAGCCCCAGATGCCCCGAAGAAAGATGCGGTAGATGAGGTTTTAGTCGCCTTTTGCACAATTGAGAAAATGGACGAGCAGAATCCAGAACAGGCAGCCCAAAACGCAGCTGACACTATTGAGGAACATGCCCAGCGAATTAAAGCAGAGAATATTTTCATTTACCCTTATGCTCATTTGTCATCGGATCTAGGTTCGCCCACGATTGCCATTCCACTCCTTAAGCGGATCGCGGAACTGCTAAAGGAAAAAGGCCACAATGTGAAGAGAAGCCCCTTTGGATGGAATAAGGCGTTCAGCATTAAATGCAAGGGCCATCCCCTTGCTGAACATATGCGGTCGGTAACAGTTGAAGAAAAGAAGTTGGAAGTTCCAGTTGAGGTTGAAAAAGGCGAGCTTATCATTTTAGAAACCAGCGGAAAAGAATACCCCCTAGACTTGCAAAACCTAGACGCTTGCCCAACACTTAGCCAACATCCACTTCTCAAACAATTCATTCTAAGTGAAGAGGTGGGGCAGCTTCCACATGAAGCCCCTCCCCATATCAAACTCATGAAGAAGTTAGAACTCGTGGATTACGAGCCGGCATCAGACGTTGGACATTTCCGATACTATCCAAAGGGAGCATTGATCAAAGATTTACTCCAAGAATATGCAGCTGAAATAGCTATCAGAAACCTCCACGCCATCAAGATAGAAACCCCCCTAATTTACCGCCTTGATCAACCAGACATAGCTGGGCAGGCTGCCAGATTTAGGGAAAAGGACTACCGGTTCAAACTGGATGAAAAGGAGTTTGTTCTCAGATTTGCGGGCGACTTTGGACTCTTTCGAATGATGCGGGATGCAACAATCAGCTACAAACAACTTCCAATCAGAGTTTATGAGCTATCCCATTCATTTCGATTTGAGCAAAGCGGTGAATGCGTTGGTCTTCGCAGGCTGCGAGCGTTCACTATGCCGGACATTCACGCCTTTGGCAAGGATTTGGAACAGGGGAAAGATGAGTTTGAAGCAATTTTCAGAGAGTACACTAAGTTGGCGGATACTATGGAAGTTGATTACGTTGTAGCTTTCAGGGTTGTCAAAGAATTCTACGAGAAAAATAAGGAATGGTTCATAAAACTTCTTGGGGTTACTAAAAGACCAGCCTTGATCGAGTTACTTGCTGAGATGAAGCATTATTGGATTGTTAAAAGCGAACATCAAGCAATAGACTCAGTAGGTGGAGCTGGACAACTCTGCACTGTCCAATTAGACATAGAAGATTCAGAACGCTATGGAATCTTATACGTTGACGCCGACGGCAAGAAAAAGGGATGCATCATAGTCCACAGTTCAATGGGCTCGACAGAGCGTTGGATTTACGCGATGCTGGAAAAAGCGGCTACAATGCAGAAACAAGGAAAACCGCCGATGCTTCCCATCTGGCTAAGTCCAATCCAAATCCGAGTAATTCCAGTCTCTAACGAATACTTGGAATATGCTCGAAGCGTCCTTGAAAAGTTCGGAAAACACAGGATCAGAGCTGATGTCGATGATAGAGATGAAACCTTGGCGAGCAAGGTGAGAGACGCTGAAACAGAATGGATCCCGTACATAATAGTTGTAGGCGAAAGAGAAAAAAAACAGAATTCCGTCACTATAAGAATTAGAGGGAACGGCCAAAAACAACTACCGGTGCCGGATGCGATTAGAGAAGTTGATAAACAAATCAGAGATAAACCACGCGTTCCACTACATCTTCCTGCTAGCGTATCCTTAAAACCAAAGTTTACCAGTTAAAGGATAAGTTAGAATCGAACAAGTTGGTGAGTTCCCATATGTCAACAGAAGTGGCAAAACCAAAGTTCATTGAAGGCTTCACTATCCCAGATGCATATTATGAGTTAAATTACGCAATTTGGACAAAAGGAATCGAGTGGCAAGTAGAAGCCCCTTACAACGAACTAACGAAGGCTCTTCTAAACGTCACCCTTCACGTACGTCGACCGGAAATTAGACCACTACGCCACCCTGAAGCCCCAACTTCAGAAGAATATATCTCTCTTTACGCATACTCAAAAATTCTCACACCAGAAAAGACAACCGAAGAAACGTACACTTACGGTGAAAGGCTTAGAAAAATCGACTTTATGGGGAATATAATTGAATACGATCAATTTGAGAAAGCCATCGAGAAACTGAAAAAAAGTCCAACAACCCGAAGATGCGTTCTAGTAATTGCTAGACCAGAGGACTTAGAAAGCGCCGAACCACCCTGCCTTCGAGAAGTTCACATCTGGCTAGAGCCCCCCTCTCACAATAAGCTGCAATTAACTGCTTTCTTCCGAAGTTGGGATGCTTACGCAGCTTCGAACGCCAACCTAGGAGCATTACAATTGATGCAGGAGGAAATTGCGAGAGAGCTGGGTATAACAACAGGTTCTATTACCGTATTTGCCTCGAATGCACATATATATGAAACGTCGTTTCCATTTGTGCAGAAATGGTTAGAAAAAAAGCTTGAAACAAAAGAATTTTACATCGGAAAGATTGACGAGGATTAGTAGCCACAATTCACGATTTATTTCTTGCGTCTTGCAATCTCCTCTACCATCAATCTGTCTTTTCCATACGGGTCAACCACTCCCTGAAAAAATTCAGGAGCTTGTAACTCATGGCGTATACGATACCATCTTCCAACGCCTTCATCTTACAAGAAGTGGCCGTTGACTGAGGCACCCCTCTCAGGAATCTGAGCCCTTATTCAGACCCAAAAATTGAGCGAGTTTTCTGGGGATTCTTATAATCTAAGAGTTTCCATCTATTGAGACTTTGGTCTTTATGCTTAAGTCCCCATATACCAAGTTCTTTCGCCCTACTCTCCATTTGAGCTACATCATCTTCGAGCCAAAAAATTTCTCCATAAGCCCTACAAACTTCTGCCATGTATTCGCCTAAGTCAAACCCATAGAGTTCGCTTCTCTTTTTTTTCTAACATAAGTTCCAATTTCTCGCAGACCGGACACTTAACCATTCTTAATCACCCATAATACACAGGGTTGACTATTTTATAGACTACTATTCCATGCATTCTGGCATGTACCGTCCCGTTTTCTCTCCATTTTTGTCCCCTTGAAATAATTTGATCACCCATCTTACACACAAGTAAATCAATGGAATTTAACTTAACCTAGCCAAAGTGCCATTTATACCGTTCAGTATACTTTTTGCTAAAAACTCAAGTTATATACAATGCAACGTTTATTTGTATGCATCTTAATAAATTGTAAATAGTGATCAGTATGGTTGAGGAGCAAGTCACAATCTCGGCCAGGATTCAGAAGTCTCAGGCTGAAGAAGTTGAGAGGCTGGCGGCTAGCAGAGGCGTCGATAGATCAACAATTATCCGGGAGCTACTCTCCACAGCCCTCCAAGAGCAGAAGCTTAAGGAGGCTCTGACCCTCGTGAGGACCAAGAAGGCGACCGTCTGGAAGGCCGCTGAAGTCGCAGGAGTAACCTATAGAGAGATGCTGGAATTCCTCAGGACGCACAATGTTACGTTCCCGCTGTCTGAAGAGGAGTTGAAGCGTGAGATCGACGAGATCATCAGCGGCCAGTAACGCCGGCCCCCTCATCCACCTCGCGAAGATAAACTGTTTACACCTTCTCAAAGCTCTGTTCCAAGAAGTAATTATCCCTGCTCAAGTTAAAATTGAGACTGTCGACCAAGGAAGGGAGAGAGGTTTTGCCGACGCTATACAGATCGAGAAAGCCCTCAATGAAGGCTGGATAAGGATAAAGAAGATAGAACCCAACAAAGGACTGACGGAAGTAGCTAAGATCGCTGGGCTGCAATCAGCCGAGGTCGCCGTCATCTACTATGCGTATCGGAACCGCAGAATGGCCCTCCTAGATGATGAGCCCACCAGAGTCTTTGCCAGAACGCTCGGAGTTCCCGTCCGAGGGAGCTTGGGCATAATCCTAGACGCCTTAAAAAGGGGTGTTCTATCAAGGAGAGAGGCTTCAGAAGCGCTGGATAAACTATCCGAAGTGATGTACTTAGCCCCTTATGTCTATAGACTCGTAAAAAGGGAGATTGAAAGAGGATAACAATTTGAAAAAAATGGGGAGTTTTCGTTGGGTGCGATAGCGGGTTTGATTAGCAAGCGAGGTGAAAACGTTTCAGCCAAAATCGTTAAAATGTTAGTGGAAATGAAGCACAGAGGACTTGATTCAGCATGTATACTAATCAATAATGAGGCTAAACGGGCTGAAAAACCAGATGAAATTGATTTGTACGGTTCAGTGGGCCGCACAGCACTCGGAAACGTTCAGTTCACCATACCCGGTAAAGAATCCTACAGTCAACCTTTAGAAGATTGCACAGGCAGGCTCAAGTTAATCATTGACGGAGAAATCGATAATGACCGGGAAATTAAATCCGGTTTATTAAATCACCGCTTTCAAACCACAGTTAGCAATGAGGCTATAGTCCACCTCGTCGAGAAAAATTACGCGCTAGATCTGGCTCAGGCGACTCGCATTTCATTACCTAATTTACTTGGCACTTACGCTTTCGCCATTTACGATGGAAAAGAGATAGTTGCCACTCGTGATTCCGTTGGGGTGAAGCCACTTTATTTTGGGGAAAATAATGAACTCGTCGGATTTGCCTCAGAGAGGAAAGCCCTTTGGAAACTTGGAATAAGAAATGTTAGGACACTAGCCCCAGGCGGGATCCTAAGCTTATCAATGGAGGGATGCCAAA
>Ga0315310_10001019_pt1 | contig 17650 bp, 20 predicted proteins | sample TDP5_MG_FD_203630 | JGI IMG/M metagenome (GOLD analysis project Ga0315310, IMG submission 203630) | Freshwater sediment microbial communities from Lake Towuti, South Sulawesi, Indonesia - TDP5 | ecosystem: Environmental > Aquatic > Freshwater > Lake > Sediment | place: Indonesia: South Sulawesi... | reverse complement strand
CTTGGAGGAATGTACCGATCTTCATTCCGCATGAAGCGATCAATTGATTCAACTCGGCTTCAGTTGGGATGAAAGGTATGCTTTCTGGCTGTCTGTACCTCGGTGGCTTCCATGTCAGCCCTTCCATTTCTAGAAAGCTGCTGTATGCGTATACGACATTTCTCTTGTAGCCATCGTTCCATGTCTCCTGTCTTGCGATGAGTTCCTTGGTCGATTCGGGATCCCATAGGTCAGCTCCCAGTTTCACCAGTTGCTTGATGATGGCGGTTCTAGAGAGTATTACTGATTCTTTGAAGCCTTGTTTGTTGAGCCAGAGGCTGTATTGCAAGACCTTGCCTTTCAGCATCGCTGGATCTGGCTTCCGTTCGGCCCCCGCGACGGCCTCTTCCTGCTGCGGTTTCACTTCGGCCAAGTTTATCATCCCGTCTTCCGGGACGCATACTCGGCGTCCTCTACTATAGAGGAAAGGCTTATTTAACACTTCCTCTACAATAGCGGATTGTGAGGGATCGTGCGAACCTACATTTTCACCGCTCGAGAGAGAACGGTAATCCGGGCGTTTCTTGATGGGAAAATCCTTGGAACCGGCAAGGTGATCGGCATGATTCGATTGAGGATCAGAAACTTTAAGGATTTGGCTGGAGACGTTGAGCTCTACTCGGCTCTGCGCCGCAAATTCGCTAAACCTGTACGCGCAGTCTCGACATAGATAGCGCTGAATCTTTCTGTCTTCTAGATGACGGAGCCCATCCTTCCAGACCCTTTGCGAGCGGCATTGCGGGCATCTTATAGGCCGCTGGGCGAGCGGAGCCTTATCGCTCCGGGTTCCCGACTTTAACTCCCTTTGCCAAGTATGTCCTCGAAAGCGGTTGTAGAAACCAGCCACCCCCTCAGCTACAACACGATGAAATTGAATTGCGTGCGGCGAACATATCCTTCCTATCTTGGTAGAGGCTTCAGGCGTAGGCTAAATCCCTCAGTCTAAGTTTGCATCTCTCGCGAATGCGGTGGACTATTTCCCTTGTGATCAGCATCAGTTCAATTTCTTCCCAGAACAATTTGTCGTCGCGTAGCTGACCGAGTCCTTTCTTCCGAGCGATGTCTGTGATTCTAGTGAAGTAATACGCTTTGAGCCTAGCCAAGGCGCCCGGGGTCACGTCTTTCACAAGGGTATCAATTAATTGATCCCTCTTCACATGCTCTCTATCGTAGACCTCGAATCCAATCTTAGCCGGGTTTTCTCTAAGTCTGGGCTCTTGCTCACTGATTTTGAACAGAAGACTATTTGCGTAGTCTGTCAGCGGTTCAATATCTGATCGCCGTTTAATCTCTTCGACCTCCTCAACAACTACATGGATGGCATCGAAGAGATCGGCGACTGTGACGTAAATTGGAGTTCCAATTATCAGTTTACCTTCCTGTGCAAGATAGTGTATACCTTCTGTGGGAACAAACGCTCCTTCTATCGCTCTTGCTCCATCGGCTGTGATCCGAGTGACTTTGGAGGCTGGCTTCCATATCAGTTTGGCAGAATGGCTCGGAGCCCCGTGGCCATATTTGCTTGTAGCTTCGTTCTTGTAGGCAACTAGAAGCCTGTAGATCGCAATCTGCCATAAAGGATACTTAGCCAATGTCTTCCTCCTTGATCTGCTTTAGAGCTCGTTTTAAGCCGATGCCATTTTCTATCGCGTCAATTCCATGCCAATCGGGTTGAAAGAGGATCATTTCAGGCGTCAAAGCAACCTTGTAACATTGTAATTGCGCATGTGGTAGAGTAGGCGTCTCTTGCAAGTGCGATGTTACAAGGTTTAGAAAATCCTCTGAAATAGGCTCCTTTAACCGAATTTCACCTCTTTCCGAGCCTTCCAACCTTGTAACCTTGTAACCGGTAGGCTGACTTCTAAACCCGTAAACCGCGGTTCTACCCTTCCCGGTTACAAAGTTGCTAATCCAACCCTTGTTGCTTAGAGCCTTTAGCTTCTCAATTACCGTCTTCCTGTTTCCGAGATCCTCTTGACGGTAATCCGGATGATCTAAAATGTCGCTTACCGTGAATCCTTCCACGGGTTCTATGTAGTCGCCTTCCTTAACCGTATGGATTTTCTTCGGTTGTCTACCTTCCCGGGTGAGAGTGAGAAGGGTTGACTTACGCTGTTGAATCCAATTGAAAAGCTTCTTCTCTCCCGGATTGAGAGCGCCTCTCGAAATTGCTACGACATCCTTCGCAATTATCTTGACGAAATCGAAGACGAATGGGTTGGCGAAGATCATGCTTTTCTCTTCGTTTCTCAAGCAAACGTTTTGAAAGAGATAGGTTGCGAAGTCCATGAGGTTGACGAAGTCGGGGAGCTTTCTCCGGTCTTCCAAGCTCTTCATTGGAAACTCTATCTTGGAGAGGAAGGGAACGTAATAGTGCTTGTATTCTTTGAGGAGACTGAGGTAGGCTCTGATAACTTCAATGTCCTTTCGCTCTTGCTCTAAGACGCTTGGCGGAATATGTCTCCGCCATTCATACCAAAGCCTAATCCTCTCCGTTTGCTCTTTGCTCTCGTCCGGGTTGACTTCCCATTCCCGGGTCTTGGAATGAAGACTCTCCTCGGTTTCTGTTGAACTTGTGATGTAGCATAATGGTCCTTGCAGAGTAACCGTAATCGGCTCCCATTCACCGGATTCTCCGCGAATATTGAAGCCGATCTTGATCTTGTCCTCGCTTTTGATCTGTTCAAATGTGTATTTGACTTGGCCTTGGAAGTCGGCTCTCTCCTCGATTACGATGAAGACCTTCCCCCGAGTGTCAAGTCCCATCATGACCATGCGATTAAGCCAAGGCGCGGTTTGAGAGGACATGACTATTACGTTCTCTTCGCCGAGAAGCTCGCTCAACCAATAATACAACATCTTCTTGCCAACCGCGTTTGGACCGGAAAGGCGAATCATGCTTGTTGAGACGTGGGCGCCGACGGCGGCCAAGAACATGAAGAGGCGGTTACTCCATTCGCCGGCCAAACGATACTCCAAGCATTTTTGAAGATGCTGAACGAACGCAACCGGGTCCTTTAGAAGCTCCTTCGCTTTCTTCAAAGCCTCCTCATTGAACTCGCCTAGCAATATGGGGAGCATGGTTCTTCTAAGCGGGCATTCTTGAAGGATGCAACGCTTCTTCCAGATGCCGTTCACATGATCGCAACCATACATGTATCCGCCTTTCAAGGCTTGATCGAACATGGCCTCCTTGACCTTCGCTTCGGTATGGGGCGGGCAATTCTGTTGATTCCATTCGAGAAGGATCTCTAGGGCTTGCTTCTGTTTCTCAACGGTTTCCTTCATGCCTTTGAAGTTGAGAAGATAGCTTGCGAGTTGAATGCCGACCGGATCTCTCTCACCGGGACCTAATCCTCCTCGAAGATAGGATTTGACGCATGGAGGATCTTCACCGGTGTAAGGCTCCCCTAGGCTCTTAACGCTGTCTATCCATTCGGATTCCTCTCGCTTGATACTCTCCTTGATCTGAGCGATCTCCCGTGGATCGGTTAGAGCCGGTTTGATCTTGAGGATATAGGGGAGGGAGAGGGGATTCCATTCTTTATCATAGATCTCTGAGAACTTCCCGGAGACTTGATGTTTTCCAAATGGAAGCTTGACTAGGTTGCCGAAGCCTTTTCCCGTAACCTCGCCTTGCTTGGGGAAAACCTCTATTCCTCCTTGCTCTCCAAGCTCCTTCATTAGGTTTCTAAGAAGTGTATTTACAACCAGAGCTGGAATCGGAGGATCGAAGAAGACCCAGAGATGATAGCCTTTGCTACCTGAGAACTCAAGTAAAATTGCTTCAATCCGGATCGCCTTGTCTCTGCGCTCTGTAAGGGCTTTCACAAACTTCGTGACTCTTTTCCTGAGATTCTCCAAGGCTTCATTCGTGACATTGGTTCCAAGGTCGAAGTCGTACATTCCCCATTTAACCGTGTTGTCTACCGGCGAGATTTGATAAAGTCCAATCGTCTTCTCTTCCCGTAGATGCTGCCTGATAAGATCTCTCGTTACAGGTTCCTTGATGGATTTGTATTGACCATCGGGAAGCTGCTCAGCGTAGCAGTCGCTCCGATGAACGAAGAGACTCCAAATCTTATCGATGACAGCGTCTTCAAATAATTCAGGCTTTAATGCTTCAATCGGTATTCTAACCGCTTTCCTAGGGCATCTGTCGGGCCTACACCAGCCTACGCAGTCGTAGTCGTAGAAACAGACAGGCTGCCCTTGCTGGTCATGCAACGCATAAGGACACTGATCACGTCTTGCTTGGAAGGATTTTATGCGCGGTTTTCTTCTCATTTTCTTTCACTTCCGTTTTCATATGGGTTTCCTCAACGAATCTATCGGCTGGAACAGACTTATAAGTGGCTGAGTAGCTATGTATATCAGTTGTGGGACATATATCACGCGAGGTACATATAATGATCCGAGAGAGGTTTTTGCAGGTTCTAAGGTATTTAGCCTCCAATCAGCCAGCAAGCAAGTATCAGATGGAGAAGCACATACGCCCAGAGATAGATCACGCCACGCTGCATGAAGTTGTCTCCTATCTGAAGGAATTCGGATTCATTAGAGTTGTACGGACGGAGAAGTTTAGGATCCCGAGCTTGAAGGTTGAGTACTACGTTTTGGGATTGAGGGGGCTTATGGCTGTTATCCAGGAAGAACCTCTTAACGTAGACCTTGATCAAATCGCAGAGAAACAGCGAGATCTCCTGCCGCTAATACTTGGCAAATGGAAGCTCTTCATAGAATCCGGTTGGCAGCCTCACTTTCATCTCACCGAAAGCTGCATGGATGAGTACGACGCGATTGACATACTGGAGGATATTTTGGAATCGAGAAAGCCTAAGAAGCCTAACGTATCTTCAGGAGAAGAACCATGGAAAACTGATCAACCTCGATCAGAAAGGAGGACCGATGAGTTCGACCTTGAATCCTACTTGAGAGATTGTATCTATGACAAATTCTTCTTCCTCGAACCAGAATACGCAGAGATTCCAGCACCGCTCTGGATAAAGGCTTGGAAAAAAGACGTCTATAACCTAGACAGAATCTTGGTAAATGACCATGAGATTTTCAACTGGGTAATGAAGAGACTTCAGAAACGCATGAGAAAATACTCGGAATATCAGAGTCTACTGCGAGAACGTAAGAAGAACCTCGAAACATTCCAAACAGCTACGAAAGGATAATGCCGTTCATCCAGAAAGGCCATGTTCGCCTAGTCCCAGCCTTAACGGCGGCAAGCCTTTCGAGAGTCGAATCATAAGCGAAGATGAGCTTACCGCGTATCTGGACGAAGTATTGGATCTAGTCAAAGAGCTGAGCAACGGCAAAATAGTGATTAGAAGACCTCTAGAGACTTGAGGTGACAATCTCATGTCAAGTAGGAGGAACAGCGAGTTACAACCTGAGTGGAAACGAGAGGGTTATGAACTTGGAGTTGAAAGGACCAAAGGAAGAGAGGTATGGTGCCAAGAATGCGAGGAAATTATACGAGGTATAGCTGTCGTCCTCAGAAAGCATGGCATCCGGGTTCCAGCAAAAATCGGCGACGTTGTTGTTGGTTATGACATTATGCCGTCCAAGGATGGAGTTCTTCAAGATGAAGTGTGGTTCCACCCAAAATGCTGGAGAAAGCAAAGCAGCTCGGATAGATATGCGACTCGAATCGTTGGAAGATGGGTTGCTATCTACAGGGCAGTAGAGCAAGCTGGTTCTAAGGGAGTTCCCATCAAACAAATAGCGATGCTAACTCGAATCAACAGGAGCTTCGTCACCGAATACCTCAGGAAAATGGTGAGTATAGGAAAATTCACTGTCAGAAATGTCAAACGCGGCAATGGAAGGAGAATACGTTATTACACTATCTCGTAGAAGACCCTTGGCAAACTGAGTATAGCGCCTTCAGCGTCCATGGGTGAAAAGTCGTCTGGAAGCTCGATTAGAGGGCCCATTATTCTACGCTCTCCCGAAACACAATGATGGATTCCTTAAACAATCTTTTACTCGTTTTCAAGAGAGCCTCGATTTCTCAGTTGTCGATCGTGGAGTCGTCTGATCGCGCCAAAACTACAACTCTCTCAAATCATATGATTTTCGACCGGGGCTTCCTTAATGTCTTAACCTCCTTCTCAGACATGGTTTGAAGGCTTGAATTAACTCGAAGGATCATCCGGGACCAGGGTTGGCTTAGCTACGACTCGAAGCGATTGATTCTCGACAGTTTATTTACATAGTATTTGAATGTCGCAAATGCACTATCTCTAACATTGTGCAAAGTCTTAGCATGTCATGGCTACGATAGAACACACATCGATATGGACGGTTTTCTTGGGCTTCGTTTAACGGAAAAATAAAAAATTCTGGGACTATACTAAGCCTGCATTCTTGTATGCATACCTACGGTCCTACGGGTTGGAAATGCCCTTGCGATGTTTTTCGCAAATGCAAATATAGGCTCGTTTGAACACCTGCGTGGCAAGCCAAATTCATGGATGCACCCGTATCCTTGAAAGCGACACGACGACGAACTTCTCTACTACAGCATCCAGCCTGTTTTGGGAGTAAGCCACGGAGGGATTTGCAAGTTAGTGACCCCGCATAATTCTCGGATCAATTGTTCAAGTCGACTAGGTAGATAGCGGACAAAATTCCTCGGGAGAACGAGTTCAAGATGAGTGACTTCTCTATTGCTGATTCGATGCACTTTCTGATAGAGACGTTTGAAGTGCACCAACGAATTTCGGCTTCTGGCAAGTTGAGCCAGTGATTGATAAGGCTCTCGACTAGGGTCGAAAACGTCGCCTTTACCCTTCAGTTCTAGATATAGCTGCCACTTGGCGTTCAACGATATTTTCTCAATGTTCTTCCAAAGGTCCGGAAATTGTTCGAATCCAAGCCCGTTAATGAATGCTTCAGCGCAAGCTGCGCCTAGTATAATTGCACTAGCTCTTTCTTGATATATCTCATCCAGCTTCGCAACCAGTTCCTTATTATCTTTAACAGAGGTGGCAAGTTCTTCCGCCTTGGCGGCGTGCTGGCGGCAGCCGCGAAAGAACACAGGTTCCGCAAAGAATTTAGTATAGAATTCGCTATCGCGGACAGTAAACGTCTCGAAGCGCGATATCAGCGGAGGTTCGCTCTTAGTTACTTTTGAGAAACTCGCTTGAGCGCGACGCCTAGCATGGATCTCTTCTAGAGCGGATAGTATTGGATGACGAAGCTCATCTAACCAATGGTAGAATTGCTCAACCCTTACTTTGAAGTCCGCGTGGCCTGGTTCCCTAGGCTTGATCACAGGGTTGCGGAGTGAAGCCAGCTTTTCGTGAACTTGGTCGAGGGGTTCGAGATCGATCTCAGACGAAATCCACTTTCCATACTTTCGTCCCTCGACTGTCACAAACTCTGCAATCTTCCACTGCCAAAGCTGACCTTCATCAAGGACTTGGAAATGACTTGAGAAGTCGAGTTTCGGGTCCCAAACGTCTATGGGATTGCCTAAGAATGGAAAATGATAATCTGATACCGGGCCTTCAGCTATCACATCGTTAGGTTCTTCGACCAAGCGAACTGGGATATCACTAACCAGTCGTTCGATTGTCCTGGACGACCAGACAGCAGTAAGAACATTGTGCATCAAAATGCCGTACACTACTATGCGATGAGAACGGACGGCCTTCTCTAGATCGCGTTCGGAGAGCTTATCAAAGTTAAATGTCCAAATCTCATCACGCGTAGCATATTCTCGGCACTGCGTGTACTCGATCGCAATTGCCTCAACCCACCAGTACGGTAAATTCATTTTTTCCGCAACGGTTTTGATAACTCTATACACGAACTCACCTCATTTTACCACTCACTATATCTTCTTTGAATCCTATATTTTCTAGTCATGATGGGTTCTCTCCAAAGATTAATCTCTCGCCATAGTAAGGTCTAGCAGATGAATGAACTTGAGGCTCTTTTGAAATCGAAACAGAGGATTCCTTAAGAAATCTATTATCGTTTCTCCAAGACAGGTATTCTCGTATTACTTCAACCCAGAGTGAAAAAGTCTGAGCAGCAGCTCAAGCAAGGAAAAGAACCGATTCAAACCATGTGATTTTTCACTTGGGCTTCCTTTATATTGGCGTCGTGGTCTTCAGGGTCGCTGAATGTGAACCCTACGGCTGCCACTTTCCCAGCTGAGTCGAAGCATGTGGCGACGATCTTCACGAATGTGGCTTTCCCTGATTCGATGTTTCTAACGCTATTGTAGGGTTCAAGAGTGTGGCGGTCAGCAAATATCGGCTCCCCACCTGAGATCCTTATGCTGGTAAAAGGTTTATTATCCATTTGATCTTTGGCTTCGCATACTTTGTTGATTTTGCATCTCAATTGATGAATCACATCATCCGCCGACAAGAACACTGGATCGCAATTTTTCTCAGGTGTCCAGAAGTGATGGGAATAACAGAACCAGCATCTCAAGTTACATCCGGCTGTATCCATTATCACTACATAAGGGAATCTCCTTAGACTGCCCACCAGTTTCATTTGTCTGTTCTCTCCGAGAAATCTGTCGCTTGTCACGAAAACCTTACAGTTGCGGCAGCTTCCCAGACGTATGTTCTGCATTATGCAAGGGTCGAATTTTCTTGTGCTGCTCCTGAAGTTTGGGTATTGAACGAAGAGTTTTCTAGCCGTCTGCAACCTACACCATAGAATATAGTTGATTCTCTAGTTTATCAAACCATATTGCCAACATGTATTTCAGTTGCAGATAACTAACCTAACTATGGGGTCATGTCATGTCTGATCAGTATAAAGGAGCAATTTTCGAAATCATAGTCAGAAAACTGCTTCTGAAGAACGAATACGAACCGTGTAAAGCTGATTATGAGCAAGTTGATGATGAAGGAAGAGTGAGAGGCAGAGGAGAATGGCATCAAATCGACGCATTTGGGAGATGGAAGTACACCATACCATTCGTATATCCTATTCGTCTTCTGTGTGAAGCAAAATGCTGGAATATTCCTGTAGGATTGCCAGCGGTTCGCAATTTTGTCGGGGTCGTGAAGGATATCGCAGAGAACTACTTCGTTGAGGATAATCAAGATATAGATAAGAGAATGTTTTCAAAAAGACATACCGATTGCGGGGCAATTTTCTCAGTTAGTGGCTTCACTTATCCAGCCCAACGCTACGCTTACGCTCAAGGTATCTTCTTGGTCTCTTATGAGAGCAATCCCATAGTTGATGAACTGAGGAGAAAAATATATGACATGTCTCGCTTTGTCAGGCTGGGAATAAACAAAAAAGAATTCTCAGAATGGTTTGAAATATTTTGGTCCAGAGGCGACTCTCATATTGATGACTATGTTACAGATAGAGACGCATTTTCAGACAATCTGAGAATGCTAAGAAGCAAAGTTTCTGATATACGAACTTCGGTGATAGGAATCGCAAGCGGAGTTTATCCGCTACATCTCTTATCTTATCAAGATCTGCCTTATGTTTCCTTTATGGACACTGATGAGATATTGTTCAGAACAACGTATCGTAGAACAGAAAGAGGTGGCCACTATTTCGAAATATTTCCCTCAGATTTTCAAGATGTCAAGTTCTATTTTACAGTCCCGGAAGTGATACTTTCAAAATACAGAGATTCCATGAAAAGGTTCAAGATGGAGTTCCTTAAATGGATTGACATTCCAATTACGGTGAAGAGAATACGCAGAATTTTCAGGTTCGAACTGGATACAGAATGGATGAGGTCTTTATGGTAGAATGAACAGCAAGTTGTCTTGTTCCTCTTGCCAGATCATCTCTTGGGGTTTTGATTTCGATCGCTAATCTCTCACCATTCGGCCCAATAGCTTCCCCATCGACCTCAGTATTGCCTAGCCTGATTCTTCGGATGGAGACTCAAACTCCGCTAGCGCTTCAGTCGGATTCAATATCTTAAGATTCTTGATTTCCCTTTGCATCCCTAAGAAATGATCTTTGTTCCATGTGATCAAATAGTCGATTTCATATTGAGCTGCTGTTTGGGCATGAATAGTGTCCCCAGACGGAGTCCGAAACTTGATAGATGTTTCGACGAGCGTATCGACTAGTCTTGTAAAAGAGGTCAATTTTCTTCGGGGTAGTGGTGGATAAGGTTTTATTGAGTCTTTCCACGAATTTCTGATTTGATAGAGCAAAGAGTAGGCCTTATCTTTGTTTCTAGTGCGCCTAATCATTGCTGATGCTAGTTCTAGGAAAGTAAAGACAGAAGTGAAAAAAGTCGTATCTGGAATCCTGCTTTTCAAGACATACTCCATGAATCTCTTGGATTCACTGAAGTGTTGCTCTTCTTTGAGTTCTGATGCTACGATGACATCAGAATCGATGTAGACGAGTGTCATCGTCTCTTCCTCTTCTTCCGTGTGTAGAACGCGATTCTCTGTCGTCTCTCAGAAGGCACTCTTGCTAAGAATGAAATTCTTCTACCTCTAGCTTCAAAGGTGACTCTCTTTTTGATCTTTTTTCTTGCTAAGAAACTGACCCTTCTCCTTCTAGCCATCTCATCACCTTAGCCTTCGCCAAACATTGTTACTTTCGCTTTCTTCCACGTTTCTTCTTTCTTTTGAAATACGCTATTCCTACATTGTAGCGTCCAATCGAGAAGCCAATGCCTCCTCCTCGCTTTCTAGGCATTTTTCATCTCCGTCCTTTCAACTATACCAAGTCTTAAATTTATAGAGATTGATCATCATATGTAGAGATGCCTGTCGATGTCCTAAGTTTGCATCAAGGCGACTAGGCGTCTTGAAAATTGGAAGCGTAAGTCGAAAGCATGCCAACAGGATCGAATAACTGCAAGGCGACCAGTAGTGATCGTGAGAAGAATGCAAGACATAGCGGGAATCCCAGATACAGCCAACAAGGTCCGTGTCGTACGCTGTCTGACAAGACGCGTTGCTGAGTCTTTGCTGAATAGGTGCCCTCGACTCAAACGAGTCACTCTCACCAGGTTCGCTAGAAAACGTGCGAGTAAGAAAGCCCTTGACTGTCTTCTCTCAGCGAAAATCGATCTAATATGCGACTCTGCAAGGCAGGGTCGCCCAGTTGGATTTTCACGCGTTGAATTGATGAAGATGAGGTTAATGCGCGAAAAGGGTTTCTCTTACGAAAGGATAGCATCCTTTGTTGGAATTAGCCAAGGGTCTGTCTTCAGTGCCCTAAAAGGATACACAAAATTCCATCGCTGGAGAGAGGATTACGACGGCAGAAAAGAAAGGGTCGTATGGATGATAACGCGTGACGGGGACCCAGATGGGAGAAAACTCGCCGACAACCATTACTCACGGAAGACAAAAGGGGCAAAATTCTTCTGCGGTCCGGGAGAGAAGCTAGTCCTCATCACCCCAGACAAGAAAGCACTCTTCGTCTGGCGCCGAAATAAAGTCAGATGGGACGGACAGAAGGGAGTTGAATGTGCGATGTTCAGAAACGAGGGCGCGGGTCTTTCAAGCGCGCTCATCAAAGAAGCCGTCAAACTTGCCAGGAAGAGATGGCTGGGAGAACGTCTCTTTACCTATGTCAGACCTGATCGGATCAAGAGTACAGATCCCGGATTTTGTTTTAAGAAAGCTGGCTGGAGAGTGGTGGGCACGAACAGGGGGAGAAGAAAGCTTCTAATCCTAGAGGCACCTGCGCCGAGGCGATTTGCGTGAATAAGGAGTATACGAGTCCGCTAGATTTTCTTCCTGAGGCGATGGTAGACGAAATGTTGGCGAGACAGAAAGAGGTCGTCGAAAGCCTTGGTTCTCAGATCTCCCAAATTGCGAATATAAAAATGGATATTCGTAGAAAACTCGAGGAGTTAGACCGACTCAAAAATGTGAACGAGCTAATCCAACGAAGGGGATACCCTACCACGGTGGGCGTAGACGGATCCTATGCCATTATCAGGCATCTCTCTCTAGATACCGTGGGTCTAGCGGCCGTTGCGGTCGAGGGACTAGTTCCACCTAGGGAAACGAGGCTCTGGCAAAAACCCCATCACATCGTTCGTATTCTTCCTGTCAAGCATCATACTGACACGCAAAGGTTGTGCAGGGCGATAATGTTTTCCTATGAACTTGAACTCGCAACGAAGGCGCCACACACAGTCGTCTTCATGGATGGGTCTCTTACTAGCCAGCTGATCGGAATGGGGCAGGGACTTTCCGCGATTCAGACCGCTCCTGAAAGTGTAGGCGAGCCAGTTCCAGAGGAACTTTGCAGAGAGCTTTCGGGAAGACTTGAGGTCACTCTTCGGCACTATCTCACGGTTCTCACTTCGCCGAGGACAGATCGTCTTTATGTTGGGGTTCCTAAATACAGTTCGAGAAGCGAAGTCATCAAACTGTTGCAAAAGAATGGTTTCAAACATCAGGTACTTGAGACATCGAATGATAAGGGGCTCCTTTCGGTTTCCCTAAAGGCAGGAGATGTTGTTGGCCCAGTGGAGCTTCAAGAACCTGAAAGTCCATGGCATCTGAGCGGTGTACCCAAAGAACTTGAGAATCTCAGGGATGAAATCACGGCAACCCTACCAAAACTTTGGGTTCTCTACTTCAAACCGTCTTCAGGCCATCCAGCTTTGAGAATCGAAGTTGGAGAAGATGTTGTTAGGAACAAGTATAAACTGTCGACGTTATTTGATTCTCTACAAGCTCAAGCCGGAATTCACGGGATACTCGAGCCCTACCCGCTTTACGTTGCGGACCTCTTTGTAAAGCACGCTTATTCTGCCCTGATGGAATTGAAGGAAGCAGCGCTCACGGATGTGGACAAAATAGCAGGATCAGAGTTTCCAGACGTTTTCTTATCTCTCCAAGATTACAGAACGGAAGGTGGTTATGATTAACGAGTCAAATGAACTCAGCAAGAAGGTCCAAGAAAGCGAGTGGATAGGGGTAATCGGCTCTCCCTCCTCAAACACAGCCTTCACGATTGATGTGATCGAGGGAGCATATGAAAAGGGCTTGGTCGGGAACTTCTGTGTAGTCGAGCTCACACAAGACGGAAAGCCAGCATATGCGATCGGCCAGGTCATCACCACCGTTCTTACAAATCCGTATCTCGAAAGGCATTCAGTCCGCAAAATAGTCAGTGTTAGGGGGGAGGCACCTCCGCTGAGTGGAGAGAGGCACGACGTGAGAGGCATGGAAGTGGCTGTGGGGTCTGCGTACTGCTGGGACAACGCAATAGTTTCTCCAATAACAATCAGAACGGTTCCCTCAACTGGAACTCGTGCATATCTCTTGAACCAAGATATCGTAGACGAACTCACGAAGCGGGAGCGGAACGAAGTCTTCTGCATAGGAAAAATATACAACACCGAAATCAACCTCCCTTCCATATTCCGACATTTTGGGCCTCCTCAAGAGGGCGGACTTGGAGAGGCGTACCATCTCGGGGTATTCGGCAAAACTGGCTCTGGTAAGTCCGTTCTCACCAAGATGCTCCTAACTGTATACGGGAAGCACAAGATGATGTCGATGATCATTCTGGACTCAACGGGCGAGTATTCTAGAGAGATAAAAGAAGGCGGTAACCTGAACCATTTTATGCAGAGGCTTGGCAGAACCGCCGTAGTTTATGATATCGCCCATATCTCGCTCAGGAGGTTCGATGCGTTACGGCGGATACTCATGGTTTCCAAGTTTCTGGATATGCTTGGCGTGCGTGCCCTTGAGAACAGAGAGTATGCTGTCGATCTCATAATCGAATTCTTCCAGACGCATAGGGAGATCATGCTGGTGACTGGTGAAAAGATAAGAACTCTTGAAAACGCTTGGAAGCAGGAAGTGTTTCAACGGCTTGCAGATCACATAGGCGCAAATCTTCGTAGAATCTATGTCGCGGAGGAAGCGCAGCGGAGGGTCATGGAATATCTCAGTGACAGGAACAGATTGTTCGGTGAGTGGAGTCCCATTGCAAGACTTTTCTCCGAAGAGTCAGGGAAGATTGCAGTTGATGACATCCTCTCAGAGGCATACGAAGGGAAAAAGGTGATTTTCATAGACGTTTCTGGCGAGGTCCAAACAAGAGAGATCTTCTGGAACGAGAAAGTCAAGGTCATAGTCCTAAAAGAAATAATTGGCTCGCTGGAAGAGGTCGGAGGGAGGTACTACCGCGAAGGAAAATTCCTAAACCTCCTAGTGGCGATCGACGAGGCTCACAGATTTGTTCCGAGGGAAACCCCGCAGGATGAGGATTTCGAGGCGTTAAAAGCTAAACTTGTGGATTGTGTTCGAACTACTAGGAAATACGGCCTAGGATGGCTCTTTATAAGTCAGTCACTCGCAAGTTTGGAACTCGAGATACTCCGTCAAATGAGACTTTACTTCGTCGGCTACGGTCTTTCATGGGGAACTGAACTGAGAACACTTCAAGATCTCGTAGGTGGTGGAGCCTACGTCCAACTATACCAGAGTTTCAGGGATCCGCAGACATCCGCAATCTACGGCCAGAAACAGTATCCCTTTATGGTTTCTGGTCCAGTATCTCCGCTCTCGATTTCAGGTGCACCTATGTTCTTCAATGCACTTGACTACTACGACGAGTTCGCAAGAATTAACGGATTGGAGTAGGTCTAGATTATTGGGCATATGCCAGTGTTCTTTAGTCTGCTAGTTCTATCAAGCACATATTCATTGAAACACACCCATTTTGTCTTCCTGGAAAATCTCTCCGTAAACGATATCACGTCGGAGATAGGTTTACCTCTCTTCTTGATACGAATAGCATAAACTCCACGATTCTTCGTAAGTCCTCCTAACTTAATGGATTCTAAATCCTCCGATTTGAACCCTCTAAATAATTCGTCACAACGACACATCGGTCTGCCCCTGTATTATGAAATCTAAAGACAGTAGCTATAAAGAATATAAGAGGCAAACTGCAAGATCACTTCGTCAAAGGAGGAGAAAGTGAACCTATCGCACGGGATGAACTCATCCTCCTCTTGAACGATCCCAGGAGAGAGTGCGATACGAAAAAAAATTATAAGACCACTTTTGGGAGCTTTCGGAACGCCGTAATTGTCCGAGGCTAGGTCTCGTAAACAACTCGTTTCCAAGGCTTTCCGCGCGTCGTTGCTCTGTTACCAGGTCATAGTCAAGTTACGAAGCGACCCGATATGGGCGGCTCTTGCGCTTCTAGTCCTTTTCTTTGAAATCCTGGACGGCTTATCGCTAATAGGAAAGAAATTGAAGTCAAGAATACTCAAAATGTGTCAATGAGATCACTGACACAGTAGAGAGGAAAATGAACAGTCTTCAAACTGAAGATATGTTGCGTTTAAGTAAGACCAAAAGCCAAAGCTTTCAGGGATGCCTCATGAGGCTCACATTATTGATATTAGCGTTGAGAAAGTTTGTCTTTGGAGTCGGGCTGCATCCTCTGGAGTAAGTAATCCAAGGGGAGTCCCTCCCCTAACCGGAGATTTATATGCTCATAGAATCATGAGTCTGCCAGTGAGAAGAATGGTAAAAGTGCCGACACTTGAAGAATGGGCTGAACGATATGTGGCAAGCACTGGATTGGCCATGTGGAAATTCATGAGACACTGGACAAACCAAGGATACAGCCGTGAAGATGCCATAAAGAAAGCTGTCCCTCATGGAATAGGAATGCTCAGGGAAAGCATAGGCGACTTAATCAACATAGAAGAAGCTGAGACCGTTCTGCGGGACATTGCGGAAGCCTACATAGCCCTAGCCGACTTACTCAGACAGAGCCGCGAGGGAAGCAACTCAAGCAGAGCTATCTACGAGCGTGTCTGAAGGGCGACAAATCTCTGAGGTGGATCTCATGCCAATAGTGATAGCTGAAAAACTTTCTGTTGAAGAAGACAAGTGTCTCATAAACATCAGCACCTTGGACAGCAGTTACCCCCAGTTCTGCAAGAACGCAATAAAGCTCCGCTGCCTCATTAACAGAATATTCAATGCAGAACGAAAGGTTACGGCTCAGCCCAGGGAGATCCAGACCTTTGCCATATCGAAGCCTACGTCCTACAGCACAACCAAACTAGATCTGTCGCCGTTTGCCCTTTTCGCCGGGATACCTCAGGGCTATTACATCGAGATCTTGGCAATCAATTTTCTCTATAGCTACAAGGGAGCTGATTATGAATTCCCAATATTTCCAGGCGAGATTTTGACTTCCGCGAGCGATTACCAAATTAAGGCAGTCGTCCAAGAAGACATAGAGACGCTTAAGAAGGTAGGATTTGCATTTGAAACAATTGGGCTTCTATATCAAAGTAAACTTGAAGCCATAGCCAGTGACTTAAGGGAAGGTCTGCTTAGAATAGAAAAGAATGACCCAGAAGGATCAATAAAGTTTTTCAGGAAAGTTGTAGAGGGCTTCAAAATCTACATTAAGGACAAGACTATTCATAGTGTAAATAGGACAGACAGACTGAGCCGATTCTTTGGTGCGGCATTTGACCTTGCGTCGAATTTCGGAGAGCATGCCGGCACGCATGGCTGGACTGATGAAGCAATCTTCTGCCGTGATCTATCTGTGGCAATTTCGAGATACATGGTCAGGACTCTGAAATAGTTCCCTATACTTCGGCTTATAATTCAACACCTTCTATCGTATAGCTGAAGAAAAAATTTTGAGGTGGTCCAGATGGACAAATCGGGTTTTCCGATTCCTTGGAAGGAAGCGTTAGAGGGAAGTAAACTTGCGAGACTGGCTGAAGATGCTGAAATGCTCAAGCTGAAAGGTAGATTTGCATCTGCTTCTTATGTCAGTCTAAACGCGTGAGAAGAACTTGGAAAGGCAGTTTTGTTATTTAGACTTCTAAGGGCCTTCTAATTACGATTTTTCCGTTGCTGAGTTCTTTGACTAGGTCCCATCCTTCATCCAGATATGCGGTAAGCTCCTCTTCGCCTACGATTCGGCTCTCGAAAGGCTTACCGCCGTTATGCTCTGTTCTTCTTCTCTCTTCGAGCTGCTTTAGACTTGGCATCTATCCGACTAGATAGATATTTCCGCGAGAATCTACGCCGATCAAACCAAACCCAAACCTCTTGAACACTGAGTCATCAATTGTTCTGGTGTTTTTGAGCGTAGTAACTAGGATTGCCCTATCGTAGCCGAACGCTAGAGCTTCAGCTATTTGTCCTATTCCTCTTGCCAGATCGTCTCTTGGTGTTTTGATTTCAGTCGCTATTCTCTCACCATTCGGCCCAATAGCTTCCCCATCGACTTCAGTATTGCCTAGCCTGATCCTTCGCATGGATACTTTGTAGCCCAAAGCCTTGTAATGCCGTTTGACGGCCCACTTCAGAAATCGCTCGCTCAATTTAGGAAGGCACCCTCAATTCAGCCTTATCGCGGATCTCCTTAGTTTAGCGGTTCTGCATGTATTCAGTATATTTTCCTCTTGGCGCCGTTTTTGCCTACATGCCGGAAATAAGAGGAGAGATATCGGTTGATATGTTTAAATTGGTGATGGTTCTGTAAACTTCTTGATTGGTCGTGAAGTTTCTCACTCGGCTTCGGGTAGCAGTCGCAGTTATTCTTCTAGCTATCGTGATCATTGCTCTCGCAGTCTATCTGGCAACGCCTCCCACTCCAATCCCGA
>Ga0315310_10001018_pt1 | contig 17659 bp, 10 predicted proteins | sample TDP5_MG_FD_203630 | JGI IMG/M metagenome (GOLD analysis project Ga0315310, IMG submission 203630) | Freshwater sediment microbial communities from Lake Towuti, South Sulawesi, Indonesia - TDP5 | ecosystem: Environmental > Aquatic > Freshwater > Lake > Sediment | place: Indonesia: South Sulawesi... | reverse complement strand
TTTCCACAGTTGCGCACGCTCGACTTCGTTCTGTGCCCGCTTAGTCTCTAGCGCACCACAATCCCGAAAAACTGCAAGAACTTTCCGCGTCGAAAGTTCAACTTCTTCCCTCAGTCCGTCTAGTTCCACGACCAGCACAGCAGCTGCGATCGAAGGATAGCCAGCGCGAAGCGTGGGAGATGACTCAATTATTTCGATTGTGCGGCGGTCGATCATTTCCATAGCTGTCGGAATAATTCCAGCGGCGATTATTCCCGACGCTGCTTGGCCAGCCACCTCCATGGAATCAAAAACAGCTAGCAGGGTTTCAACCGCTTCCGGTAGCCGCTGGATCTTCACGAGAGCCTCTGTGGCAATCCCTAAGGTACCTTCTGAACCAACGAAAACTCCAACCAGGTCATAGCCGGGAGCGTCTAAACATTCACCGCCGAGATTAACAATTTCGCCGTCAGGTAAGACCACTTTCAGGCCGAGTATGTGATTGACAGTCGTGCCATATTTCAGGCAGTGCGGACCACCGGCATTTTCTGCGACGTTGCCACCGATGGTACAGCTGATCTGGCTTGCAGGATCAGGAGCAAAATGGAAACCGAACGGAGCAAGTTGCAAGGAAAGTTCCAGGTTCACGAGGCCGACTTCAACGAGAGCAGTCCTGTTCTGCGTATTTATCTTGAGGATGTGATTCATGCGCGAGAGTTCCAGAATGACGCCACCAGCTGTTGCCAATGCTCCGCCGCTCAGGCCTGTGCCAGCCCCACGTGCGAGAAAAGGTATGCCATACTGCTTGCAGAGCTTCACGATGCAGGCAACATCCTCGGTGGAGCGTGGGAGTACGACAACGTCTGGCTTTGCTTTGAACAAAGTGGATGCGTCATATTCATACGTGAGAACGTCTCCTGGCGCATCTAGGACATTCTGTCGCCCCACCACCCTTCTGAGTTGTCGAATTACTGACTTCGGAACCATGGCTAACGCCTCAAACCGGCCTACTTGCCAGCGCCGCCTGGAGAGGAGATGAAAATCAAATCAGCAATTGCAGGAGAGAAATATCAAGTCTAGAAAGACGCCAGAAATTTTACTTGCCCCTGAGATCACTTCCAAGCAAAGGCCTGCGTAAGCCACCGGCAAACTAATTGCCTAGACCAATTGCGATGGCAATAGCACTGCCGGCCATTCGCGTGCCACGAAATTGAATACAGTAGCCGTCCTACCCCACATCGTCCCTGCCAAGAAGATCTGATTTTGCCGACACCAGGACGTATTCGGCGAGAATCAGCGGTGGGCAGACTATTAATTTTGTCAACAAATAAGAGTCGAAAGTGGATCGATATAAATGAAGAACCATGGCTCAAGCTCAAGACGGCAGTTTCAGCTTGGCGATTTCGCACCGCTACGCGGCCCCATTTGCCTCTGGCTAGCTATCCGTACGGCCTCTCGGGCGACAACAAGCTCTTCGTTGCTGCTTATCACGAGGATTGGGACAGCGGAGTTCCCAGCAGAGATAATATCGTCGCGGGATATAGCGAGCTCGTTCTTTTCTCCATCAAGCACGAGCCCGAGAAATTGCAGCCCAGCACAAATCTGTTCTCTGGTGCGCCAGCTGTTTTCGCCAATACCCCCGGTGAAAGCCAAAGCGTCCAAGCCTCCCAGTACCGCTGCATAGGCGCCAATTGTTTTCTTCACTTCATAAATGAACACTCCCAGCGCCCGCTGCGCTCCGGCATGCCCTTGCTGTGCCGCCGTTTCAAGATCGCGAACATCGCCGCTTAGCTCGGAAATTCCCAAGAGTCCGCCCCGTCGAACGAGCTCGTCGCGGATGTCTTGCGGGGTAAGCTTGCCTTCTTCCACTAGATAGAGAAATGCGAATACATCGAAGTCTCCGCAACGTGCGGCGTTCTCAAGCCCAGATTGAGGCGAGAAGCCCATCGTCGTGTCGACCGAGCTGCCCCCTTGAATGGCACAAACGGAGGAACTGCCACCGAGATGACATGAAATCACACGTAGGTTTTCCCTATCCGTTCCAAGCAGTTCTGGCACTCGCCCCGCCACATACCTGTGGGAAGCACCGTGGAATCCATACTTACGAACCCCGTATTTTTGCACCCACTCGTAGGGAACCCCGTAGAGGTAGGCAGCTTCCGGTATCGTTCGATGGAACCCTGTTTCAAACGAGCCCACTAGCGGAATCCCAGGCAGCAGCTGTTGGAAGATTCGGATCGCCTCGATGTAGATGGGATTGTGGAGGGGCGCCGCCGCAACGAAGCGCTCCATAGCTCGGATAACTTCATCATTAAGCTCGAACGTACCGCAGAAGCGCGGCCCGGCATGGACAACCTTGAAAGCCACGAGGTCGGGCCGATCCTCCTGCTCACGCACGTCGCGAAACAATTTATCAACGAGAAACTGAATTGCGGCCCGATGGTTGGGCATGGGAAGAGACTGCTCAAGGCTACCGCGCACCGCGTGCTCGTGCTTGATCTGTGCCTCCGCGCTGCCAATCCGTTCGATCCTGCCGCGAATCAGCACTCGCTCATCACGCATGTCGATGAGTTGGTACTTGAGAGAAGTAGATCCCAGGTTGGGGACAAGAACCTTCATGTTAGCCCGATCCGAAATGAGTGTCTTGGCATCCTTCACGCTGATAGTGATACGTCGTAAGCGCCAGGGCGATGGAGTGCAGTTTTGTCTCCGGAGGTTCAGCTCGGGAAAGAACAAGCAACGGCACCTTGGCGCCAACAATGATTCCGCCGGATTCACCGCGGGCGAAGTAGACGATAGCGCGGTAAAGAATGTTAGCGGCCTCGATGTCGGGTGCAATGAAGATATTGGTATTCTCGCACAGCCTGGTCTCAATCCCCTTCCGCTCGGCCGCGAACTTGCTGAGGGGCACGTCGAGCGCCAGAGGGCCTTCCAGGTAGGCCCCGGTGATCTGCCCACGCCGGTTCATCTGCACCAATGCCGCCGCATCAACCGTGGCCGGCATCGCCGGATTAACGAATTCGAGCGCCGCCAACAGGGCAACATTCGGGTGAGCAATCCCCAACACGTGTGCCACTTCAATCGCATTCCGGCAGATGTCGGCCTTCTGCTCCAGCGTCGGTGCGATATTGATCGAGGCATCGGTCATGATCATCAGCCGGTCGAAGCCCGGTACCCGGAAGACGATCACCTGGCTGAGGGTACGGTCGCCGCGCAGGCCGCGTTCCTTGTCGAGGACGGCGCGGATAAGGCTCGCGGTGGTGACCTTGCCCTTCATTAGCAGGTCTGCCTGAGCAGTGCGCACCAGTTCGATGCCGGTGCGGATTGCCGTCCCCTCGTCCGTTGCCGAGATGATCTTTCCTCCCACTTCGAGCCCTACGCGACGGGCGGCCTCGGTGATCTTTTCCGCATCTCCAATGAGGAGTGGTTTGGCCAGTCCCAGCAGCTCTGCCTGCTGGAGAGCAACCAACGCATCCAGATCGTGCCCACTCACGACCGCAATACGGACCTCTCCCAGACTTTTCGCATGTTCGATCAGTTGCTTGAAGCTGGTGATCATTTCTCAACCGCCGAAGAAACTAGACAGTTCCGGACGGCATACCTTGCAGCACTTGGCCCACGATCCCGCGGAATTCCGCTTCGTTGACCAGATCCTTCTTATCGAACGACTTCTCCTTGACTAGGCGCAGTATCTCCATCATTTCCGGTTCGGTCGCGGAGACGCCGATCTTTTCACACCACTCCTGGATTGATGGCAGGCCACTATTCTTGCCCAAGACAATTGTCACCGGCTCCTGCCCGACCAGCTCGGGTGAGAAGGGCACGTACTCGAGAGGGTTATCTTCTCTCGCCTTGCGTATAAAGCCAGCCACTATACCAGACTCTACTTGATAAAGCAGGGGCCCAACAATTGGGCGGTTTCCAGGAATCTGCACACGGGCCCGCTCAAGAACAAAGCGGGAGACTTCACAGAACTTCTCCGTCCGGATACCAAGGTCAACATCGAATTGGCAGAGCAGCGATAGAACTACATCCTCCATGGGCACGTTTCCAGCGCGTTCGCCCAAGCCCGTTACCGTCGTATGCGCCACACTGGCTCCGGCTGCTAACGCATAGATGGTGTTTGCAACTCCCAGTCCGAAATCTTGGTGACAATGAATCTCTACCGGCTTCTTTAATCGAGCAATGACCTTCTTTACGACGTGATAAATGGCGCCCGGAATGCACCCACCGAAGCTATCTGCCAACGTGAACGCATCCATATGCCCTTCCGTGGCGACTTTCTCAATTAAATCAAGTAACCACTCTAACTCTGTCCTAGTCGAGTCCACTGTGAAAAATACGGTATAGAGCCCTTCTTCCTTGGCTGCGCGAGTTGCTTCGATCGAAGACTTCACCGCCCTATCCATGTCCCAACCGTAAGCATTTTTAACGATGTGATCACTAGAGGGGATCTCCACTATCACCCCTTTCACACCGCACTCCTTTGCGATTTTGACATCATCAATAATGCATCGAGCAAAGGCAAAAATCTGTGCCTTTAGTCCCAGCTCCACAATGTCTTTCACCGCTGCTTTGTCCTGCGCTGAAACAGCGGGCATACCTGCTTCAATGCGCTGAACACCCAAAGCCTCGAGCTGCTTTGCAATCTCAACCTTTTCTTCACGTCGGAAGACAACACCAGTTTGTTGTTCGCCGTCTCGCAAGGTGACATCATGAATCTTGATCCCTGCTGGAAAATCAAAGCCCTTCTGAACCTCGCGGAGATAACACCAAGGACTTACGAACCAGCTTTCGGTTTTCCACGGCCGTCGCATTGGGAACTCTCCTTGTAACGTGTTCTCTTTCACCATGCCTTTCATCGAAAGTCTCGTCGCCGAGCAACGCGTACTCAGAGATCTTTGTCCCCTTATCTGCACACCCAACAGTAGATTGTCAAAAATCCAAAGAGGTACTGGCCTAGAGTTCAAGAACGATCTTGACCACTTTTCCCGGATCTTCTACCAGTTGACGAAAAGCTTCTGGCGCCTCAGCAAAGGCCATCGTAGTGACCCAGAAATCGGTCCGTAACGCCCTCTTCGCGATCAAATCTATGGCAGCTTGAAAGTCTTCCGGCTTGTACGCATACGAGCCATTGATGCGAATTTCTTTTAGGATTATGGTCGCTATATCGAGTGTGCTTGTGTATTCGTGGAGTCCCAACAAGAGAACTTCTCCCCGGGGACGCGTCAGCGAGATTGCAAGGTCGCGTGTCTTGCTCGTGCCCACCGTCTCCAAAGTGAGTCCTACCTCGGAACCGCTGCTGATGTCTTCCAAATATTCTCGGATTTGGTCGGTAGATAGCTCATTTGGATTCAATGTGGCGGTTGCGCCTAGAGATTGAGCAACCTGCAAGCGCTGCGGAAGTACATCAAGAGCGATTATTCTTCGCGCACCGCGTAGTTGTGCGATCTGCAAACACATCAGTCCAAGCGATCCGGTACCTAATAGAACAACATTGTCAAGGAGCTCGTGCTGGACCCTCGCTAAGGCGTGCACGGCAGTGGCGAGTGGCTCCACCAGCGCACCATGCATCGGACTGATCACCGCCGGCAAAGGGTAGACAAGATGCGCAGGAACAACGACGTGCTCCGCAAAAGCTCCCGGGCGTTGCATACCAATAAGTTCCCGTTGCGGGCAAACGTTTCGGTCTCCGCGTCTACAGACAGAGCACCGGTCACAATAGACGATAGGTAAAACGGCGACGTAGTCTCCGCGGCAAACGTTCGCAACCTCCGGCCCGACACGTTCCACCTGACCGCAGAATTCATGGCCCATCACTAATGGGGGCTGCCGACGAGGACTCTTGCCCTGAAAACCCTCAATTTCTGAGCCGCAGATGCCTACCGCTTGTACAGACACCTGCACTTCACCAGAACCAGGAGCCGGGGTTCTAACATCTCGGAACTCCAACTTATTAGGTGCCGTGTAGACGAGTGCTTTCATCGTCTGTCCCATTGAAATGCCTCAAATTGGAGAGTAGAATTCTTCCATATTGGTGATGGGAAGTTTGCTAATTGAACGGGATTGAGCCACCGTGTTCGAGAGAACCTGTGACTCATAAACGAGCCGGACACTCACTTGCGGTAGACGTTGAACACAAGTCAGGAGCGTGTTAGAATCCAAGCGTACGTGAACCATATTGTGAACTTTAAGTGCGATATGTGAACATGGAAGGGCGCCGTTTGTCAAGCGCAATGGCGGGTGCGAGAAACCGCCCAGAAAAACGCCTCCCCTATCAAGCCAAATCCTTGGATCGCTCGCTTCGAATTCTAGAGCAACTCGCCGAAGCAGGTCCAAGCGTAACTGTCCCTGAGCTCAGTCGGCAACTTGGCATGAACAAAACAACAGTGTTCCGCTTGCTTCAGACGCTGATGCGGCACCATTTTGTGGAGAAAGATCGGGAGGAGGCAAAATATAGGTTGGGGATGCGCGCGTTTGAGATTGGCATGGCTGTGATGAATTCAATGGACTTGCGGCGCGAGGCCCTGCCCATTCTTGAACGCCTGAACAAAGCCACCCGCGAGACAGTCCACCTTACAGTCCGCGAAGGGTTTTCGGCTATCTACATCGATAAGCTCGATAGCCCAGAGTTCATCGTGGTGCAGTCGAGAATCGGGGGCAGAACCCCTTTGCATTGCACTGGTGTAGGGAAAGTACTGCTGGCGCACCTTGATGAGAGAGAAGTAAAAGAATACGTTCGGCAGGGCGGCTTAAAAAGGTACACGCAGAGGACGATTACGAATCCAAAGGCGCTTAGGGACGAACTCGAGAGAATCCGTCGCCAGGGATACGCAATAGATAACGAAGAACATTATGAAGGCCTAGCTTGTGTCGCCGCTCCTATCTTTGACCATCAGGGACAGGTCCTTGCCTCGTTCAGTATTTCAGGTCCGACGACCCGTATGCACGCACTCCGGCTGCCGGAGCTAATTCGTCTTGTGATAGAAGCTAGCCGGGACATTTCCGCCCGCTTCGGTTACGGGCGGCCCTCAGACGAAGTCAGGCACTGAAGTAGCTACCCCAGAAGCGCCGAGTCTGGCTTCCCCTCCTACGAGGGGCGTAAAATCCTTCGCCACTGGGCCACCATCGCCAGTCGGCATATCCCAGTGCTCGCCAGGGTATTTCACTTCCACCTGCGGCTTGCTGAATGGACAAGTGGCGCGCTGAGCTCAAACCGCACATAGGAGCCTAGCTCGGCACGAGACTGTACGACTTCGTGACTCGAACATAATTCTTCCACCCCAGTGATCTCTCATATCAGGTGTCCGTGGCAAGTTCCAGCTGACTTAGGCGAGCTCTAAACACTCCTGAGACCCGCGCAGCCGAGGCTAACTTGGAGTTGTGGAAACTATTCGGTCTTCGCGATGCTGTTGTTCGCTGTCCGCACACGCAAGGATCAACGACTGGGATTTTCTTACTGATAGTTCCCCCTTGCGACTCCTATGGGTAGAAATGCAGCGAGGGGAAAATACTTGACAGATGCCAGTCGGGTCGACTAAATAGGTTCTGTATGCGCATGTTCGGTTCACAATATGAACTAAACCGGTGGAGCTGTAGCTTCCCCGGAAGCCTAGGAGGGAGACGTGAAAGCTATAAGAGCCGCTGCTGCTAAGGTTGGCTTGGCTATGTTGTTGCTATGCCTGGTTGCGGGAGGGGTTTGGGGCCAAACAACTCGGGGTACTATCCTCGGTACGGTCACGGATCCCACGGGAGCTGTAATCCCGGATGCTAAGGTAACAGTGACTCAGCTAGAAACTGGTTTCGCTTACAGTGTCAACACCGATGCTGCGGGTTATTATGTCGTTCCGTCCTTAATGCCCGGGAGATACAGCGTGCAAGCTGAGAAAACTGGGTTCCAGACGAAGGTGATCCAGCCGATCGAACTCAACGTTGCCGCACGGGTACAGGTGAATGTGCCGTTGGAACTCAGGGCCGTGGAAGAGAAGGTAGTGGTCACTTCAGAGGGGCCATTGGTGGAAGCTACCACCGCGGCGCTCGGCCAGGTGATTCGCAGCGAACCCATTGTGGATTTGCCCTTAAACGGTCGAAACTTCTTGCAGTTGGCCTTGCTTTCTGCTGGGTCCGTACCGCTGGCCCAGTCCTCACTAAACGCGGGGTGGTTCAAGCCGAGTGTAAATATTTCTGGGGGAAGAGAAAGCTCCAACCAGTACACCATCGACGGTGTCTTCAACAATATCACTACGTGGGAGGGTCTCAACCTCGTCCTCTCGGTGGATGCCATTCAGGAGTTCAAGGTTCAGCGGAATACATTCAGCGCAGAGTTCGGCCAAGGCACGGCCGAAGTCAACGTTGCTTCAAAATCAGGAACCAATGAGTTGCACGGGACGGTTTATGAATTTATTCGGAATGACGTCCTAGATGCGCGGATGTTTTTTGATGCTGAGGTTCCTCCCTTCCGACAAAACCAGTTCGGGTTCTCTCTGGGAGGGCCGATTATCAAAGAAAAAACATTTTTCTTTGTGAATTATGAAGGTTTCCGTTGGCGGCGAGCTAACACAATTGTGGCAACGCTGCCGACAGCCAAGCAATTGTCAGGGGACTTCTCCGGCGAGCCCCCTCTCCGAGATCCTTTGACGGGCGCGTCGTTCCCGGGAAACACGATCCCTCTGAACCGCTTCTCGGCCTTAACGAGGCGCATTCTACCTCTTCTTCCCAGCTTGGCCGTGGGCGGCGTGAATAATTACCGGATCGCGCCGCACGCTAAGGATGACATTGACCAGTTTACTATTCGCATCGACCATCGCTTCGGCGACAAGGACTCCCTCTTTGCGCGGTACTCGCTGATGGATAGGCAGCTCTATTTGGTGGGCATAGTCAAACTGTCTGGGGCAGAGGTACCCTTCCGGGCGCAGAATGCCGGTGTCCAATGGACGCACACTTTCTCACCGAGGGTGCTGAACGATCTGCGTGTCGGCTTTAACCGGTTCTTTAACAATACCATCCAAGAAGGGGCCTACGGTGAGGACATTCTGAGGTTCCAAAATACTGTCAAGGATCCCGTGACATTTGGTCTGCCCGTGATTGGTATCACTGGGTTCTCTGGATTCGGATCGGGTTTTACGTATCCCGATCAGGTGGGTGCCAATACGTTTCAGTTGGATGAAAGCTTGACTTTAATTCCCCGGAGCCACGCGCTGAAATTTGGCGTGGACTTCCGGTTCCTCCAGTATCCGCACACCACCGGCCTCTTCACGCGCGGAATCTTCAGTTTTGCGGGTTTTGTGACGGGCAATCCGGTAGCAGACTTCCTGCTCGGCCATCCCTTTGTCTCGATTGGCGGTGGGCTCCTGCCGACTGCTCTTATGGGGATCCGCGAATTCAACTGGTTCGTCCAGGATGATTGGAGAGTCACACCGCGTTTCACTCTGAATCTCGGCTTGAGGTACGAAAGGAGTGGAGTCATCACTGACAAGTACCGCGGTCGGATGCCCGTTTTTGACGAAGTGACGGGGCAGTTTGTGAGAGGCAAGGATGTTGATCGCCTCGGCTTGGTGATTCCCGACAATAACAATTACGGCCCTCGGTTCGGCTTTGCCTGGCAGCCTTTCGAAAAGCCGCACACTGTGATTCGAGGCGGCTACGGGATTTACTATGATGTTAAGTGCGTTAACGAAAAAAACCTTGGCCTGGGAGCAGAGCTGCAATGGCAACAGATAATAGATTTCTTTCCCCTCTTCGGCCTGCCGCCATCAGTGCAGTGGGATACCCTCTTTCCACCTGGGCCTGGCGCGGGTACCGCCAGTCTCACCGACGATCCTCGGGCTCGGACTGCTTACGTCCAACAATACAGTCTTAGTATTCAACGGGAGCTGCCTGCGAATTTACTCGTTGAGGCGGCTTACGCTGGTTCGGTGGGGCGCAAGCTCGACGTTGCTCTCGACATCAACCAGGCGCGTCTGCCGGCCTTTCCGGGTGAACCCTTGGAGCCTCGGCGACCTTATCCGGCCTTTGGCGCGATATCGATGTCCAAGAACCTTGCCGTCTCTAGTTACAACGCATTCCAATTAAAGGTGGAGAAGCGCTTCTCGCACAATCTATATTTCCTAGCAGCTTACACATTCTCCAAGTCACTGGATTCGGCCTCCTCGGCATGGGAGGGCCCCGAAAATCGCCAGAACCTCCGCCACCAATATGGGCTTTCCACGTTTGACCAGCGGCACAGATTCGTCCTCAGTTACCTGTACCAGATGCCGTTTGGTCGAGGGCAAGAATATCTAAACGCAATCGGACGTGTGGCCAACGCTCTGATCGGAGGGTGGCAGCTTAACGGCATTGTGGCCTTTGCCAGTGGCAATCCTTTTACGGTTCTTACCGGCCAAGACCGATCCTTGACGGGTGTCAATGCCCAGTATGCCAATCTGGTCGGTCCCAACAACGGAAATCTTCCGCCGTCACAGCGCACCGTGGAGCGCTGGTTCAATACTGCCGCATTTGAACTAGCACCGTTAGGCACATTTGGAAATTCCGGCCGCAACATTGTGATTGGTCCAGGGACAAATAATTTTGATTTTTCCCTTCTCAAGAACATACGAATAACCGAAACGAAAACCCTTCAGTTTCGAGCCGAATTTTTCAACGCGTTCAATCACCCTCAATTCCTACTGCCCGTGGCCGATCCCACCAGCGCGGCGTTCGGCCAGATCCTGGCGGCACGACCGGCCAGAGAAATCCAGTTCGGCCTGAAATTCGTCTTCTAGCCGGTCTGGCAGGAGCGCGGAAAGGGGGGAGTATGGGAGACAGCGCGGGGAGAAGAACTGCGTTGTTGCTGTTTCTTGTTTGCGTGTTTCTGTCTGGCTCGGCTGAGTCTAGTGCTTCTCCGGCCACAGAATCGGCGAAGGTAACCGTCCAGTGGGACAAAATCATACGAGTCTCCAAGACCCACCCCTCGCTGCTCGTTATGGCAACGAATCCCCTGTTGCGCCCAGGGTCGCCCATCCATGATGCGGCTTTTCGGGCCTTGCGCGAGCTCAACGCTGACTATGTCTCTCACCTCGCGTGGTTCCCGTACCCCAAACTTGCTGTGGCTGAACTGGAGCCTCCCCGCGACGGTAAAACCTCTTGGGATTTCTCCCTTATCGACCCCATAACCGTCGACTTTCTGGGGGCGACCAAAGGCCACGCAGTGATCATCAACTTCAGCACCATCCCCCAGTGGATGTTCAAAACTCCGACCCCGGTCTCCTACCCGGAGGACCCCAACCAGGTGGCCTGGACCTACCAGCAGGGTACCGAACTGCGCGCCCCAACCCTGAAGGAGTTGGCCGATTACTACGCCCGCCTAGCGAGTTGGTACACGAAAGGAGGCTTCAAAGACGAGTACGGCAAGTGGCACGAGTCTGGGTACCGCTTCAAGATCGACTACTGGGGTGTACTGAACGAGGTCGACATCGAACACCTCACAACTCCTGAACAATATACGACTCGTTATGACGCCATCGTCGAGGCAGTCCGCCAAATGGTGCCCGAGATGAAATTCGTGGGTCCCTTTGTGGCCCTCCCCACCAAGAGGCCCGACTTCTTCGAGTACTTCTTAAACCCAAACAACCACAAGCCCGGCATTCCTCTGGATCTGCTCGGCTACCATTTCTACGCTATACCAAGCTCTGACCAGACGCTTCACGAATGGCAGTTCGCAGTTTTCGAACAGGCGGACAAGTTTCTGGATGTTGTTCGCTACATCGAATCCATTCGTCAGCGGCTCTCCCCGAATACGCGCACGGCGATCAATGAGTTGGGCATCATTCTGCCCGATGATTTCCAGCAGGGTATGCCAGGCTACGTGTACAAGCCGATACCCGAGGCCTACAGAAACCTATACGCGGCGTTATACGCGTACCTATTCGGTGAGCTCACCGCCCTCGGGATTGACGTGGCAGCTCAGTCCCAACTGGTGGGGTTCCCGAGGCAGTTCTCCAGTGTTACGATGCTCGACTGGGAGACGGGACAGCCCAATGCGACCTACTGGGTACTTAAACTCATACACGATAACCTCGGCCCGGGCGACAAGCTCGTGGCAACCTATGTTGAGACCCCCAATCAAGTTTGGGTTCTTCCCGCCTACATATATGGCGCCGGGTTCTTAACGCGGGATGGAAAGCGGAAGATATTGCTAGTGAATAAACGGAACCGGACTTTGGAAGTTTCGATTCCCGGAGCTGAGGGAGCCAAAGCGGAAGTTGTGGATCAGACGACGGGTTTTCAGCCCCCGGCTGTCTCGCGGTTGCGTGGCGAGACACTGAGTCTGGGTGGCCTGGCGGTCGCCATTGTCACCCTGGCCGACTAGAACTAGTTCGCGTGCGCTTCGGTGGGTTCTCATCCGGTCTGCTAGCGAGCGAGAGGGGAGGTCACAAATGCCACGTTTCGCTTTCAAACTCAGAATAAAACCTCATGCTGGTGAAGAGTACGACAAGGCGCACTCCCGAGTCTGGCCCGAATTGCTGCAGAGAATCAAACAGCATGGGATCTCAGACTATTCCATCTTTCGCCGTGGACAAGATCTAGTGCTCGTCTTTCGGGCAGAAGAGTTTGAAAAATGCTGGGGTGCAGTCCAACAGGACCCTCTGCACCAGAAATGGGTCAAGGAAATGGAAAAATACTTTGAACCCGTGCCGGATCTGCAACCCGGCGAAAAGCTTGCAATGATGAAGGAAATCTTCTACCTGGAGTAATCCCCCTCGGCGCTACCCTGGTCAGATAGCCGCCAGGTTTGGCGTCAGCATCGTATCTGGCGTCTAGCAAGGGGTAAGAAACTTGCCGCCTTCGGGGAACAGTCGCACATGAGCAGTGAAGTTCGGGAAGTCTCCCTTCCAAGCAAGCTTTCATCCAGTCGCACAGCTGCACTCACGGGGAAAAGCCGCGCTTCGGTCCTTGTTGTGTGCTTGGTTCTGCTCTTGGCGGTACAGGGACAGGGTCGCTCCGCCAGAACGGTCTTTCCTGATGGTGCACGCAGCGCGGAGAGGGCGGAAGACCTGATCTGGGAATTTGCCCCCGCGGGTTTGCGGCACGTTATCCTTAAGCGCACGCCGTTATACGTCACGATTGCAGGGAAAGAGTTGAATCTTCAACTCCGCCAGGCGCGACCCAACTACCTGGAAGGCCGAAGCGATAGCTTCACACTCTCCATCGACTACGACTATCTCGCTCCGTACAAAGCGCTCCGATGGGGAATCTCGGTTCGCAACGAGGGTGACCACCCAATCGAAAATCTGCTCATCGTACCGTTGGCTATGCCGATGGCTGTCGACCCCGAGACGGACGTTCCGCGTGTGCGTCACATCTCCGGCTCAAATCATTTTGACGCTGCCTACCCCCCGCACGCCTTCCGCGTTTCCGAAGAGCGCTTCATGACGCACGACCACGCTAAGAATGTCCGGATCGGATCCAGCGCGACAGCCAGCGCCTATGAACACGTGCCTGTGCTGCAGTTCGCCGTCGGCGCTTACGGGCAGATGACTGGCCTGATTGTCGGGTTCGAATGGTCATCGCTGTGGAGTCTGGAAGCAGGTTGGTCGCGCTACTCCTTCACGGGAGAGCCACGCCCCGAATTTCAGATTACGGGCACCGTCGGGCTAAACACGATTCGGCTCGAGCCAGGCGAGAGCCTGAAACTCCCCGGAATTCACATGGTATTTTGGGAGGGGCCGGACTGGCACGCGGCTGACAACGCGCTCCGAAACTACGTGCGGGAGGTGCTGTCCGCCCGATTCCACGGAGAGGCACCCACACCGCCGGTCACCTACGATCACTGGTTTGGGATTTACCAGTTCTATGACGTGGAGAACCTCAAGCGGCAGGCGACCCGCGCCGCCGAACTAGGCTGTGAGTGCTTCTATCTTGGCCCTTACTATCCGATCAAGAATAACCTGATGGACGGCCTGGGCAACTGGTATGCCGATCCTAAGAAGTTTCCCAGGGGAATTGAAGAGCTGAGCCAGCATGTCCGCAGTCTGGGCATGGGATTCGGTGTCTGGCACTGGATCGAAAGAGCAACCCCCGGGTCTAAGATCGTCCGTGAGCACCCGGACGTTTTCTACAAAGAGACGTTTCTTCGGCTTGATCTCCCTGAGGGCCGCAAGGTCGCCCTCGACTACATCCGGAAGTGGATCAAGGACTGGAAACTCTCCTGCATCACGTGGGAGCTGAGTGGTTACGAACAGTATCCGCCTCCCCTCTGGACCTATGAGCTGGATCCGAGCGGGAAGCTGAACCTGGCCTTCATCAACGGACGCTATGAGATCATGGACACAATCCGGCAGGAGAATCCGGACGTCTACATCGAGAGCGTTTCCGGCGGTGCCACGAGCCTGGATTGGGGCATGGCCGTCAGATCCCATGGCACCTGGCTAAATGACCACACCGCAGATGCTGACGTCATTCGGTTTTTCCAAACCGGGGCCTCGCGCTTCTGGCCGGTACATTTCCTCAATAGTGCGGTGCGCGTCAACCGAAATAGTGGTGACTTAGAAGCGACACCACACAATCTGTTGAGCCGGATGGTCGGCACGATGAGTTTTGAGGGAGATATCGCTCAATGGAGTCCGGAGGCGACGGCACTGGCTAGGAAATACGTCGACGTATACAAGGAGATTCGAGACCTTCTGGCAAAACCCATCTTTTTCCCCTTGCCGCAGCCGCGCAGCGACCGTGATTGGGATGCAGTGATCTTCGGTGAGGAAGGCGGCAGAAGGTTACTGTTTGCGTTCCGTATGGAAGGCCCTGCTAGCGTTACGATCGAAGCGCCCCAGGATCCGTGGAGGCAATTGCTGGGTTCGGAGAAGGCCCAGCTCAGGTCGCAAGGCGACGGAGTCATGTTGCGACTAGAAAAGAACAGCTCAGCGCTCTGGGAACTGGATCCCACGAAACAGTAACAGCGGACGCACGACGGCCTGTCACTGGACGGGAGCGGCCGCTGGTAACTAACCAGACCTGTGAAGGCCTAATGAGTGCGACAACTGGGTGTTGCGTAGTTGAACCTTTCCCGGACTTCGAGCGCTTGTCTCCGGTTCCACGCGGCTACAGGAGGGAAGAACCATCCCATGAAACGCCTTGTAGTATCTATCTTCACACTATTTCTGCTCTCAGCAGGTGGGGCAGCCCAAGAGACGGCGAAGTTTGCTCAATTAGGTGATTTTCGCCTCGAGAACGGAGAAATCATTCGAGACTGCCGGATTGGCTATCGCACCTTTGGCGAGTTGAACCGCGAAAAGTCCAATGCGGTATTGTTCCCCACCTGGTTCACCGGTACCACAAAGGATCTAATCGACCAAGTCGGCCCTGGCAAGCTCATAGACAGCTCGCAATACTTCGTGATTGCCGTTGACGCGCTGGGCAACGGCGTATCCTCTTCCCCCTCGAACAGCGAGACGCAAGCGCGTCTTCGTTTCCCCCAGTTTTCGATCCGAGACATGGTCAATACTCAGTACAGGCTCATAACCGAGGAGCTGAAGATTCCGCACCTGCACGCCGTGATCGGGATCTCGATGGGAGGCATGCAGGTTTTTCAGTGGATCGTCTCGTATCCGGAATTCGTGGATAAAGCGATTCCCATCGTGGGCTCGCCCCGACTCACGGCTTACGACCTGCTCCTCTGGCAAAACCAAATCAATGCGATCGAGGAAAGCGCGAAATGGAATCAGGGTGAATACACTGGTCGCCCCGGGATCAAGACTCTGGGGGGGATCATGGCTCTGGCCATCACTACCCCGCAGAACGTGAACGAGTCCACCACCCGAAGCCAGTTCCCGCAATTCATGGCACTCTGGGAAAGCCTCACCCAGGCATTCGATGTAAACGATCGCTACCGGCAAATGCGGGCTATGATGGAGCACGACATCTCGCGGGCGTTTTCAGGCTCGATGGAGCGGGCTGCGGCTGCTGTCCGTGCAGATTTACTCATCGTCGTCGCAAGTCAGGATCACACAGTAAATCCGCAACCGGCCCTCGACTTTGCACGACTATTGCGTGCCACTGTCATCAATCTCCAAGGCGACTGCGGGCACCTTGCGACGGTCTGTGAGAAAGACAAACTCATTCCTGTCGTTTCGCACTTCTTGAAGGAGTAGAACAGGCGATGTTTTCACGATTCTTCCGTTTATTATTCCTGCTCAGCGTTCCGAGTCTCTTGGTTCCGCACTTCTCTCTCGAGGCCCAAAAACAGGGATCTGCGGCGATTCGGCCGACCGCACTCAAGACAGAATACACCTCTCATCCGCTGGGGCTTGAAGTGCGGCAGCCGCGGCTCAGCTGGGCGCTGGAAGCCGTGGATCCGATCAGGCGGGGGCTGCGTCAGGTTGCTTACCAGATACTTGTCGCAAGTACCGCGGAAAACATCGAAGCTGACCGAGGCGACATGTGGGATTCCGGCAAGGTGGTGGCGGAGGACTCGCTGCACATCCCCTATGCGGGCAGACCTTTGAAGAGCCGTGCTGCCTATTGGTGGAAGGTGCGCGTGTGGGACCAAGAAGGTCGAGCTTCAAACTGGAGCCACCCCGCAAAGTGGGAAATGGGCTTGCTGGAGCCGAGCGATTGGGAAGCCAAATGGATCGAGGATGCCACCCCAGTCGAAGCGGACCATAATGGCTACCTTAGCAAGCTGGAGACCTCGCCGGAGGTAACCAAGTGGGTGCTCATCGACCTGCTGCAATCCGAGCGCATAGATACAGTCAAGCTATATCCTGCCAACCCGATTGAATTCACGCCTAAGCGACCTGGCTATCTCTTCCCAGTGCGTTTCCGCATTGACGTCTCTGAGGCCCCAGATTTCAAGAGCTTCAAGACTGTTGTTGATCAGACAAAAGAGGACTTCCCCAATCCGGGCTCCACGGTGGCAGAGTTTAATTTCGAGGCCTGCAGGGGCCGCTATGTGCGCGTGCTGGTCACGCGGCTGGCCGATAACGGCGAGGGCAGATTTGGGTTTGCGCTCGCAGAGATGGAAGTTTTGAAGTTCCAGAACACTCCCCCTTTTCCTCTGTTGCCCCTGTCCCGGGCGGGCGCGACCCTGCGCGCAAGTGACTCAGTGGAACAGAGTGCCTGGAGCCTGAAGAACCTCAACGACGCCGTGCTGGTTTCGCAAAAGAGGCACGCGGGTGCACCGGCACCAGCCTCGATGATGCGAAAATCTTTTGAATTGAATCAGACCGTTACGCGAGCACGCGCCTATGTCTCAGCTCTGGGAGTCTATGAGCTGCGAATTAACGGCAAGCGGGTGGGCAAAAACATCCTCGCACCGGAATGGACAGACTATAACCATCGTGTTCAGTACCAGACCTTCGATGTCACGGAAATGTTGCATCAGAGGGAGAATGTGATCGCGGCGACTCTGGGCGAAGGATGGTATGCGGGCCGGACGTCTTTTTTGGCCGGGCGACGTCACTACGGTAACAAGCCGAAACTTATTGTACAGCTCGAAATCGAGCTGAGCGACAGGAGCAAGAAGGCCGTCGTCTCCGACGAAAGCTGGAAATCGACTCCAGACGGCCCAATCCGCAGCGTTGACATCTTCGACGGGGAAGTCTATGACGCTCGCAAGGAGTTGCCAGGTTGGGACCAAGCAGGCTTTGACGACTCAGCGTGGAAATCGGTCGCCATTGCCAACCGGGGCAAAGTGAAACTCGTCAGC
>Ga0315310_10001017_pt1 | contig 17661 bp, 20 predicted proteins | sample TDP5_MG_FD_203630 | JGI IMG/M metagenome (GOLD analysis project Ga0315310, IMG submission 203630) | Freshwater sediment microbial communities from Lake Towuti, South Sulawesi, Indonesia - TDP5 | ecosystem: Environmental > Aquatic > Freshwater > Lake > Sediment | place: Indonesia: South Sulawesi... | reverse complement strand
TCCACTTTGGGCGCTAAAACCGACATTACCTTAATGGCTGAGCCTTTTTCACCCACTCTGTCGTTTGAAATGCCCAGGTCTGCAGCCCTCCACAAAATCACTTCTTTTTTAGAAGCCTTCATAATCGCCATCAGGGATGGAATTCGAGGCTCGTTTAGCTCCTTAGTCACAGTCAGCAAGGCAGGTGTCTTCACCCTCACTGTTTCATGGCTGTCTTCGAGGGTTCTCTCAACCGTGGCAACATCGCCTTCTAGACCCATTTTTCTCACATACGAAACTAACGGAATACCCAATCGTTCTGCGAGTCGTGGTCCAATCTGCGCTGAGAAGCTGTCTATGGACGCTTCACCGCAGAGAATCAGGTCAAATTGACCAATTTTTTTCACGGCTTCGGCTAGAATATAAGACGTAGCCAGCGTGTCCGAGCCTTCGAAGGACGGGTCGCTCACGACGTAAGCCTTGTCAGCGCCTATGGCAAGGGCTTCGCGGATGGTTGTCTTGGCGTCTTCGGGTCCAACTGTTAATGTGATCACTTCACCGCCTAGCTTCTCCTTTAATCGTATGGCTTCTTCCAAAGCGTTTTTGTCAAAGTCACTGATCTTCTTGGACGCATCCACAGTTATCAGACGCCGCGTGGCTGTGTCAACTTTTAATTGGGACACGTCTATAGCTTGTTTGACGCACACGAGAATTCTGACCATGCTTCAAACCTCTCAGAGTATCTCTAACCATTCATTCAACCGTTTCATAAACCTTTCCAAAAACGTGAAACATATAAGCCGATTGAACTAAGCTATTTTCTGCATCCCAAATGTTTCCACAAGACGAAGACAGCCTCGGCATCTTTCAGCCCATAATAGGCTCATGGTATGATTCACTAAGGAACCCAGGAGAGTCTCAAAGACGAGTCCTCTTAGACTTGATTAAAGAGTATGAGAAAACTCACTACGGGAAAACCTATCACGCGTCTGAAGTCAGAGAAGTCACGGATTTCAGAGCGAATTTCCCGACCATAAGTTACAGAGGACTCAATCCTTACTTGACCCAGGTTAAAAAGGGCAACTACGCTGCTGTTCTTCCTGAACCACTTGTGTGCTGGGTCATGACCAGAGGCTCAACGGGTCCCGCAAAGGTGTTGCCTGCAACGAAGACGCATCTTGAACAGATTTTTACGTGTGGAGCAAGAGCGCTGATAAACTATGCATTGAGAAAAAGAGACTTTGAAGTTCTCACGGGAAAGATTCTCAACCTCAATTTTCCATCAACCGTTCACACAATGGACTCGGGTGGACAAACAATGACCTACGGATACAGTTCTGGAACCTACGCAAGACTCAACCCCATGTTTGATAGGGTTAGTCTTCTGCCTCGGCAGGAGGAAATAGACGCCTTGGGCTCAGGAATCACTAAACCAGACTGGGAAAGGAGATTTGAAGCTGTCTACCAGCAGGCGCTCAACGAGGACGTTACCGCTACAATGGGGGTCACGCCCGTTATCCTATCCTTTGCAAGGTACGTCAAGCGAAAACACGGAAAAAAGCCCAAGGAACTGTGGAGTCTTCGCGCCTTGTTCTGCACAAGCGTGCGAAAGATACAGTTCAAGTATGCGCCCGTGCTCAGAAAATATTTTGGGCAAGTTCCAGTGGTTGAGATTTATAGTGCGACTGAAGGCGTTTTTGCACAGCAACTCGACGACTTACCATACGTTACGCCTAACTATGACAAGTACTTCTTCGAGGTTGAAACAAGTCATGGAACCAAAATGCTACACGAACTTAAACGTGGCGAGTGGGGCAAATTAATAGTCTCTTCTTGCATGTTCCCAAGATACGACATCGGAGACATGATTGAAGCGGCTGGAAAAAACTATCTCCGCGTGTTTGGAAGACGCACAATGCTAACGCTTTTGGAGCACAGGCTCTATAGGCTGTTTTTCGGATGGTTCCTCTAGGTCGCTGGATGCCTTCTCGACGCCATCATCGCCGCATAGGCTGCTCCAGCTAGGATTATGATACCAATTATGACGACGAAGATAGCCCCAGCAGCTGCCCAACTAATAGAAGAGGTTACTCCCAGATAGAACATAAAGCCTAAGAATATCAAGATTAAACCGCCGATGAGCGGACCGATGAACCCCATCTCTCCCTTCTCACGTTTCTCTGTCTTCTCCCTCTTCTCAGGTCTCTCTCCCTTCTCTTCTTTTTCGCGTTTCTCATGTTTCTCGGCTTTCTCAGCCCTATAAGGCGCTGGGGGCGCTGCTTCAGCAGCAGGTTTTGCGACTTTCAGAGGAGCGCCACAATTTGGACAGAAGCTCATTTCTTCACGAACCTTGGTGCCGCATTTAGGACAATACGACATGGTCTTCACCTTGAGCATTCTGTTTCTTTATCTTAACACTCAGTATTTAAAACATACACTCAAAGACATCATTAAACAAACGTTATATGCTTATTTCATGAAAATACTAAAAGAGAGGTTGATATAATTGAACGCGAGTTTCGAGGGGTTTTCACGCAGACACAGAGAAGGCCTTATCAGCGCAATTTCTGCAGGGGTTTTCCTCATTCTACTCGGCACGATTTTTTTGACAACTCCTAATCTTTTTAACAAAATTATAGACTTCTTTAATGACTTTGACCTCGTGAGTGTTCCTCACATAAGCAATGTGTTCCTTCCTGCACCAGTGCATCCCTTTTCTTTGAATAATCGGGCTGTCTATACGGCTGTGGAGCAATTCAGTTACGCCTGGGGTCTTTTCCAACTCGTCATTTTAGCGCTCAGACTTGTTGCCCGTTCACCGTTGCGCAAAGACGCAGAAACTGTATCAAACATTGTTTTCTGGCTGGGAACTGGCTTCCTAACCCGCACTTTTCTCATTGAAACAATAAGATTGCCACTCTTTACTGGAATGACGAGATGGTTTGTGTTCTGGGCTGGAATAACAATGCTTGTCGGTGTGTCATTGATTATTAGAGCGATTGTCTTAGCAGCCGCATCCACAAGACGCGTAACTTGACATTTTCTAGACTTCCCATCATTTTTTTCCAACAAGCTTCAGAAAAACTTATATCATAATGCGGTTTTCTACAGTTAGAAAATTTGAGGAGGATTGTTTGAGTTTGTCTTCAGAATTAGCTGGAACCCCTGTGCTCATTTTGAAGGAGGGTGCCAGTCGTTCTCGAGGAAGAGAGGCACAACACGCCAACATCATGGCTGCTCAAATCGTGGCTGAATCCGTGAAGAGTGCTCTGGGACCAAAAGGCATGGACAAAATGCTTGTGGACAGTTTCGGCGACGTCACAATCACCAGCGATGGGCGCACTGTCCTGGACGAAATGGACATTCAGCACCCAGCCGCCAAAATGATGGTTGAGGTGGCTAAGACGCAGGACGACGAGGTGGGCGACGGAACAACAACAGCGGTAATAATTGCTGGCGAATTGTTAGCAAAGGCAGAAGACCTCATAGACAAAAATGTTCACCCAACAGTAATCATAGACGGCTACAGAAAGGCGGCAGACAAGGCTTTAGAAACCTTAGAAAAAATCGCCATACCAGTACGTTCAACCGAGAAGACTTGGATAAAGAGGGTAGCCACGACTTCGATGGCTAGCAAGCTAGTGGCTGAGTACAAGGAGCAGTTGGCCGACATCGCCGCTGACGCCATTCTACACGTGGCTGAGAAAGTTGAAGAGGAGTACAAGGCAGACCTCGATGACATCATGGTGGAGAAGAAACCAGGCGAATCGATGACAGAAACCAAACTCATCAACGGCATAGTCGTCGACAAAGAAGTTGTGCACCCTGGCATGCCAAAACGTGTTGAGAAAGCCAAAATCGCCCTGCTTGACACAGCCTTAGAGATAGAGAAAACCGAGTTCGACGCAAAAATAAACATCGAGAGCCCCGAACAGATGGAGGCTTTTCTACAACAGGAAGAAAGCATGTTGAAAGATATGGTGGAAAAAGTGGCTGCCAAGGGCGCAAACGTTGTAATCGCCCAGAAAGGTATAGACGACTTGGCGCAGCACTTCTTAGCCAGAAAAGGGATTGTTGCGGTGAGGCGAGTGAAGAAATCAGACATGGAGAAGCTTGCCAAGGCTACTGGTGGAAAAATAATCACAAACCTGGACGACATCAGCCCGTCTGACTTGGGCTACGCCGAACTCGTGGAAGAACGCAAAATCGGCGACGACAAGATGACCTTCATCGAGGGATGCAAAAATCCCAAGGCTGTAGCCATTCTCATACGTGGCGGAACAGAGAGAATAGTGGCAGAAGCCGAAAGGTCAGTTCACGACGCCCTGTGCGTTGCAAGAGACGTGGTCCGAGAACCAAAAATAGTCGCTGGCGGCGGCGCACCCGAACTAGAAGTGGCTAAGGTGCTCAAAGAATACGCTGAGACGCTTCCTGGAAGGGAGCAATTAGCAGTAATGGGTTACGCAGAAGCCCTAGAATCCGTGCCCGCAACGCTTTCTGAAAACGCGGGACTTGACCCCATCGACATCATTTCAGAGCTGCGCGCTCGCCACGAGAAGGGCGAGGTCTGGGCTGGAATCGAGGTGCACGATGGAAAAGTCAAGAACATGGAGAAAGCAGGCGTCTTTGAACCTCTGGCAGTCAAGAAACAGATAATCAAATCGGCCACTGAAGCAGCGACTATGATATTAAAGATTGACGACATCATCGCCGCTGGAAAGATGAAAGCCCCACCGATGCCACCGAAGGGTCCTCCTGGCGGAATGGGACCTGAAGGCATGGGAGCCGGGGAGTACTAGCACATATCAAATGAAGAGAAAAAAATAATCTGGGTCGGTCCGCCTAAGCTGACCCGTTTCGAGAAGGCTCGCATAGTGGGTGCCAGAGCGCTTCAGATTTCCATGGGCGCACCCATTCTCGTTGAGCCATCACAGCAACTGTCCAACCCTATAGACATAGCCATCAAGGAATTGGACAGCAGCATACTGCCTATAACCATTCGCAGAACTCTGCCCGATGGAACGTATCAAGACCTCCCCTTGAAGTGGTTGATGCAAGGCTAATTAGAAGCTCCCTTTTGTTTTCTGAAGGAATCTCTGTGCCTACAAACCAAGAGGAGCTTAAAACTTGGCGTATAGCCACACTTGTCATGGTAACCCTAGCTGCGGTGGTTTTTCTGGTTCAACGCTTTATCCCTCTTTTTGATGTGGTTTTTGAGGTCTGTATATTTTATATTCCAACATTCAGTATTGTTGGTCTCTTTCTCTACTTCAGGAACAAGTCTAATTAACTTTATTTTGGCTTTCAAGCGTTTTTCTAGCTTGGTTTAACGTTTTTTCTATTCTCTTCCAGTGCGCTCCACGCCAGTACACCTGCCGACACTTGGGGCATTCCCAGAACTCGTTGTAGTAGGATGAAGTTGTCTTTGGAATCTTGTTGATAACATCAGTCTTTGAAACAGGCTTGATTCTTGTGTTGCACTTGGGGCAGCGTGAAACTTTCACGTCGATTTCTAGTTGAAACCCGAATCGTTTGGCTAATTGAGCGAGTTTTTCAGCTTCGGTTTTGCCCTCAACCAAGAAAGCTTCTGCGCCTCTTCCTATGGCCTGCTGATAGAGTTCGAGGTCGCGGGTTAGCAGAATCCTTTGTTCCTTCTTTGCCTTCTGAATGAGTTCCTTGTCGTCCATTGAACCCGTGTAGACCACATCGAGCCCGAGCATGCGAAGCCATCGGGTCAGCTTACCCAGCATACCGTCGGTTACGAACTTCAAATCTTTCACCGTATGACCCGTCCCGTTCCAGGCTTCGCCACTATTTCGCCTTCATCCATTACTAATTGCCCGTTTACGAAGGTTTTCACGGGTTTGCCCCTGACTTTCCAGCCGTCAAACGGAGAAAACTTGGCTTTGGAATAAAATCTCGACGCGTCAATTTTGTGCTCTCGATTTATGTCGACCACCACAATGTCAGCCATGCATCCGTTGTTTAGACTTCCTCTGCCTCTGAGGTGAAATATCTCCGCTGGCTTTTCAGACATCAATCGAACCAGCTCGTTAACTGACAAGCGTCCACGGTTTACTTCGTTGAGCATCAGCGGAAGCATGGTTTCGAGTCCAGCTATGCCAGGTTTAACATCCCATATCGACTGCGCGCTCTTTTCCTCAACGGAATGCGGTGCATGGTCAGAAGCAACAGTGTCGATTAAGCCTTTTTTGAGGGCTTTCCACAGCGCTTCAGCATCAACTCTTGTTCTCAACGGTGGGAGCATCAATGCCACGTTTCCCTGTTTTTTAGCATTTTGAGATGTCAAGAGCAGGTGATGCGGCGTGACCTCGCAAGTAATGCTCAAGCCCACTTTCCTTGCTGTCAGAACAGCGTCCAGCCCAGCCGCAGAACTTACGTGACAGACGTGCACATGCGCGCCCGAATTTTTCATCAGTCTGCTAACACGTTGTATTGCCTTGACTTCGGCGCTGGCAGGGTGCGCTTCCAGAAAAGCCTCGGCATCGTTTCGCCCAGAGTCTCGCATACTTTTCTCAACCTTTTCCAGTGTTGCCCTGTCTTCAGCGTGAACAGCAATAGGAACTTTTGTTTCAGCAATAGCGTCAAAGGCGTCTTGCAGAGCGTTGTCGTCGTCGATGTTGATTCCTCCGATTTGTTGAAGAAGATACAACTTGAATCCAACAGCACCTTCATTGACTATGCGACGGATTTCTTCTATTCGATTGGGAAAGGCTGAGTTAAAGGCAACATTAACTAATATTCGTTTTTCAGCCAGTTGCATGCGCTCTCGCAACGCCTCAGAACTCATGGTCACTGGTCGATTGTTGGGCATGTCGACAACCGTGGTCACGCCGCCAGCAGCCGCAGCCGCAGTTCCAGTTGTGAAGTCTTCTCTGTAAGCCAGTTGCTGGTCTCTAAGGTGCACGTGGGAGTCTATCAAGCCAGGGAGCACGAGGCAACCTTTCATGTTGAGTTTTGTCGAAGCTGGAGGAAGATTCGTCTCTTTGGCGACTCTGACTATTCGCCCATGGTCTATGGCTACTCCTGCCTCAACAATCCCCTCAGAAGTGTAGACCTTGGCGTTGAAGAGAACCGTGTCAACCGGCAAATGTTTTTCCTCTTTGGTCAAGTTTCACTCAAAGGCTTAGTTGTTGTTCTCTACTTAAACGTGATGTTTCGTAAAAAATGCATTCGGGAAATTTGGCAGTAGCCATGTAATGTCATGTAACACTGGCTAATCGATCAGTTTAAAGAAGTCACGTTCGGTTATTATTCCAACTAGGCGCTCATCTTGCACGACTAGCAGAGAACCTCTGTCCTTCTCTTGCATTATTCGAGCAGCTTCACCAACATCGATGTCAGGACTGACAACCTCGATGTCTTCTATCGCAGCCTCTAAAACCGATGTCTGCAACACCTGCGCCATGGTTCCAGACTGCAGATGTTTAAAAACTTGACCGGAACCGAAAAAGCGCAAAATACTTCTCGCGGTGATCATGCCTAAGACCGTTTTATCTGACACAATGGGCAGTCGTCTGAAACCTTGCTCGATCATTGTCCTTTCAGCTTCGAAAATGGACATGCTGGGCGTTGCAGTCGTAACTCTCCGAGTCATGAGTTCTGCCACCTTGACTCCGCTTATTCTCCCCCTAAAAAGAGAGATTAGGTCTTTTTCGGTGAGGATACCCAAAACACGTTTATCGTCGTCCACAACGGGCAAACCCCCAATCTTGTGCCTTTTCATGAGGTTTAGTGCTTCATTGATTTTTCCAGAAGTATGAATGGAGACTACATCCTGAGTCATGATGGACCTTATTGGCTCGTTTATGGCTTTGTAGAAGTTGCCGCCATATTTGCGTTGAATCAACTGGTGCTTTTCGCCTCCGCCGAAAAAATTCACAATGTCAGTGGCGGTAATCATGCCCAGCAGCCGCTTGCTTCCAGGGTCTACGACTGGTATGCGGCGGAATCCTTCTTTCGACATCATTCGAACGGCATCGTATATCGGAGTTGTGGGCGCCATGGTGACAACGGGGCTCTTGGCTATGCTCATTATTTCTCCTTCACGCCTCTTAGCGGGGTGCGTCTTCAAACTGAGCGGTCCCTGTTCTCTCAAGCGACGTCGAAAGGCTTCTCTTCTGGCTGCCATTTTAACCATTATCTCCATTTCGTTTCATCTTATTTTATGAGCGCTTTCACAACGTCTTCTCGGTCGACTATGCCGACCAACACGCCTTTATGGTCAACTATGGGCACACGTCCAATATTCTTTTCTAACATAAGCACGGCGGCGTCTCGAACAGTGTCTGTGGTTCTGAGTGAAACAACAGGAGTTTTCATGATAGAAGAGATTTTTGTCGGTGTCTTGAAACGTCCCTTTTTTGCTTCGAATCCAGGAAACAATCCGCCGCTTTCTAACAGGTTTTGTTGAGTGACCATGCCCACTGGTTTACCTTTCTCAACCACCGGGCAAGCCGCAAACGAGCGCTCTTTCATCTGTTGCCAAACGTTGTCAGTCTCGTCGTCGGGAGAACATGTAAAGAGTTGAGTTGACATAACAGCTGAAAGTGGTGTGGACAGTCTGGCAACGTCTCTTTCCAAAGCTTTTAGGATGAAGTGTTCCAAGCCCAGCACTCCAACGTAACTCAAATCTTGAGACGACTTAACAACTGGAACGTACCACTCGTCTAAACGAATCATTTCCTGCAGAGTTTGAACGACATCCATGTCTGGAGTGGCGGCATAAGGATGGGTCGACATGATTCCCTTGACCCTTATGGCTGAAACCGACGACGTGATCCTCATCGCGTCGCTGCGGGAAAGCATGCCTACAAGACGTTTGTTCTTATCAAGAACGGGTAAAACTCTTAATCCACGTTCACGGAGAATAGCTCTGGCTCTTGTAGCTAACTCGTCGGCATATATGAAAGGGTGATTTCGGTCCATCACGTCTTGAACAAGCAAACAATCGACCTCTGCGCCTTCAGTATTCGCTCTTCATTTCGGTCTGACACTCTTCGCAGAGGAGCATCCCCTCAACTTCTTTTAATGCGTCTGACCATCTTCCGCAGTGGTCGCAGTAGCCTGCTAAGGGCTGAGGCTCAGGTGCCTCTTCTTCTGGGACTGGTTCTTTCTCGATGTTTGCCCGCTCTTGGATTATCTCGAGCAGTTCTGGAGTAACTGCTAGTATGTCTTTGCTGGAAATGATGCCTTCTAGGTTTCCTTTGTAGATGACTCCTAGTCTTCGGATGTTAAGTTTACTCATCCTTCGCGCGGCTTCTGAGAGGGTTTCGTCTGGGTTGATGGTGATGAGGGGCGACGTCATAACTTTTCCAGCTTTGATTCTGCTGGGCAGCGTGTTTTTAGCGAGTACTCGTGTGACGAGGTCTCGTTCGGTTAGAATGCCGACGGGTTTTCCCTCTTTGCCAGTCACTATTATGCAGCCCACGTCGTGTTTGTCCATGAGTTGAGCTGCTTTGTATATGGTTTCGTTTTCCCCTATTGTTACCACTGGGCTAGTCATGATGTCTTTTACCAGCATTTTTGGTCTGATGCCAATGTCCGCCATTACAGGTTGTCTCCCAATCGGGATTATCTATTTCTAAGGAATATTAAACTCTTCTTACACTTAGGTGAGAAATCGGAGCATGTGATCGTTAACGTGCTCTAGATAGGTCTCTTCCAGGTTTATGCCGTAGTGTTCAGCCAAAACGAATATCCCATAGAGTAAGTCGGAGAGTTCTTCAGCCAGCATCTCTTTGATTTTGGGTTTTTCAGGCGGTTTGAATCCTTCTAATCCCTTTACAGTGCCTGCTACTTCACCCGCTTCTTCAAGTATGTCTGTGACGATTGTGAAGGGGTCCCAACCTCTCCCCCTCTTAACATCGAGTCTGTCGTTTATCTTTCTGAAAATCTTCCACGCAACCGTCTGTGCCTCAAACAATGTCAGCGGCATATCATTCACCGTATAAGAATAATGATTGTTTTAAATAAAAAGGGGTTCGCCCCCGTCATAAGTGTTATATTCAGTTGTTATTTGTTTGTAATATTAGGCATGATTTGAGGTGAAACAAGCTTGAGTGAGGAAGAGCTTCAAGAAGTCGGCAAGATATCGCATTTCTTTTCAAAGATAAGCGTGGCTGTTGTGGATTTGACGGCGACTCTGTCAGTTGGCGACCGTATCCGTATTCAAGGTCCGACTACAGACTTTGAGCAGACTGTGGATTCCATGCAGATTGAACACGCGGATGTTAAGACGGCGAAGGCTGGTCAGAGCATAGGGTTAAAGGTGAAAGAGCGGGTCAGAGAGAAAGACACAGTGTACAAGGTAGCCTAGGTTCTGGTAACTTCTATTGTGATTTCTTTCCAATCCTTCTTTATTCCTCGCAGAGAAGTAACGGCGCCAGCGATTGTTCCAGCCAAAATCTTGACCACGAACTCGTTCAACTCAACTGGTTTTCCATCCACATGCAGTTTCACATCCAACGGCATCCACCTCAAAACAAGTATAATGTGCATGGTTCAATCTTAAACTTATGTCAGAAAAATAAGACTCGGTTGATATCACTAACCTTTTATGATGATTAAGAAATGAAATAACACGGGAGTGTGCATCAATGGTGGGCAGTTTCTCTCGGATTCTTGTTGCGGGCGGTGCGGGCTTTATAGGCAGTCACATTGTGGACAGACTCATAGAAGAAGACATGGAAGTGACCCTGTTAGACAACCTCTACACGGGTCAAATGGAAAACATTGCGCATCACAGAAACAACAAAAACTTCCAATTTGTTCAAGGTGACGTTCGAAACTTCAACCTCGTTAAGCGTGTATGCAAAGATATAGACGCTGTTTTCAACGATGCAGCCGTGGTTAGTGTGCCTCGCTCTATGGAAGACCCCATTTTGGCAAACGAGGTGAACGTGGGTGGAACGTTAAATCTTCTCAAAGCGTGCATTGACTCGGGCGCAAAACGTTTCGTTCAAGCTTCATCAGCCTCAGTGTATGGAAACACAAAAACACTGCCTATAAGCGAGGACTTGCCTCCAAAGCCTATTTCGCCGTACGCTGTCTCTGAGCTAGCCGCAGAAAACTACGCCAAGGTCTTCTATGCGGCATACGGCCTTGAAACGGTTTGTTTACGTTATTTCAACGTCTACGGACCCAGACAGACCTTTAGCGCCTACAGCGGTGTCATTACTATATTTGTGAACCAGTTGTTGCGAAACCAGCAGCCCATCATTTTTGGAGATGGAAAACAAACCCGAGACTTCGTTTATGTTGAAGACGTGATTGATGCCAACATGCTCGCCTTGACGACGAAAGAAGCAAGGGGTGAAGTATTCAACATCGCAACCGGCGCGACCTCAACAATAAACAAACTCGTCGGGTGTCTCCAAGAAATCATGAACAAGAAACACTTGAAGCCCATTCATAAGAACCCTAGACCCGGAGACATAAGACACAGCTGCGCCAACATCGAAAAAGCCAGAAAAATCCTCGGATACGAGCCCAGATTCTCTCTGAAAAAGGGATTAATCAAACTGGTTGAATGGTACCCTAGAGAAAAAAAGCTTTGAAGAACTCGTGCTCAAGATTTCTATATTCGTGTTCTAGAGAGTTTTTATGAAAAGAGCCTTCACAAGCAATTTATCTTCTGTGCATTTACAGTTTGTAGTGTGGAGAGAGAAGAGTGTTGCCAAAAATCGATGAAATCTTAGATGTGCTTAAAAATGGAAAGTGGCACAATCTTAAGGAGATTTCTGAGAAGACTCAGTTGCAGGGAGTCAAAGTTGAGCTGCTCACAGAATTTTTGGCAGAGTATGATTTCATCGAATTGAATAAGAAAGAACACAAGACTAGACTAGCACCACCGTTGCTTAACTTCCTAAGGAAGATTCGAGACCTCGAGGAAAGGGAAAGTTTAGCGGTCTGTTAGAAGAAGGCAGATGAACGCAAACAGCCACGCTTTATTCGCTTCTCAGACATCATATCTGATCATGTCGAAATATCGAAGGAAACTTTTTACTTCAGTGAATTGTCCATGTTTCTCAAAAGTGTTCTCACGTTCTTCCACTGATCCCAAACGACGCTTAGGTTGCTCCGCACGTTGCCGTGGAGCGAATAAAAAATGTAGCACAGATAGGCGCATTGACTGCACTCGCTGTATTTTTTCCGCAGACCTTCAAGTCGTGAGCTGTCCCATACGTCCCGTAGTTCAAGAACTGATGCTACTGGTTCGTTGCGGTGGCAACCTGCGACTCTGCCGAGGGAATCAACCATAAAGAAGCTTTTCAGTGCCCCGCACTTCCATGTTCTCTGCCCGTTCAAGAAGAAGTGTTTCAGTGCAGTCAAGGTCTTGGTGGTTATGTAAACCCCTTGACGTTGTTTCTTAAGTTCTATGAGGCTGTCGCAAACTTTTGCCATTGATTCTTTGTCAACGATTTCAAACTCGTCAGCTTTCTTTCCTATTCCAAACAGTTGATTTTCAGTTGGGTAGTCGTACCAGTAAAGGCAGTACCAAACTGGAACGCCGCGCTCGATGAAGTAGCGTGTGAAGCCGAGTATTTCGTACAGGTTGAGCTGTGAGATTGTTGGTGAAACTCCCACTTGTATGCCTTCTTCTTTGAGGGTTTCTATGGCGTTCATGGCTCTCTTCCAAGCACCAAGGACGCCTCTTATGTAGTCAAATTTTTTCTCGTCTAAAGTGTCCAACGATATGGCAACGAAGTCGGCGTTTTTAAGCGCATCCAATTTTTTAACTGCCATGCTGCCGTTGTCGTAAACGGTGGTCACGAAGAATCTGGAAGCGTAATCAATAATTTCATCAATGTCGTCTCGCAGCATAGGGTTGCCGCCCGAGAGCACTATTTCTATGACACCCAACTCGCGGAGAACGTCGAGACCCTTCTTTACGTACTCGGCTGAAACCTCCTCTTTGGGGGATTTTTCTCTCCACACAGTGCATCCCCGACAACGATAGTTGCATCTTCGGGTGAGGAGCCACTGCACATGGTAGGGTCTGTTGGGTGTGAAGGAACGTCTAACCACGCCGAAGAGCTTCTGTGAAGAAAACCTCATTTTAGTTGCTCTCCAACACCCAATCGAGACACGAGTTGTACGACGACTAGTCAACACGCAGAATCTTAAGCTTTACGCGACTTCTGACGCATTTGACCATTCATTTAGCGTATTGGTTGCCAAACCCTTGAAACAGGTTTTCCTCGAAGCATTAACGATACATAGTCGATGACCCATGTGCCCATGACGCGCCAGAATCCGAGTTTTTTCATTCTCCGTAGAGACTCGTACACTGTAAGGTCTGGGATGAACACGAACCTGCCCAGTTTAGACAGTCGATTTGCGAGGTCGTGGTCTTCTAGGCAGGGCATGTCCTCATCAAAACCCTTTACGCGCAAGAAAGCGCTCTTTCTAGCGGCAAAAAACTCGCCTCTTGAGTGTGGTTTAATCTTTGTGAACACCCTTATGAGCCTGTTGTAAAAGTAAAAGAAGAGTGCGGCGTCCAGTCTGAACTGGCTTGGCATGATGTTGCAGGTAGCGCCTATCACAGTGGAGTCTTGAAAAGCCTTTTGAGTCTTCTCCACAAAGTCTAAGGGAAAAATTACGTCGGTGTCTAGAAACACCAGAATGTCGCCGTTTGCGTGTTTGGCTCCATAATTTTTGCCTACTGAAATCCCTCGTTTCCTTATAGAGTACACTTTGTCTGCGAAGCGTCTTGCAATCTCCACGGTCTTGTCACGGCTGCCACCATCGACCACTATAACTTCTATAGAAGTGGTTACCTTCTTTAGATTTGACAAAGTTTCTTCTATGTAGTCTTCCTCTTGCAACGTTGGAATAATCACTGAAACGGTCGGAGTCTTCACTCGCATCACGCTTTTCCCATTTTCTTGAGGGCTTTCCATAATTCTTCTTTCACTGGCTTGGAGAGGTCAAGCCTTGTTCCATTCTTCCTAACAACGTGTATACCTTTCTTTTTGTCCACTACTCTTCCAACAATTGCGGCGCGGATGCCTCTGTCTCTCAATGTCACAAGTATTTTCGCTGCTTCTTCTGGTCGAGCTGCAATTATCAGTGTTCCTGAACTGATTGTTCTGAGCGGGTCGATTTTCAAGGCTTGGCAGATGGCTTCAGTTTCCTCATAAATCGGCACCTTATTCTCGTAGGCGATTATTCCAACGTTTGACGCCCAAGCGATTTCTTGCAATCCGCCTGCAACTCCGCCTTCGGTGGCATCGTGCATAGCATGAACCCCTCCGACTTCAACCGCGGTTAAAGCGTCTTTCACTACGCTTATTTTTTTGATGAATTGTTTGGCTTTGTCCAAGGTTTTCCTGTCCATTTTTCTCTGCAGGAATGATTCGAGTTCGTGTGAGAGAATGGCTGTTCCTTCTATGGCTGCACCCTTTGTCACGATTATAGAGTCGCTTACCTTGGCACCACTGGTTCGCACAAACTTTTCCTTCGGAGTTTCCCCAAGCGCTGTTGTGATTAGGATAGGTCTTTCTATGCCCGCTGTGACCTCGCTGTGCCCCCCAACGACCGCTACACCTAATTCCTTAGCCGCTTCATCAATCTGAGCTGTTATATTTTTCAGTTGACCTAAACTGACGCCTTCAGGCAGAAGAAGCACTGTTAGTATCCAAAGTGGGCGCACTCCTCGAGTAGCAATATCGTTTGCGCAAACGTTTACGGCAAGCCAACCTATGTTTTCGATGGCACCTGTTATGGGGTCTGAATGAACCACTAGGGTTCTGTCTCTGAAGTCGATGACTGTGGCGTCTTCACCAATGTTTGGACCAAGTAATACCCGTAGGTCCTGTTTTCCCAGACGATTGAAAACCACTTGTCTAAGCATGTTTGGATCTAGTTTACCGACTGACAGTGAATTTGGCACCGTTCGTGCAGCCTCCGAATCTAGCGTTAACATTACTTTGTACAATCTTAAAAATTAGTGAGTTAAGAATTTAGCGTCAAACTTTTAGAGATGGAAGAGAACGCCATATGGTTCGCACTATAGGGATCGAAACAATGAGACCTACAATCATTTGACCAATGTTGATGGGGATTTCTGCCGGTGCCACAACTGAGATGTTGAACAGTGGTCCGATGAAGAATTGTTGATAAATGAAATAGCCTGCCACCATTATGGAGCCGCCGACAAGTGCTGAGAAAGCAAGCCATCCAAATTCAGGTTCAAAAACGAACCCCATTAAAGTAATTGATAATAGTACTAAAGCTCCCAAAGTGTACCAAAGAATCTGTGGAACTAAAAATGTGAAAGTGGGGCTTTGTGGAGGCGGAATACCCAAATAGAGTTCTACCGAACCACTGTAATAAAGAGAACCGATGCTGCCTAGCAGAACCCCAGCAACTAAACCAACAGCAAATGTGAATGTTTTCCATTGAACTTTAGAACTAAATTTTATTTTTCTTCTGGTAAGGACTCCCACAGCGCCTCCTTCACATGCCTTTATGATAAGGGTTGCAGGCGAATAGTACCAGTAGCCGAGAAGAATATCTGCAAGCGCTGAACCAACACCGCCTGAAAAAGAACCGACAAGCGGACCGAAGAGGAATGCCGAAGTGTAAACCATAGTTTCGCCGATGTTAAAGAAACCTCTAGTCTGAGGAACGTTGACAGAAAACACCATAGTAGCAGCAGCTACAAGAGCAGTAAAAATTGCTGTGCTAGCTACTGTTATAGACAAACGTGTTGATGTTCGCTGAGACACACGAGACACCTAACCATATAGTTACAACCATCTAAATAAATGAATAACACCTTTTGTAACTTTTCTTTATTGGTCAGTAAAGGTTTAAGAGAACAGAGATAAGCTATAGAAACACAACCAAGTTTGAGCATGCTCTGCGTGATAAAGGTTGAACGTGCGTGATTTGAAGCCTGGAATGAGCCATGTCAACATGACAGTGAAAGTCCTTGAAGTCTCAGAATCCAAACAGATGGTCACAAGCGCAGGCGTCGAGCATGAGATTCTCGAATTGAACGTGGGCGACAAGAGCGGTTCGATTAAACTTGTTTTATGGGATGAAAAGATAATACCCGATTTAAAAACTGGTGACAAGGTGAAAATCGAAAACGGATTCGTGACCTCCTTTAAAGGCGCATGGCGAATAAACGTGGGCAGATACGGTGAAGCAAAAAAGATTAAGTAGGCTTATTTCTTTCCAAGAAATCAGTTCGAGGCGACAGAGCCAACTGCTTTTATTCCAAGCAATTGGAAGGCTATAAAACCTATGAGTAGCCTCACTCCCAAGGTCAAAACTCGAATTAATATGGTTGCCACAGCGCTAATCGCTATTGGAACGCCAAACCACGTGTAAAGAGCGGTCATAGAAATCTCTGGCAACCCCATTCCTTCAGGAATACCTATAGGAATGGTCTGAATACCAATCATGACAGAATAAACAATTACAATGCTACTCAAAGAAATCTTAACACCTAAAGAACCCAAGGAATAAAACGCCAAAACCGCAATGAGCACATCAAAAAACCAAGCAATGATTGCCAAAAAAGCTGGCATTACAAGACCTTTGGGTCGTTCGCCCAAAGTTTCAATTCCAACATGAAATGCAGCCAGCATTTTTTCAGCCGATGACTTAAGATGGTCAAGTCGCCAGTGTCCCCTAGAGAGACGTGACAACAATTTGACTAGCCAGTTAACTATTCTCTCCGTTGTTTGACGATGAGTGCTCAAGTAGAACAACAAACTCAGCGAGACAATACTAACTGTAACTACAATTCCAATAAACTCCAGAAAGAGCAAGGAAGGCTGGTATTTTAAAACGTAATACGCTGAACTAACAATCAAGCCTCCAACGGTTACAACCCCGGATAGAATGCGGTGACCGATAACAGAAGCCACAACTTTTCCTGGGTTTTCACCTGATTCCTTCGACATTAGATAAATTCTGGATGCATCACCGCTGACAGATTCAGCTGGAACTAAAATGTCGACAAAGGTTCCTATCAAAGTAAACTGGAACGCTTTCACAAAAGAAGTTTTCACTGAGAGAAGTTTGAGTAGATTGTGCCATGTTAAGGAATAGAAAGCAACTGCTAGGAATAGTGCAATAAAAGCCAAAGAATAATAGAATAGGCTGGCTTGTTGAACGGCGGTTAAAAAGTCTTTGAAAGGAACGAAAAAAATGACATACAAGAGAAAGACCAATAGACCAACTATTAAAAGCAGGACGCCTGTTGTTTTAGGGAAGCGCATTTCAGTTGTCATTTGCTGTTTCATCCAATGGCGAATGAAGCCAAATTGCGCCAACTCTTTTTTATAATCTTCGCAACGTAGGTCTTATTCTGAGACACCTGTTTTAGCCTCTTGTAGCGCTTTAGATTCACCGAGTTTTCTGTCTAAGCAAGCCTTGACAAACCCATAATACTCGGCGTCTGGCTTACTTGGGCGACTCTTGAACTCTCCGTGAAATTGAGACGCAAAGAAATAGAATCGGTCGGGGAGCTCCAAGATTTCCATTCTTCGACCGTCTGGGCTCTTGCCAGAAAACACCATTCCATGTTTTGTTAAAGCATCCCAATAGTTAGGGTTGACCTCCCAGCGGTGGCGATGGCGCTCATAAATTTCCTCGCTTCCATACAGTTTGTGCGCTAAAGTGCCCTTTGTTATCGCAACC